>Ga0123355_10018549_pt1 | contig 11043 bp, 7 predicted proteins | sample TergutEmb28metaG_3_FD_89872 | JGI IMG/M metagenome (GOLD analysis project Ga0123355, IMG submission 89872) | Embiratermes neotenicus P1 segment gut microbial communities from Petit-Saut dam, French Guiana - Emb289 P1 | ecosystem: Host-associated > Arthropoda: Insects > Digestive system > Gut ...
CGCCTCCGCCCCCAGCGTCCTCCCGCGCGGTGGGGCGGGCCCCCCCCCCCCCCCCCCCCCCCCAACATCTTCCCAGCCTCGCCATGTCACCGAATCGGTCTTTCGTTTACAACTCCCCGTTCAAAAATTTGTACTGTTTCAATGTGCCACTGTCGTGTGTGCTATAGTCCAGATACAGCCGTAGCCTTGATAATATAAGTTGTAATGCACAACAGACATTATTCTTATCACATTATCGCAATAAAACATTTTGAATAGCATAAATTGTAAAACTGCTTACTGTGGAATATCTCCAGTCTAACTTACACTTTCTTTAAATTTCAAAACCTTCTCATCAGCATCCTCTTCAAACTCCCACATTTGTACGCCCATATGTAAGCTGGATGGTCAGTTGTCTACCTTGTATAGTACCTTCAAACAATTTCGCACCCACATCCTAATACTTGTGTTTTAGGTTAAGTTACTTGCAAAAACACATAATCACAAAAAATAATATAAACAGTACCCGCCCTAAATGATTTTTATTGTCATTGGGGCCGCCAGGTTCGCGAATGGCTATGGTATCTAAGCACCTGGGTCAGCCTTCCTGAAACTAGGTGACGTCCATAACGTTTATACATTTCAAATTCAATTATTTTAAGTGTGTAATTTAATTAGGTTGTCAATTGTTAAGATTATACTACAATGGCAACAGACCTTTAAATTAAAATGGAACGTTGGTGGAATAATACTGACAGGCGTCAAAACAAAACACGCGGAGAAAGAAGACGCCCAGTGGCATTTTGTACATTTCAAATCCCACACTGAGTGACCTTGAATTTTACCCGTACTTCCGCTATAAGAGGCCGGTAACTAACAGCCCGAGCCATGGTACGGTTCTGATATTCTTTAAGTTTTCCATCCCGATGTGTTATAACATACAAATAAATTCTATACGTCAGTCAATAACACAATATTTATTTTATATACAATGGTAGATAGGTCAGGGCGACATGCTTCGACCTAGTCGGTCATCCTCAGGCTCTCCAAGGAAACAGATCCAAAAGCTGTTTAGTTTTTCTGCAGGAAAACTAAACAACTCTTGGATCTGTGCGGATGGTGCCGTGCACAGCACCATCTGCACCCTACACACGACCTACGCAGCAGCTCTCAAGACCACCACCCATCCAAAAACTCGGTGCAGAAAACCATATGCTGCAACTCAACATCTAATGTTCCTGATGTTAGGCGTATGCGCCCGAAACACGTAGAACTGAGAATACATCAATAAAATTACCCTGTTGCATCAATTTGGCATTTCACATTATTTCACGTTCTACTGAATGTTGAATGCTGCAGCAATCTTAGTCTGCACCACACAGTGTTCATTGTGAAGAAGGCGCGAACTGTCTGCTCCATGTTTGTGTGTTACGAGACAGGCTTTAAATTATTCCCAGCGATCCTTGCCTTCGAAACCGGCTATCAATTATTACATTTACTGCGCCATCCATTGTTCTATTTCCCATTCATCAGGGTACAACACTGAAGCATTACTTTTACAATCTTCAGTGCAGAGTACAAAACCTTCAACGAAGTTTTTCAAGTGCAACAACTTTTTAAATCAAAGATTTTCATCTCATCACCAACCGAATTTAAATATATTCATATTATTTGCTCAATCACATTTTTATTAAAACATGTGCACATAAATCAGACCTGCGATATGGATGGACTACTGTTTAGCGATGAACTTCAGACACAACGTTCCTAAACAACAACAATGTTCTAAAGAAACGCAGGAGCCCGATCAGCATAATTCGTCCATTGTTCCATTGTAAGATCATACTTCATGAAGAAAGGATAACACCTTTGCTCCAGCACCACTTCATTTTCACAATTTACAGCGAGTGTAAAAAAACTGAACAATCAATGAAAGAAACAAAAAAAACACAAGGGAAACATCATTAAATTAAAATGGCCTGGTTTCAGTTCAGAGGATACTGTTTAAACAGCAATGTGGATGACTACTAGTTGGACGACAGGGATTCGTTCCCCGGCAAGGCAGGGAGTTCTTCTCCTCCCCTCCTACCGACTTGCTTTGAAGCTTACTCATTTCATGCGAAAAAATTCAAATCCTAGTGTCAAACTGTCACCACGACAAGTGAACAATTCAAATCTTCTGGTATTTGATTCGTTTTTAATTGGTATCTATACTACAGACGTGTCGAAATAGCCTGTTTACTCCACCTTCAGGGTCCAAGTAGTCAATTATTCTTGTGATAATTGGACCCTGGAGATGCAGTAGCAAGATTATCCGAAACGACGGTAACTCTACACCAAACTACACAATGTTATATTCCGCAAGCCTTGAATCTTCAACAACACCGCTCTGAGATGCTCAAATCTCCAAATGCGAACGCCTTTTTTGACTGAGGTGAGGAAATTCGCCACACAGCCTCCCCAGTGTCTTAGCCGAATTTATGAACAAGGTTTCCACAACTGCAGTTGTATGCGTGAACTTGCGTATGAACATGTCGGAGTAAAACATTGTAACTATCTTCAGAAATGGATTTTAAAATATATCAACCATGAAGATGAAGGGAGAATCTTTGTTCGAAATGTCAGTGATTGCCCACAGCGGCACAATAATAATCTTCACTGTCGTGCAAACCAGAAATCATGTAACATTCCTTCTCTGTAGTTAGTAGATCATTCGTTACGTATTTACGTACGTACGTACGTACCTACCTACCTACATACATAATACATGCATACATACATACATACATACATACATACGTACTAGGTACGTAAGTACATACATATATACATACGTACGTACGTACATACATACATACATGCATACGTACGTACGTACATACATACATAAATGCATACGTACTACGTACGTAAATATATAAATATATACGTACGTACATACACACACACACACATAAGTTTTATGCATATTTACTTTTCGTCACATTCATTGTTCTCTCGAAACTGCCACAAAAGAATAATATCGAAAAAAGTAACTTAATTTCATTTAACCTTTAAAAGCCTACTGGTTACGTGATGCACCAACAGTTTAACATTCAACAAATGTACGCTCTGTCCACACTGCATTTATGAGTTTTGTATTTATCTGAGAAAAAACAGCGACTTGTGCCACTTACAGCATAAACTGATCGGTTTATATAACCGCGATGGAACGTGTTTACAGCGCGTTACGAACTGGGCCTTTAAATAAAGCGGTCTGTCATTCGTTTTTAAAGGGTTAATAATACTTCATTTGCTCAGCGACAGGTTTGCTTTTTCGTAAATTAGTTTTAATTCATCATAATAGGCTTTTAACCGTATTTACTTAATCCGACCAAAAGTCTCAACATTTTTAACTTTACCGCACACACGTTTTCTCTGCCTCTAACTTCTCATCTCATAACACCGTCCGGACTTCATTCCCTTAGGGAAAGAACTCATAACCTTACAGTAGGACAAATAACTGGACATTAACTGTAAAATCAAGGTGTGAATTTATTGTAGCATTAGGTCTCTTTACGTTTTATAGTTCTGGATTTCATACTCCAACACAAAAATAAAGTTTGGATATGCCTCAGCAGAGGGTATTAAGGAGTTTTTCTGTGACAAAGAGACAGACCATAAAAGAACCGAAGTAAATTGTACTACGTTCTATATACTTCACGATATTCTGTTAGGCTCATCAGATTATGGAAAATGGCATGAAAGGACCATGCATTATGAAACCATTTGTTAGGCCTTCAACATGGATGGCAACAAAATACTTCAATACCTGTAAATAAACGAGTGTAATGTGTCAATAGTTACTGGATCGAAACTCGCTCAGAACGCAGTCCAGTATCGGATGTTTGTAAACATGCTAACTGAAGTGTTTTTCTTGATTACCTATTCTAGGTTGACTCCTTCTCATGGACCAATTAGGGATTCACACTGCAGATGACCTGGTCTTTTGTTATAAAGACATAAACAATACATTCTGTTATACAAATAGGCTTAGTTAATTTAGTGAAAATAAAGGTCATATTCCTTCATTGTATTGCACGTCAATTTATCACCCAACATGACCTTATTCTTTTATTTTGTGCGGACTGCACATGCACCACACGTACACTACTACAGCAGTCACGAAAAATATCGATATTTTTTGCACAATGTAGGTCCTATTCTTATTATAATGTATTCCCTTGACTTCATGCCATCTTTTACAAAGCGGCCTGTTTCAGTGGCATTGGTCTACATTACCCGCAAATAACAGCGTGGCCCAATGTCCTGTGCTATATCTCCGAGATAGCACTGAGGTATTGCCGATTAATGTAGGCGAAAAGTATTGCCTAAATTGATATTTACGCGTTAAAACAACGTTTCGTAGCCCTTATGGTACCAAGACCCCTTACACCTTCTCGATAAATTCTACGTATTTCCTCCCCAGAATTGTCTCAACTTGAGTAAATTAAAGCAATATTTAAATTCAGAGTATTTACAAACAAGAAGTATATTTAAAATGTAAAAAAATGAAAAAATATTTTAAAAGTAAATTTCCCTAGCAGCAGAAACAATAAAACAACAATGTAAAAGAGGAAACGCTTCACCATCTGCATGGTGTGAACTGCGTGATTATGGTGGTGTCTACATCTAGTAACTGTCTCAGTACACAAGAAAACTCTGTAACTTGCGCAAAGAGTGTGTTTGTGTTTTATATGACTCCCTGAATAAGAAGCGGTTAGTGAGAAACTGAGGGACATTATATGGCAAAACTTAACCACGTATTGCCATATCATGACGCGGGAAATGGAACTTTATGGCTCAAACGGATCAGTCGTCACATGAGTAATAAACACAAAGTGTAGTGTTTGTTTATATATAGCAACATTTTGCGTCGCATTAGCATTTGTGCATAACAACGGATTCAGTCACAGCAGAGAGCAAGGCAAGAGACCTCATTAGCGGACGGCTAGCCATGACGTTTACGGTATCCAAAAGCTGAGATGCATTCTCTCTCTCTCTCTTTTCTCGGAATTTATTATGTTGTGTGCGCACACGGGATTTTGAACATAAATTGATAATTTCAGTTTTCCTTACCCTGGGTAATTGGTGGAATGTGGTGGAATTATAGCTTGGTCTAGCTCGTAAGTTCAAATGTACACACTGGCATTTAAAACCGGAAATATTTATAATACGTCTCAGAGAACATCATTCAAACGTATATAAGTTGTTCAAATGTTATAATAAAAGAGAAGTGTGTAACAAAGGCTTGAATATAAGGCAATTCATACTGCTATTCCACTGACTATCAATTACAAAATAATTTTATGACGTTTCGATTTTTTATGGAACTGGATAAAAACATCACAGATCGCCTGTGTGTTTGGATATCTGCGAGGGATATTTCACAAAAGGCCACCGTAACACGACACTGTATGCAATAAATACATCTAATGAACGCTATTTAAGAGTACTATGATTAAAGCATGCCTTTCACCACGTTTCCGAAATATTCCGAAAGCACTCTATGTTCTGCTTAAAACCATGTTCGTTTTTATTAACTCCCTCACTCGCTTTGTCTTTTCTTTTATGGGTATTTAATTACGGAATGGCAGAAGACTGAACGTAGGACAATGAATAAATAGCTCACGATTAACAACGGAATTCACGTTGTGTGTGAAAGGTAAATTTTCCCTAAGTTTCATTATGTATGAATTCAGTGTAAGCGATAAAGATTATGTGTGTAAAATTTATTGCCATAAGCACTCACTCAACCGGCTCTCATGACACTGATTCATCATTCACGTCAGTCTGTTTATTCGCATTGAATCACGCTTACTGACTGTACATAAAGACTCTTAACATATTACAAGGAACGGATATTCCTCACGTTGAGAAAGAAAGAGACGGCATGCAGGTAGAGAAGAAGCAGTCGTGAATAGGTTGTAAAGCAGATGCGGACAGCCAAAAGGAATGATCCCTCCAGCCAGGTGTTAAAAACCGTAAAAATTAAAATAACTAGGAAGTTATGAAATGTCCAAGAAGATTTCAGAATTTGCATAGATTCTTCGACACACAAAGAGTTTAGAATGGAGGAGTCGTGCAGTAACGTAAAGAAATCATGCGTTTTACAGCTAGCCATCAATATCAGAGTAAACACATTACTTGTGAAATGTCTCCAAGCCCCCATATTGAGGAAGTCAATATCTTGACGTGGAACATCCCGCTGTGATATGCACAGAGTAAATTAAGAAGTGAAGACTGGCAATCAACACTACGTTTGAATGGCAAGATACCATCAATCGTAGTTGTGACTAATTTTCTTTAAATCGTAGGTTACTGAAGTATGCAGTACCCTCCAGAAGCGCACACTCTCAGCACCGAAATATACTCTGATGCACCTTCATGAAATTGCTTATCCTCACAAAATACAATTTTTATAAATGCTTCGATATTAGCAGAAAGGAACGAGTTTTTGGTAAGGAGTAAATCCGCATTTAAAAATATCATCCCATCAAACTCTCTAGATTTAAATCCTGTAAATCCTGATGAAAATAAAACTAACAGCACTGAGTATGTATCTGAAGGTACGTATGTAAAGTCTTATGAGGAATAACGCCGTGTAGACTGGTGTATAATTAGTGGCGATTCAGAAGAACTTCCTGTCTTTATATATTTTATACTTGTATGAAAATCCAACAAATGCACATTTATAAATATGTTCAAACACATATTACTGAAATTCACCAACAAGTTTCGGTCACTCCTGTGACCATCAGGGTGCCTTACAACAAGAACAGTATCAGTACACAAATAATTGTACGAGACACCCCGGTGGTGGTCACAGGAGTGACCGAAACATTTTGGTGAACAGTAAAAATAGGTGATTGAACAAATTTACAAAAGTCCATTTGTTGGTTTATCGTGTAATTATAAAACATCCTTTAATGTGGGGGCATGGAACACACAAAGTTCCTCCTTTTAGGTTCAGGGGAGAATACTGGAGTCAGCAAGCTCTTCCGAATCACCAGCAATCACATAACCAGCTACACGAATCCGTGCAACAAGACAATCATCGTCGCTGTAAGAAACTCAGTCTCACAATTCCAGACGCTCCACACAAATTTTACGTTGTAACGCACACCTAATTTCGACATGTCCATCCCGTGACAAGACCTTGCAGCTCCTGCTCAAATAATGACGAACAATTTGTGCCATCCGATCTTATCTGACGTCGACCGTGACCTTGAGGACAGCTGTTATAACGGCAAGTCTTAACAGCAGCTCAGAGAAAGGGTACTGCAGTATCTTCGTATGCAAACTTGCGATAGGGACATTTGTCAGACCAAACACGCAACAACAGACCGTCCAAACACAAGTCGGATGAATGCTTGAGCTGCGAGTTCCACTGTCAGGGGCTTTCAAAACAATACGACGTCACCTTGTTCTATTTCACGTGGGTTACCTTGAATTAGCCACTTATTATTCCCTTATTTAACGGCACGGAATTTTGGACACCTCCTTTGTCGAAACAATTCCGAATTTAAAATTCACATCTTTCCTCTGATGTCATAACATATTACGTTTAATGGTGTCTGTGTAATGAAAAGCTTAGATCTTGCGACGCTTTTGGTAGAAAAGCAGTTTTGAAAGGGATTCACGACTTAACGTCTCTTGTTCAGTTGTTCTCCGGCTGTTTATTTGTTGTAAACACAGTAATTTTAACAGAAGCTATACAGAATTACGAACACGCTCAAACATACTTCAAGCCTACAAATACTGTATTGGGTAACTGCATTTTATACTCTCACTCTTCTAACTGGATATAATTCTTTACAGTCCCAGTAAACATGTACGCTCATTACGACTTCAAGTTTAGTACAAACTATATTATGCAAAGTTGCTGAATCTGCACGCAATTGACAATCTGGCTCTGTGAAATCGCTTTACGTTGAAATTTGAAAATAACTTCCTTATAACCAGTTCGTCATACAAGGTATTTTCAGCCTGCAACATTTGAAGGAAATGCTATAGACTTCTCAGTGCTTTCATTTATATTTTCAGACACTACCGTCCACCGTTAATGTTACATTTAAATATTACAGCAAAGGCTCGGTACTTCAGATACTCGATCAGAGTAGCCTAATTGATTCTCTCCGCACAAGTACGTTTTGCTGTAGCAGGTACGAGTATTTCGACTACGACCATCCTAGAGATATAAAATAACCCCTAATTATGTCTGGTCTAGTGTTTACACTCATTTTTAACAACTTGTGACAAAGCTTATTTCCCCAACTTTGTTAAGGAGAGTATATCTTCCTTTAAGTGTTATTCTTTTGGGGGAAAACACAGAAGGTAATGAATTTAAAACCAGAATTACGTGCGTGTGTAATCGTAGGCTGCAGATTTATTTATCCGGTTTAGAGTTTAAAAGAAGAGAGGTTATTAAAATTTAAATTACAACTGACCCAGTACTATAGCACACTTCACATTCCTCGAAAATTAATTTTTGTGATTATTATTCATTATCCCTCTTATATGCAGGCCCTATTTTTTGAAGACCGCAGTTCCTTCTAGAAGTGTATTAAAAGCTTCTGCAAAACTGTTATCAGCTACCAGATACAAGTGTAATTTAAGTTTCCGTTTAACAAATTCCTAGTCAATTAAAATATAAACTAATATCTTATTTTTCACCAAATGTGCAGGAATTAAGACTTAAGGCACTGTTCCTCAGTGCTAAGTTCCATTAATTTTCTAAGTACACATTCAGTGACCTTTCAGAGTTTAAAACCACAGAGAAAATTACATCATCAATAATGTGCATCTGGACTCATATCTCCGAGGTAAACTATCGCCCTGTGAAGAGAGAAAAGTGATGTCACAGATTGGTACGTACAGAATTTTAACCTAACCTTGGGCCAGTTTTCACGTCATGAAAGAAAAAACTCTATGGTACAGCATCTCATTTTGCTTACACATGGCATTTAATTGACATAAGCTGATTGAGCTTAATGATGTGGACACGGTTTTTATAGAGATGTTATTTCTTTCAGAAGATACTTGTAACAGGTCGATTAGCAATTCATTATTAACTAAAAAGCTTTTGTCAGCGAGGTGCCTACTTTGTCAGTGTCTAACAGTACAGTTCTTTGTTCGTCTCAGAGAGTTCAAACTGTGCATTTGGCCACTTCGTGTATTACAATGAAGACAAATTGTAGGTTCCCTTGGTGACTCTTGAGTTAAAAAAGTAACAAGTTACGGACTTCGAAATTCATCTGTTCAATTTGAATGAAGTCATTCCGTTGTGTATCTATATATTCACTTTATTACTATATATTACCGTTAACACAACTACAATAGAATATAATGCTAATGCAACATGTTTCGACTTACAACAGTCATCTTCAGGCTAAGCTAAGAACTGTTAATGCTTTACAGGGTGGTTGCGCGCAACCACCCTGTAAAGCATTAACGGTTCTTAGCGTAGCCTGAAGATGACTGTTGTAAGTCGAAACATGTTGCATTAGCATTATATTCTATTGTAGTTATGTTGACGGTGATATATAGTAATAAAGCGAACATCTGTTCAATTTAGTAGTATTGTCGCCAAGTTTATTTAGCATCAGTACGATGCTGTGAACTCTGTGAATGGAATAAGATCAACGGTGATAAGGCGATGGACAGAACACGCACGGACAATTTCTATACTTTAGAATTCAGACAGGCTAAAAAGAAAGTTCCCACACGCATTCGGATGTTTATTTTCTGGCGTCAAAGTCACTATGGGATTGCCTGAAAGTCGTTTTATTCCACAAATTTACCTTATGACACTTGTAGAATGAATTTGCAAATAATGGCAAATTTAAATCCAATCACATCGAGAGTTAAACCTGCATTTAATATTACAAACAAGCGAAAACAGTAAAAAGAGAAAAAGGGCGACTGCGTAATATTATATGTCACTATTATGAGAAAATTATTTTCCATAATCAGCAGGTAAATAAAGTTTTAACAGTGATGGTAAATGTGCGTTTTAATTTCAGTGATTAATTAAAAGCACCAGATTATTTTCATATGGTGATATTACTAAACACAGCATCCATGACGTGAATTAACACTTCAGTCTGACTCGACTTTGTTGTGTTTGAATCTTGCGACTGGGTTCCCGATCGCTAAAGAACTCACTGTTCAAATTACTGTTCTCGTGCAATTGTAACCGAGTCATAAAATTGAACAAGGACATACATCTGTGCCGCAAGCAATAATATCCCTCGCACTTCAATGGGTAAATGGACTGCAAAACCTACAATTAGGGAAGCACATCGTCCTTGCAAACATCCGCGTAATGTGAAACCCCAAATGCCGCAACAGACTGTCAGATTTGTTATGCTAGAAACACTGAAATTTTAGTTTAAATTTTCCTGTTCAGTACCAACACGTTCAACAAAAAGAACTGCATATATTTGTAACATCAAATAAGCTAACTCCAGTACCGACAACTACCAGTGAGAAACGCTCAGTGACTGGGAGCACCGTACTACACACTAAAAACACACTACTGACGGGCGTGACAAAAATAGCCCGAGACGTTACTAATTTTTCGAAAGAACCGCTCGCATCCAACTTCGGGGTATCATCAGCCTACGCAGGAATCTACTGACCCATCTTCGGGCAGAAGTAGAAACACTTCTAAACTTAAGATTGCAAAAGCAGGTTCGTCCGAAACGCTGGGAAAAGCCTAGCAGAAAATAGGAAGCCACAACAAAAAACTGTAATTTTAAACAGGATCAGCGACATAATCTCAAATCTAGCAGCATCAGCGACAAATCTAAAATCTGATGCTTTTCCTTTGAATACATACTTTGGGATTTAATCGGCATGCCAGCGTTGCGTCAGTCCCTTCCACCAAACACAATAACACTTCAATGTGAATAAAAATCCAACAGATGCAACAGTATGCAGATATTTATTCACTGCAAAACTACTCTACATGTTTCGGGTGTCACAGCACCCATCATCAGGAGTATTAAAAACTGTACCCGC
>Ga0123355_10018550_pt1 | contig 11043 bp, 11 predicted proteins | sample TergutEmb28metaG_3_FD_89872 | JGI IMG/M metagenome (GOLD analysis project Ga0123355, IMG submission 89872) | Embiratermes neotenicus P1 segment gut microbial communities from Petit-Saut dam, French Guiana - Emb289 P1 | ecosystem: Host-associated > Arthropoda: Insects > Digestive system > Gut ...
TGTAGCGTGTTCTGACTTCTAGAAGAAGAATAAGTTATATTATGTGTACGAGACGCAGACTTCTGCTGAGTATTCAAGGTAAGCTGTGTTGGACGTGTTAAAAACTGTTTCGAGTTTATTTAAACGAAAAAAAAGACACCACGCGGGGGGGGGGGGGGGGGGGGGGGGGGGGGGGGGGGAGCAGAATTTGACTCACGGTGTGATTACGGCAGGCGTGCGGCACGTCTGAACCTTCAGACTGGCGGTGAACACCTTTTGTGACAGACGGACGGACCAGCTAATAATCCCCTCATGATAAATTCGTTTCAAAGTGCCACAGGAACAACAGAAATGTAACGAGATGGATCAGAAACTGCGGCGCGCTATGCTGGGCCTATCAAAAAATGAATAGATCAGACGCGGTACTGTACAATCAACTACTGTGTCGGTGCGTGCTATCTGCGCAGACTCCGACCGGAAACGGTTACAAACAATGGTCCAACTGAGCTACCGACGTAGAAACCCGGTTTCTATTCATCCAATTTCGATTCTCATAAAATGCGGTAACACATGTGACACCGTCGTCATAGAAAACCAACCAATGCTGCACACATACACAATCGGTTTAATGCCAAAAGCCGCTCACCCGGAATTTTTCACTGGGGAGGAGAGAGTCTGACCTTCAGGCTACATGTAATTTATGTTTATTGTTGAAAATTATGTTACAGATATCATGTTGTATAGCTGTAACATAACACTGCTTGCAGCTGCATTTATATACAAACATATCGACATGTTCCCTTCACCAAACTTAAATCACAAGGTCTGATCTTCCTAAGATTTTTCATTTCATTTTTCAAAATTCCACTATACCAGTCATCAACCGATTTTAGTGGCTATTTCGGCTGAAGAGCAAACCAAGTACGTTTCACGCCATAACGTCTACAAAATCTGTTTTAAAATTTACGTCTGGGGGGGGGGGGCTGCAGCCCGGCAAACCCCCTCTCCCCGTTGCGGTGCGCCCCTGATTTTTGAGACTGATAAGGAACACGAGAACACACTGTGTGGGCAGCACGGAAAGTTTACCGTTACAGCAGAAGGCGACATCCTGCCCCCACTATCCCAGCCGAGCATCAAACTGTGCTGAAGTTCCAACCAGCAGCGTAGTACTGCTGTCGTCAGCCGGTTGCCAAGTCATTTACGGTTGCTACATAAACTATAAATCCTCACAGGTCCCCCACCTCCACAGCCTACCCCTCCTTTCCCTCTAGCAAAGAGTAATTCCAGGGAACCCTGACCTACCATTCGGATGCATTATGGGATAAGAATGACTGAAGTGAATGAATGGATTGGACTGATAGATAGGATGGGGGGAGAGAAGAGGGGGGCGGAGCTGGAGGGGCGGAAGCATGCCCTGAAGACACAGTAACTCATTAGCTTCAAACTGCATTCTGACTAAAGACATCACAACCGCGGAGCACGGCAAAGAGGGGGGCCACTGACGTAACTGAGAAAAAACACGGCCAACAGGCACCTTCCGAACATACCATATTGCCCACCTTTCATCCGTAAGACTGGGTTCATCCACTCGTAGCATTTTTAAGACGACATATCACGTGGGACGTTAGATAGGGCGACAGTATGCAATAAGCTGCAACAACTGGGACGGACACGAACTGACAGTGCCGCGGGTACAAATTATAGGGGCCCAACTATGTTGCAGATGCTTTTATCTGTACCACCAATATCTGCCGACTGTACAAATCAACTCTTTCACACAGTCCCAAGCCACTCTGCAACTGACAGTCTTGCCGATTTAGTGTAAAGACCTTTCAGCCGGTCCGCCATTGCTGGGGCCCCAACACGCTATCGGCGGACCTGCTAATTGAGCGCAATGAACATGATCACCACCGCCGTATGTCCGTCCATCGGGATCCTCCTGCTACATCTACACGTACACCGCCACGCTGTCAGCCCCGCACGACACAGCAACAACATTACTGCCAGCAACTCAACATTCAACATCCACCGATTCGCTCATCATTAAGCCGCTGGTCTTTGTAATCGAAACGGAGTGTGTTCTCTGAGAGGTATAAAACGAATTCATATGTAACATTCTGACCTCAGGTTTAAGCGGGTGAGTTCTCATAACAAACGAGCAGTACTGAGAACTCATACAGGCCGTGGCTTACATAAGGCCTCCGCAGACCCGCGGCGTGGGGAGCCCCACGGGTCTGGGGGTGGGGGTGCGGAGTGGGGGCCGAGGAGACCACGAAACATACAAATGCTAGAATTTGTTGTGGATTCTTTCGGACTGGATTCCGTTCTTCCGACAGAAGGCGCTATTCTGGATTCTTATCACGAGGTCTGGATGAAATTTCACTTATACTTATGGGCAGCCCTGATCGGTTATCTACGCTGATGCACGCAGGCTAATTTACTATAGCATAGTTTTTTCAGAACTTATTATTTTTATTCGTGACGAATTAGTCATCAGTGTCGGTACACATTCTACATGCGTTAAATTCCATCGGAAACAACCTCAGAGCTTCGCGCCGTCGCCATGTTTGTAATTACTCGCTTCCACACGACACAGGCGCAATTACACACCATCTCCGTACCAATTTAGCCACAGTCTCTCAGTTCCCTCCCTCACATCATTCTCGCACGGCTGCCATCTTGTTATAGGTTCAAGAAAGAAAGAAAAAAAAACCTAACCTAACAGCGCTACACTTCTGTTATTTTACAAGTACTTTTACACTTATGTCGCTCCCGCCCCACCCTTTCGCGCGTCCGCCATATTGCTATCACTGACTAAAAGGTAAAGTCCCACCACAGAACAGACCACGGCCTTGGCGCTAGAGGGGGTGAGTGGTCAACGCCATGACCCGGCCCGCTTAATCCCCCGGAAAACAGACCGGGTAACCTGTGTATCTGAGGCTGGGTGCGCCCCAGGGGCGGTCTCGACGGGTGCGGAAAATCCCGCCGCCACCAGGATTCGATCCCCGGCCAGTCCAGCCTGTAGCGAGTCGTCGCAGTAATTATACAGCACCAAAGCACAAAAGCGTCGGGATAGCCCCAGCAATCTCACGTTGTTATCGAGTTACGTGAAAATCAGGCAACCGGATCCGCTGCTGAAACTGGCAACACGCAGACAGTAGCGTCGCCGAATGACCAACCGTTTTTATTGTACGGAGGCGAAAACTAATGCCCGCACCGTATATCGCGACCGGAAGGCCAACTCGGCAAAGTACATGAGTACTCTGAACACACAAGACGACGAAAACGAACTACAGCCAACTAGCGAAACTTGGCTTCGCTTTGGAGGTAGGGCTCCACTTTTTTTTTGGGCGGGGAGGTTTAAACATTTGGCACCAGATGCAGCCGAACGAATGGCGCCGTAGTCCAGGCCGATATTGCGACCGTCTTGCGCTAGCCCAGATCACACTACGCCATTCGGGCCGTCTGTGTCGCGTAACAAGCACCAAGCAGCAGCACATTTCGAGAGCTTCGAATCAGTCAGGAGAGACAACTTGCGCCACCCACTAACAGTCGCCTTCAGACTTACGGCCGGGTCTCACGGTTGGCCACCTTGCCTTGGGCAGGCAACCGACATGCAGACCCTCCACCTTACGAAACACGCAACCAACCTCAGCGTCCCTGACAAGTTATTCGCGGTCTCGCACGACGTGTCTGGCTGGCACTTTCTCTCTGACGTATTCTGTGTGTATGTATATGAGAGAAAAGACTGATTGCAATCCTGTGACAGTCTGCGGTCTACATGTACAGCTAACCACGTGACATCCTGCCACACGTCACAGCACCTACCGCGTTGCTTCAAGAACGCAGTCCTGTGGAATAATGAGTTTGGTGGAATGCACCCTTCATGTAAGTTACTTGTTCAAAACTTTTTAAATCGCCGCTGTGCTTGACGTCACTAGAGGCAACATCGGATAATGGGCGAAGGAATGTACACGTGCGAGAGCAACATTCGTGTTAGCTGTGTGTCGTGCTTTTGCAACATTCGCGTTTAACTCACTGTTGTTTGTTTTTGCCGCAACAGCCCCAAGGGGACTAGGGCCTCCTCATTCACGAGGTTTATAGATCACACTCAACGACGCGCCACTGTCGGTAGGACTCTTCTGGACGAGTGATCAGCTCGTCGCAAAGACCTTTACCCAAAAACACACAACACGACAGACATGCCCCCGGTGGGATTCGCACCCGCAATCCCAACAAGCGAGTGGCCGCTGACCTACTCCTTAGACCGCACGGCCACTGGGACCGGCTAACTCAATGTTGTACTCTTGTAAACTTCGTGTTACATCAGTGTCGTACTTTTGCATCATTCGTGCCAATTCAGGATTCTACCTTTACTTAGCATGCGTGGACAGAACACAACCGAACCCCCTAAAGAAATGGAAGCCCGCGATTTAATATGGACAACTCAAAAGATGGCATTATTTTGACAACCCAACCCTCACCGTCACGGTTCTACAGCACAGCACGCAGGCAGGCTACCCTAACTCAGATGCTTTCTCCTGAGCTATCTTAGTACGCTGCAAAAGCAACATAAAATAGACCAGGGCAGTTGAGCTCGTGTTTTCGCTAGCCCAAACAGGCTACTCGTTACTCAATACCATTTGCACAGTATTCTGACTAAAAGTGAAGGCACTCCGAAATCAACATATGGGGGTTTGAGGCTGGAAGCAGCACAACAATCGCTAAACCGAAAACACAGATCGTAGTGGAAGTTTTGCATCGCGCTGTTTGCATCCCTAGTCAGCGGGAACTGTCAGGCTGGTAAGTAAATATTTAACCAATGATCAATTTACTTAGCACCCTAACACGTGACGGGCAGGAAGAACTTTCCGAGGACTTCCTACCACCCTCAAAAGTGGCACTTACAGACTAGGCGAATCTAGGACTAAACAAGCAGTAATCAGCGTCTACGCATTCATCAAGACACAGCTAAATTTTTGCCTCTGCTTGACTGAATGCCGCATGGAATGAACAGGTGACTGAGGGCACAGTAAGATCACACGAGACCCGTGATCATCATGACGCGGCCGTTTAACCCCGGGGAAACAGCGTCTATTGGATATGATGTGCAACACAGCCGGTTTGGCTGCGGCAAACCGAAACAAAATCTCTTGCCCTTGCAAGAGAGAGAACCGCCAATTCCCTGTTCGCATGGTCACTGTACCGACTGAACTGTGCCAAACTCCTTCGTTTGTCTGGGGACTAAGACTGCATAACGTGCGAGGCGACAAAGTTCTGTACATACATACAAACATACATACACACATACATACAAACATATATACACACATACATACATACACACACATACAAACATACATACATACATACATACACACATACATACACACACATACAAACATACACACATACATACATACACACACATACACACATACATAATACATACACATACATACATACATACAAACATACATACATACACACATACATACATACATACATACATACATACATACAGTCGAACCCGGTTATAAGGACATCGGTTTATGCCGCACCTCATCTATACATTAAAGATATTCTGCCGTACACATCCATTCATACAAGGAATTCCTTTACAGTAAATCCGTACGCTAATCTTTTTTCCTCCATAAATGTTAACTGTAACTTAAATCTAAAATAAATCACTTCGTACAAGTTTAAGTAATGTGTCCAGGCCTGTAAGTTGTCTTCGGATAAAACGCTCCCATCGTTACCACACTCCTCCGTTAAGACACCCAGTTTATAACGATACACATTATTGGCTCCCTTCCGTGACATGACCGAGTTTAGCTGTACACACACGCAGACAGATTTAATGACGTATTATTCACCCGTTAAACACTCCACATGTGTTGAATATGCGAGGCTCTCGAACCCAGTCACGTGTGGATCTTTATGCATGGAAATGGCTCACTTAAGCTGCATGACGTCACAATACAATTAAGCAGCGTAACTGGCCGGAGCAGTGCAGTGGTGACGCTCTGTATTTGCATCCTAGAGGTGCCAGCGTCGACTCTTAGCAGAGACAAAGGCTATCCACAGCTATTCGTCGTTCCCGCTCCCTCCTCAAGTTCCGGGGCGGTACTTCGATTACGCAACGACCGCTTTCTTCCAAATCCTTTCCAATCCATCAATCACCACTCGCATTATGACTGTCAGTGATGAAACACATGATCCTAAGTAAGCCAAAGTTATACCGAAAGTCACGGGTAATGCAGTCTCCATCTAAAGTTACGAAGAACAGTGCAACCAACCCTCCGATGCGGGTGCCCACAAATGTCCCTCAAATCTTGCAGACACTTCAAAATTTTAGGTGCCAAAAGGCTGCAATGAAGCAAGTTCCGTACTGTGGGCCCACGAATATTAGGGCGCCAGCGCTCGGAATTTGTACGCCCCTAATCTGAAGCACGAAGCTTAGACGTAAGTTACTAAAAAAAAAAAACTCTATTCCTCACAAGAAACATGACGCACCTCCATTACGAAGTCTAATCAATCAATGCTGCTCAAAACAGTACTGTGATGACAATTATACGGAACGCGTAAGGAAGGAAGGTTCTGTACTTGCGGTAGGCCTAACCACTGTGCTCCAATTAGTTACAGACAATTGCGGAATCTTAAGTTAATCCATATTACCTTAACAGAAGTTACGCTTGGTTAGCAAGCCTCGTCTCATCGTCCTTCACAACACTCCCAGCGGATGAAGAAGATAGTGAAACACCTGTCTAGGTACTTCCAGGCAACACAACCGACTGTCGTGGCAGGTGGCTGCCCTGAATCATTCCATGAAGAAGGTCCAATAGTGGCGACACTACAGCCAGCAGTACAACAGCGCGTTTACAGGCCTCTCGAGGTATGTGACTGGTCGAAATCTGTCCTGTGGTCACTGCTTCAGTACCACACGCGCGCGCGCGCGCTCCAACGAGAATTAAACGAACATTAGAATTATACTTCGTGACACAAAATACCACCACATTTCTACAAAAATTAACGCTGACAGACGTCAACAGTGCCTACTGCCACCTGATATTACTGTAAATAATACTAAAACTGCACACGGCGCACTACGTGACGTAGCACATAGACTTTACCAAGGCGTTCTTTACTGTCAAAATACCACGCAGTAATGCAACTGCATTACGGGCCACAACAAAAAGTGCAGCCCTTCCAGCACCGATCTTCATGACACTCAGACCTACGTAGCAGCATTATGTGCATATCTCATACACCAAACTTCACACACATGCCATAATAAACGTGGACAGTAGGCGCAGAGCTGCATATGCGGCCTTATGTCAAGCAAGGCTTTCACTACGCCAATTTTCAGCAAATCAATCAAACTTTTTGGGGGAATCGCTTGTACTAAATTTTATCCAAATCGGTAGACGAACATAAGAAACTCGTGCACAATTTCATTTGCACCCTCAAGTGAAATATGGTTTTCAACGCAAGGATTTACATGAAAGTCGCAACCGCTCCCCGGCATGGAGTGAATCCCTAATACCGAATTTCACCGGAATCGGTCCAGAAATGTGTAACGTAAAAGCAGAAATTTATTTACGCCCTTGAAGGCAGTTTCGACAATCACTAAGCCGATTTTTCACGAAACTCAAAGCTTTCTGTACAACATTATGTACAGAAATCATAAATATAATTTAATGAAAATCCTGAAAACGCTTCGGCCGTTGACACTGCGTCACAGACGGACGGGCACACGTGGTCTCCACGCGAGGCGTTCTTGTCTACTTCGCAGGAGCTCACAGAGGCCACTCGCCAGTAGCACAGTCACACCGTACACACCTGCCCATGACAGAACCACTGTCGTGTCGTTCTGTCTGTCCCCTTTACGACGAACGTGCAGCCTAACACGTTACATCCACAAGTTTCCAGGCTTCCACGGCTGGTGCAGACCAAATGCCGGTCGTCTGCATTCCTACTTCGTGCGCTGCAGCCTGAACACGCATGCAACACGACCCTCAAAACCGTCGGAACATTCTCATCCTACACCGTCCAAGAACCAACAGGCCCATCAATAAATACGTTGAATCTGAGGGACATAAATTCAACGTTTCGCATCGTCGTCAAGTTTGTAAGTGTCGGCTTGCAAACAACATTTTGTACTGATGTGTATGTCTCCAAACCACGGAAATCACATTTCGGTCTCCAGTGATCCATAGATGGATGGATGGATGGATGGACACACACATACAGATCAGATATATGGATAGATAGATACATAAATAGATAGTGGGAAATATAGACAAATGGATAGATACATAGTTAGATAGGCAGACATATACACACTGATACATACATACGTAGGCAGATGAACAGATAGATGTATAAGATACATAAACAGATGGAGAGGTAGATATACAGACGGGCAGACATACGTACAGATAGATAGTTGGAAATATGAACAGATGGATAAATACACAGATAGATGGGCAGACATACAGTATACACGTGGATACATACACACACACACACACACACACAGAGGCAGACGAACAGACAAATGTATAGATAAAGATACATAAACAGATGGAGAGGTAGATACGTAGACAGGCAGGCATATGCAGATAGACAGATAGATAGATAGATAGATAGATAGATAGATACATGGACAGACAGATACATAGACATGTACGTACAGACGCAGTTCGTACCTTCAGGTAACCCAGAAAACGGGCAGGCGGGACGTTAGACCACCCTCAGCAGTGTCAGCACGGCAGTACACAGCTTACGTAACTCAAAGCCTCAACAAACACTGCTCTATCATACAGTCTACCAGCACCACACTGCACCAGGCTGGCACCAACGTTACACCGGGGCACTGCCAACACATGAGCCGGCAGCTACGACAGACATGGCTGCCGAAGGATTTCTGACTAGACTACGCCAACTACCATTCTAGCACGAATACGGCGACTGATACGACGCAACACTCACACACTACTCCGCGTCAGGGACTGCAGGTATTCTTCGCCGTACGAAAACGTAGCTAACCCTCTTAAACACAGTGGTAACTATACGTACCGCCCACTGCAACACACAGTACACCCTGCATTGTGACCATGCAGTCTGTGCGTCTAGTGCAAAGACAGCATACAGCGCAGTCCGTAACGCAGCACACAGCCTCTACCGAGGCGTTCTTTACTTTCAAAACGCCACACGGTTTCACGGCACACGCATAAACGTTACCGCACGCACGGACACAACAAAAGTACGGCCTTTCATTGCGCCGATTTCCATAAAATTCACAAAAAGCTCAACAGCAATTAGTGCAAGTCTCTTATGCCGAATTTCGCCGAAATCGGGCAATGAACGTGTGAAGTACGCACACAAATTAATTTATGCCCCAAGTACAACGCGGATTTTACTACCCAGGCTTTCTCGGAACAAGCATTCATTCAACATAAATCTGTGTACATCCCCTTTATACAGAATTTTATCCGCATGGAGGGGGGGGGGGGGCACAATCCAGGAAATAGGACAGCATTTCAATGAACAACCCCCCCCCCTCCCCAAGTAAAGCATGACATTCCCTGCACCCGTTTCTACAAAACTAACGTCACGTTCCGATCTCTTATACGGCCATTCACTTAAGCCGGTCAAAGTACCAGCACAAACTTATTTACGCCCCTTAAGTACGACGGGAGTGAGCCGACTTTCAAGAAGCTATCTCGACAGCAAGGTCCTAGAAAGAGTAGAGCTATACCTCTACTCGCCCTAAGGGCCTTCGTGGCCTATAAAAAAGGGCGAAAACCTACCTACATCGACAGCGTTCTGTTAAGAACTCCTGTGCCGAATTTCATGAATATCCGACGAACCGTTTGGTCGCTGACACTACGTCACAGACGGAAGGACGTGCTCTCCACGTCTTCACAAATAAATAAATTCCAAACAACAGCAATTTCCCTACACAATATCAACTAGAAACACAACGTGTTGTTTACAAAACAATCGGCTTCAAAGAGTCGAATACCAAACCATCAAGATGGACGAGGGCGTCGATACAAAGCCTGATGTATCTTCAATACAGGTGGTCACCTCCACGCTCCGACTGTTTACTCGCAGACAAAGAACCAATGTTTATACCAAACCGATGACGGTCCAACTCTCGAAGAATTCTGATACCCTCCAAGCCAAATTTTATCCAAATCAGTTCAGTAGATTCACATACAAAACATCTTACCACGTTTCGCTACAGGCCTACTTGCATATTCCAACACGGCACCCACAGATGACAGCCGATACATAATCACAGACAACGCAACTTAACCCACCCTCCCCCTAAACACAGACAACGCAACTTAACCCACCCTCCCCCACGCGAACAGCACGTGACCACCCACAGCGAAATCCACTTCACTAAACAAAAGAGCTAGTGAGTGGCATTCGTCCTTCTCCTTACCCAGCTGTGAAAACAATGAATACGTGGCCAGGTTATCAGGATGACAAGATACACAGGGAAGTATAGAGTATTGTTAAGATTTCGAGATGCACACAAAAATCCAGCCGCAAAGCCTCAACGGTAGGCACCACTTGGAGGGCCCAATGTCAGCATAATATTAAAATGGTTCAGGAACAGAGTGTGGAATGAATCAGCTCTATAAAGACTGAGGAAGAGTACTTTTTATATCCAATGCTCCCCGACATTCGAAAGGTTCCCAGACTTCGCCCGTTTGTCCTTCTGGTAAGACCAACACGTAGATGAAGCTGAGAATGGAGCGTTGGTGGAATAATACTGACAGGGGAAGTCGCAGTACTCGCAGAAAACCTGCCTCGGAGCCACTTTGCTCACCACAACCTCAATTACAGTTACTCAGTTCGTACCACGCAGTAAACACTCCCCTTTCGGTTATAAAAACCAGTCCGTTAATGCTGTATGGGGACATAATCGCTGTTTGTTCTCAGATCCACACAAAACACATAAATACACTGTGTGGGCAGAACGTAGAATTGCTGAATGTTAAACTGGCGGTATATAAAGATCCAGTCCGTACCGCGCAGTAAACA
>Ga0123355_10018551_pt1 | contig 11043 bp, 9 predicted proteins | sample TergutEmb28metaG_3_FD_89872 | JGI IMG/M metagenome (GOLD analysis project Ga0123355, IMG submission 89872) | Embiratermes neotenicus P1 segment gut microbial communities from Petit-Saut dam, French Guiana - Emb289 P1 | ecosystem: Host-associated > Arthropoda: Insects > Digestive system > Gut ...
CTACCACCTCTACGAGTTCACCATCGATGCCTTCCAGCGCCACGGCCGACGGGCCGGTTACACCGTTGCGTCCGCCCGGTTTCTGCCGTGCGAGACGTTTCTGCCAAAGCCGTTTGAGCCGACCGCACAGCGGCTGATGGCCACAACCGGTACGGGCATGCAGCTGCAAGTGTGGCTCGCGCGGAGATGAAGGGCGGGGGCTGATGTGCGGCATCTCCGGCTCGGTTCAAGCACGCGCAGACGCGCTTGCAGGCGTGGTGCGTGCGCAGATCGCCTGCCAGCGCCACCGCGGCCCTGATGCCGAAGGATGGTTCATCACCAACAACGCCGTAATCGCACAGAATCGCCTCTCGATCGTTGACCTCGCTACTGGCGACCCGCCGCTGACCAACGAGGACAGTACGGTCGGCGCCGTCCTCAATGGCGAGATCTATAACTACCGAGCGCTCCGCAAGAAGTTAGAGGCGACCGGTCACACGCTCACAAGCGCCGGCGACACCGAGGTGCTAGCGCACATGGCCGAGGACCACGACGCGATCGCTCTCGCCCAGCGCCTGGACGGGATGTTCGCCTTCGCGACCTATGACAAGCGCACGCGGCGGCTGATGTTGGGGCGCGACCGGATGGGCAAGAAGCCGCTCTACTACTGGCGCTCGCCCGACGCGTTCGTGTTCGCTTCGGAGATCAAGGGGGTGCTCGCACATCCCGCTGTCACGTCCGAGCTCAATCCGCGCGCGATCGACGCCTATCTAACGTTCGGATACGTACCGACGCCGGAGACGTTCTTCTGCGGGATCAAGAGCCTCCCCCCCGCACACGTGCTGACCCTCGAGCTTGGCGGCGAACCCAAGATCGAGCGCTACTGGCACCTCGAGGTTCCGGGCCTGAACGGCGCGAGCAACACGCTTGACCTGGAGCTCGACGAGGCGGCCGGAGAGGTCCGGCGCCTGCTCGAGGAGGCGATCCGGCGGCGGCTGATCTCAGACGTGCCGCTCGGCGCGTTTCTCTCTGGCGGCATCGACTCCAGTGCAATCGTCGCGCTGATGGCCAGCGTGCTCGGCGAGTCCATAAAGACGTTCACGATGGGGTTCGAAGACAAGGTCGGGTTCGATGAGCGGCCGTTCGCCCGCGTTGTTGCCCAACGGTTCGGAACTGAGCATCACGACGAGGTGATGAACCCGAACGCGATCGACCTGGTCGAACGGCTTGTGTGGCATCACGACCAGCCATTCGGCGACTCAAGCGCAATCCCAACATTCCTGCTCAACGGCGTCGCACGCAAGCATGTGACCGTCGCCCTGTCTGGCGACGGGGGAGACGAGTTGTTCGCAGGATACGAGCGGTTCGCCGCCGGGCTCGCGGTCGACCGCGTGCTCGCCATCCCAGCCGCCGCCCGACACGCCGGGCTGCGAGCACTTGAGACGCTGCCGGCCGGCTGGCTGCGCGGACGAGTTGGAAGCGCCCAGCGGTTCGGCGCCGCCGTTGAGCAAGGCATGCCCTGGGCGTACCTCGGGTGGATCAGCTACACGCCAGAGAAGTGGCGGAGGCGGTTATTGAGCCAGCCCGATAGTTGGGCGCAAGACGAGTACGCACATCAATGGGAGCGAACAGCCGGGGCACGAACCCTCGACCGGTTGCTCGCGCTGAACATCGACACCTACCTGCTCGACGATCTGCTGGTTAAAATCGACCGGACCAGCATGGCGCACTCACTCGAGGTGCGCTCACCGTTTCTTGACACTGACCTCGTCGAGTTCGCCTCGCGCCTTGCGCCGTCGTTGAAGACGCGTCGCCTCTCACTCAAACGGGTGCTCAAACGCGCCGTCTCCGACCTGCTCCCCGCCGACGTCCTGAACCGTCCCAAGCGCGGCTTCGGAGTACCGCTTGACCGCTGGTTCCGAGAAGACCTCGAGAACTACACCGCGGGAATGCTCGGTCCGGGCGCCCGCGTGCGCGCACATGTCAACGGCGAGGCGCTTGATCAACTACGCACCGAACATCGCAACGGCCATGCTAGCCATGGTCACGCGTTGTGGACGCTGCTCACGCTCGAGTTGTTCCTACGGCAGCAAACCTGGTAAAGGCCGGCTTTCGGGGTGGCTAAGGAGCATCGCCCCGCCTGTGGCCGTGCAGGCGAGCGCTTAGCTTGCCAGCGAGCGGAGAAGACCGGCGAGTTCGGGCGCCCAACGCTGATAGGAGTACTCGCGCTCGGCGAATGCGCGCGCTCTCGCCCCACGCTCGACCCGCTCATCCCAGCAACGGATCAGCCGTAACAACGCGGTTTGCCATTCGTCGGCCGTGCTGGCTGCAACCCCGCGGCCGTCGGCGACAAGCTCGGCGGCGACGCCAACGGGACTGACGACTGCCGGCACGCCCGCGGAGAAGTACTGCAGGGTCTTGTAGCCGCACTTGCCGTAGGCCCAGTTCGTGTCCGGTTCAGGCATCACACCGATATCGAATGACGCGAGCATCTGCGGCTCCTCCTCGAGCGCCCACGGGTAGTGCTCAATCCACGGCTCACGGACCCCGGTGTCAGCACCGACGACGATCAGCTTCGCGACGGCTTTTGAGCGATTCAGCCGGGCGAACACGGGGAGCAGCGGCGCCAGGTACGCGCTGGTGGTCGGCGATCCGATCCAACCGATACGCACGACGTCCACCCGCGCATGCTGACGAATAGGCTGGCGATCGGGATCGACAACCGACGGAATGACCTCCACCCGCGCTGCATACTCGCTGGCGCGACTAGCAAGGTAACAGTTCCCGGCGATTACGAGACGGGCGCGACGCATGCACGCGACTGAGCGGCGAGCCTCTTGCTTGACCCATTGAAAGCGGCGGTTGACGTCCGCGGGCGAGCCCAGAAACAGGGCGTCGTCGAGGTCGTAGACGTCGAGGTGAGTGGGCGGGTCGAGCCCCGGAAGCGGCGTAAGGCACCGCAGACGGTGAACCAGCGCCAGATCGTGCTGAGGTGGGTGGTGGCTGGCCGTCCGTGCGGTTATTGCAGCGAGGGTCGCGACTTTACGTGCAGGCGAGACCTTCGAGGCCAGCAGTCGATAGTCCTTAGCGGTGAGCGTTGGACAGAATTCCAGGTCTATGCCATCCGGACGGAGAAAGGGAGCATAGTTTGCAACCCGCACTCGGGCGCTTGCAACCAGTCGCGGGTACGCCGTGAGGCCAAGGATGCGAAGCGAACCGGTCACAGAATATGAAGCATGACGAAGGGATCCCACAGGTGCCGCACGCCCAAGCCGTGCCTTTATCGGTCGATGACCAAGGCTACTTCCCGGGCGCTGGGTGTTTATCCCCCACGTCGACGAGAACATCGGGGAGGTCGTCTGTGGTCACCGGGCTCTCACACGATGCCGGGAAGCCGATGCCGGAAGTGGTCATTCCGCCAGCTCAGGATCACCAAACGATGTCTCGTCCTCAAAGGTCCCCCTTTATGAGCGCCCGAGGCCCAGGTCACATCCGGTTCGCCGCCTCGAGGCGCCTCGGTGAAGCGATCCGCGTTCAGCATCAGCGTTCCCGGAGACCAGTTACGCAACCGTCGGGCCCACCCTCGCCAGTCACGTCCGCGACGTCTATTGACTCAACTCGCGGTTGCGCGCCGATGCGCTCGCCGTATTCGCACAGCGCCTGCACATCCTCGGAGTGCAGCAGGCGCCGGGCGGCCCGGATGTGCTCGTCGGGCCAGTCCCACCACGCAAGCGCAAGTAGCCTCTCGCAGTCCAGATCCGGAAGTCGCCTGTGCTTTGGTCGCGCCGGATTCCCAGCGACTAGCCAGTAGGGCTCCACATCGCGGGTCACGACCGAACACGCAGCCACAACCGCGCCCGCGCCAATCGTCACGCCCGACAGGATCGTGGCGCCTCGACCGATCCAAACGTCTGGTCCGATGGTGATGTCCCCGCGCGTACCGTTGTGCCCCTCCGGCCAAGGGGCTCCCGGCTCGTTTAGAGGCGACGTCGTGATCAGGTCCAGTCGATGGTTCCCACCAACCAGAAACCGTGTCGCCGCGCCAATCGATACAAACGGGCCGATGTTTACGTGCCCATCTTCGCCACCGTAGGCGATCACCTCTGGGTGGCCGTACGACCAGCGACCCATCGTCATCAGTTCACGGTCATGCCAGCCCGTATACTGGTTGCGCTGAGGCTCCTCCCACAGGAGCGCCTGCAGCACTTGGCGGACCCGACGGCGCATTCCCATGAACTCGCGCACATCATGGAGGCTACCGGGGCGAGTCTGCAGCCGCAATGTGGGAGCGAAGGCCTAGGACTCTGTGTGATAAGCGCGCGCACCCAAAGACTGTCGTACCCGAGCGGCCTCGCGCGCAAGCCGCTCCTCGCTAACCAATCATCCGAACTAGCAACTCGCCTCTTCACTTGTAACCGGCTGTCGGTACGCTGTGGGCACGCATGCGAAGCGAACTCGTCGCACACGGCCGCGGCTGGAAGCGCACCAGAAGTCGCCCGCGGGTCGTGTACTTGACCTATGACGGAATCGAGGAGCCACTCGGCCGCTCACAGGTGCTGCCCTACCTGTATCGGCTTGCCGGCGACTTCATGATCACACTCATCTCGTTCGAGAAAACGGCGCAACCAAACGTCAACCTGTGCCGCACTCTGGAGGAAGTTGGCATCGACTGGCAACGGTTGCGGTACCACAAGCGCCCGCCCGTGCTCTCCACGCTGCTTGACGTACTGGCAGGCAGACGTGCACTCGTCCGAGCCTCGAGGCGTGCAGGTGGGCCCACGACCGTGCACGTACGCAGCTACGTACCTGCGTTGATAGCGCTGCTTGCGCGCCGACGGTCGCGCGCGCGACTGCTGTTCGACATCCGTGGCTTCTGGGTCGACGAGCGTGTCGAGGGCGGGATATGGCGGTCCCACAGCCTGCTGTACAAGATCGCGAAAGGGTGCGAGCGACGGTTCTTCAGCGAGGCCGATGCAATCGTCACGCTGACGCACGCGTCGATTCCCCAGATCGCCAATTGGACGCAGGGGCGCACCGTGCCGATCGTCGTGATCCCCACCTGCGTCGACCTGACACGGTTCGGCGAGAGGCCGCGACGCCCGGATGGCCCTAAAGCGGTGTGGATCGGCTCGGTGGGAACCTGGTATCGGTTCGACCTGTGTGCGGCAGCTGCCGCGGAACTAGAGTTGCCGCTCGAGGTCATCACGCGTCAAGTCCTGCATGCGGAACGACTCCTGGCCGGCTACCCGGCGAAAATCTGGACATTGGCACCCGAGGCGATACCCGGCCACTTGTACGCAGGGGATATCGGACTGTGCCTGATCAGATCCTCATTCTCGAAGACAGCGTCCGCTCCCATCCGCTTCGCCGAGTACCTCGCCTGCGGGATGCCGGTACTGGTAACGCGCGGTATTGGCGATATGGACGCGATCGTAGAAGAGCGCGCCATTGGTGCGGTGATAGCGGACGAGACCCACGACGCGCTAGCTGTTGCTGCAGCCCGGTTAAGGCTGCTCGTCGACGACCCAACCACCGCGGCGCGTTGCCGGCAAACCGCGCGAGAGCTGTTCGACGTCGACGCAGGCACAGCACGGTACCGAGCACTGTACGTTCAGATCGCGCGGCCTTCGTGAAAAGGGGAAACGCCATTCTGACCGTCTTCGGTGGCGCGAATCAGAGCGGCCTAAAGACCGTCCGGGACCACCTCGTAAGGCCAACCTCGGAAGGTTCGGTGCAGCCTTCTGTCTGCTCGCCCCTTGACCTCGAGCAGGGGGTCATAGAGGTCCCAGCGAGGCAGCTTCCTCGCCAATTTTCGCGCGCAGAGGCACGCGTGTCCCCCCCGACGGCGAACCAACGCAGGTAAAGAGGTACCCTCCGTGCCGGCATCTGCGAATGAGGTATCAGACGATCAACGAACTCCGGATGAGGCTCTCAAGCCCGTCTGCAAGACCACGCCGTCCGCCGGACGACACGCAACCGCTTTCGTCTCGCCGTTTCATACGGTCGCAGATCAGGTACCTGGTCAGCAGCATGCCAGGGCAGCTTGCTGCGCTCGCTGTCGCATCGGTCATCGCGGGCCTCGCCGAGGGTGGGATCCTGGCCATTCTCGCGCAGAGCGCTTTACTGCTAGTGAACCACGCACCCCGAGCTCATGTCAGTCTCGGTCCAATCCAGTTGCACCTGAGTCTCGGCACACTGCTCGGCCTGGGCGTTGTGCTCGCCCTCGTTCGCCTTGCTCTTGCGGTCGTGATCTCGTTCGTGCCCGCATGGGTTGCTGCTCACACTCAGGAAGGGTTACGCCGCGGACTCTTTGCGGCATTCACGAGCGCATCTTGGGACCTACAGTCGCGTGACCGGGAGGGTCATCTTCAGGAGCTGCTGACCAGCCACATCAACCAGGCTACATCTGTCTACGTCACGACGGTCGGGTTGATCGTCTCCACACTCACACTCGTAGTCCTCGTTATCACGGCCGTGGCCCTGAACGCTCTCGCGGCACTCGGCATCCTAGTTGTCGCCATAGTTCTGTCGGTCGCCCTCCGGCCATTGGGCACTTTAGGCAACCGGCGGGCAGATGAGCTTTCACGCGGCTGGCTTGCATTTGCCGGTGGCGTCAATGAGGCCGTCCGCCTAGCCGAGGAGGCGCACGTCTTTGGAGCGCAGCCTAGTCAGCGCGAACACCTGAACACAGTGATGCGCGACTTCAGGCGAGCAAATCTGCAGAAGCAATGGTTGGCGCTGGTCGTTCCGGGCGTCTACCAGGGCTTGATCTATCTCATCCTGGTCCTAGGGCTGGTTGTCATGAACGCACTTGGTACCGGACATATAGCTACGTTGGGCGCGGTCGTATTGCTGCTCGTGCGCTCTGGCGCCTACGGTCAGCAGATCCAATCCGCTCTGCAAAATCTCAGACAATCGCAGCCGTACGTAGATCGCTTGCGCGCAGCCGAGCGTCGATACAAAGCGAGCTCCCCGGTCGTCGGAACGCGTTCACTCGACGCCATTTCCACGCTCGCCTTTGCGAAGGTGTCGTTCGCCTACGAGCGCGATCAACTTGCGTTGTCCAACGTCGACTTCGACGTGATGGCCGGTCAGGCGATCGGGATCATCGGCCCGTCCGGCGCCGGAAAATCAACCATCGTGCAGATCCTGCTAGGCCTGCGGGGTCCAACTTCTGGAAGCTATCTGGTTAACGGACTCCCGGCAGAGGCTTTCAGCCGTGAAGACTGGCGAAGGCACTTTGCGTATGTGCCCCAAGAGCCCCGACTGCTTCACGCCTCGGTCGCCGAAAACATCCGCTTCTTTCGCGACATCGACGATGCATCGATCGAACGGGCGGCGCGACTGGCCGGCATCCACGACGACGTCATGACATGGCTCGCCGGCTATAGGACCCTCATCGGGCCACGTGCCGACGCCATCTCCGGCGGTCAACAGCAGCGGATCTGTCTCGCCCGCGCCCTCGTCTCGAACCCGCAGGTCCTGGTGCTTGACGAGCCGACCAGTGCGGTGGACCCGCGCGCGGAACAGCTCATTCAAGACTCGCTGCTACAGCTCAAAGACAAGCTCACCTTGTTCATCGTCGCACACCGGCTGTCGACCCTCAATATCTGCGAACGCATCATGGTCATCGTCAACGGGCAAGTCGAGGCGTTCGATCACATCGCCAAGCTACAGATGACCAACCAGTATTACCGTTCGAGCATGTCGGTGCGGTAGCTGGCATCCGCAGCCGTCAACGGCTCCTCGCTCGCGACCCGAGGGCTGTTGCCGCAGGATCACATCCGCAACTACCATGGACCAAAGTCACGACCTCATTCTTGCCGCCGTCCAAGACTACGATTGGAACGACCTCCGGCTCTTCGTCACGTCGCTCCGAGCCACTGGTTTCGACGGAGAAGTCCACTTCTTCGGCTCCGGACTTTCGCGAGAGACTGTAACTCGGCTCGAGTCCGCCGCCGTTTCCGTGAGCCGACCCGTTCGAGTCCGCATAAAAGTGGGCGACCTCAACCTCGAGCCTTTCCGGACGGAGAATCGAAGGCTCGCGCAACTCCAGGCGATCTATTGGCATCTTATCCGTTGGCTCGCCTGCTTCTCCGGAGACCGACAGACTGCAATCAGGAGGTACACTGCAGCAGTCTCCAACCTGCTGGTCGCTCGGTTCTTCTGGTATCTCGACTTCCTCTCTCAAACTCAGGGTCGCTACCAGAACGTGATGATCACGGACGTCCGCGATGTTGTGTTTCTCGGCAACCCATTCGATTTCCCCATCGGGAACACAGCCTGCTTCTTCCTCGAGGACGACCGCACACCTATCAACCAGCAATGGGCTAACACGCGTTGGATCATTGAGGCCTACGGTCCGAGGGGTGTCGTTGACCTCGGCAATTATCCGATCTGTTGCGCAGGCGTAACGATCGGCTCGGTGACCGCCGTAATCGAATACCTCAAGGCAATGGTTGACCAGCTAATGCGTCTCAGGCGACAGGCTTGGGGAGTCGATCAAGGAGTGCATAACTACGTTCTCCGGAAAGGTCTCGTCCGTAACGCCCGACTGGTCTCGAACGGTGCTGGTCCGGTCCTAACGGTCGGCATCATGTCGGATGACGATGCATACCTACTGTACGAGTCATGCGCTTCTCGAGTTAAGGTTTTGCATCAATACGACCGACGGCCGGGGCTCGCGGCGGCCGTGCACGAGCGCTTCCGGTCCTAGCTACGCCGACATTCGCTTACAGGTCCTTGTGGGCGACGGTCAGGTATCCAAGTACCGGTAGATGAAACGACAGCGATGCGAGGTCACCGGCGACACGCATGTTCGTTACGAAGTCGCGAAGTCGAGAGCCCGGAGGCCCGAACCCCGCTCCATGCAATCTGTACCCCCGGGCTCGGAGAAGTCGTCTCGACACAAAGCTGCGATGTGCCTCGAGCTGATTGAACCCATAGAGTGTGTGTCCACCTCCGCGATACATCGGACCGTTGGGAGTCGTGACGATCACGCGCCGGCGTGCAGCCTCCTCAAGCGAGTCGAGCATCGGGACGATCTGGGACTGCTCAAGATGCTCAAGGATTTCGCAGGCCAAGACTGTATCCCAGACCCCATCAAGCTTCGCCGGAAGGAGCTGGCACCAAACGCGCCGGTAGATGTTGAGCCGCTTGACAGCGTCCACGTTGGGCTGGAAGCCGTCTACTCCGTCAACCTCTGGTGGGTTGCGCATATAGGCCTCCCAGAAGTTCGTTCTCAGAAGCTGCGCCCAACGACCATAGCCGCACCCCACGTCGAGCACGGTGTCGCCAAGAACCAGCGGGAGCACAATCGGATCGAGACTGGTAGGAGACGAACTCACGCGACCGGAGCGTACCGTAACGACGCGACCCTCAGGAGATGACCCTAGGGGCCGCCGAGACCGATAGTCGAATCATCGTCAGTCGTTTCGCCATGCGGCGAATGGCTTGACGGTCATTCGCCCAGTGAAGTCTACTCGGTGCAGAAGTAGCGGGACTCCTTGTTCCTCGAGATACTCATCAACCGCCCGACGCGCACCCTGCCAGAAGCCGTAGTCATCGGCCAGGAGCACGCCGCCAGGGGAGACTCGAGGGAACAGATGTACGAGCTCGTGCTTGGTTGATTCGTACCAGTCGGTATCCAGCCTGAGGAGTGCGATCATCTCCGGCGCCTTGTCCGGGATAGTGTCCTCGACGCGGCCCCTCACAAAGTGAATGTCCTCCAGCGGGTAGCCTGTGGCGCGCATGTTTGCCTCCACCTCTGCAAGGTCCGCGACGGCCCAGATCAGGCCTTGTCGCTCGGGATCAGCATCTAGCAATTCCCGCGCCGTCGCTCGATCCCCCCATCCCAGGACGTCAGCGTCCGAGGGTGACGTCATCCCCTCAAAGGTGTCGAACAGGTGCAACCCCCTAACCGCGCCCGCCTCCTGCAGAGTGAGGGCGGCAGTCATCATGCTCCCCCCCCTCCATACTCCGCACTCCACCACGTCGCCCGGGATCTCGTGTCGCGCGATGTACCGACAGGCGTCAATCAGCGCGATCAGCCGTTGGTCGCTCGTCATAGTGTACGGCCGTACGCGCTCGACAATTTGGCGAGCTGACTCGTCGATCCCCGATAGCGGGGCGCCAACGGACTCGGGAGCCGTCAACAGCTTCAGCTGCTGGAGGGCTCGCCGGACCATTCGGCCGAGCGCACGTCTCGCGTCTAACCGGGACGACGAACGGGCACTTAACATCATGAGTATCGAAGCTTCTCTGCGCCTCTTGGGCAACTCGACGGGCACCAGACTCTACCGTGCGCCTTGCGCCGTTCTGACGGAACCACCCTGCCCTCCTTCCAAGCGGAATGCATTCGCTGAGCTCGCCCCCGCACTTCGAAGGGTGCGAACCACCGCATACGGCGGATAGTCTTGCGCTACCGCGACCGCCGACGCATAACCGAGCGCAGGGTTGCAAACTCAGACCCGACTAGCTTCTAACGAGGGTGGGTCAGTCGCCACGAACCAGCCGACCGCCCAGCTTCCGCATCTGTATCAGGCGACACCTCTCGCTAGCGAGTCGCCGCTGGTGTCGATCGCGATCCCGGCATTCAACCGGGAGCGTTTTATAGACGATGCTCTCGAGTCCGCGCTCGGTCAAACCTACGAGCCGCTCGAAATCGTGGTGGTAGACGACGCATCGACCGATCGCACAGTCGACCGCGTCCGGTTACACAGCGATCCGCGCATCCGGCTGTTTCTCAATGACCGCAACCTCGGCCAATGCGGAAATCGCAATCTGGCGCTAGCGCATGCACGCGGAGAGTTAATCAAGTTTCTCGATTCTGACGACATGCTCGACCCAGCCTGCGTCGCGCGAATGGCACACCCATTCGTGCAGGACCCAACCGTAGGCCTCGTGTTCACGAGAAAGCGAGTCATCTACGAGATCGCGTTAGACGAAACGCCTGCTCACCTGCGGCAGACCCGACTCGGACTCACCCGCGATGCCCACCGAGGCTTCAGCGAACTTGGGCCGCTAAATGACGGGCGTACGCTCCTCGCGGAGATGCTATCCGGC
>Ga0123355_10018552_pt1 | contig 11043 bp, 9 predicted proteins | sample TergutEmb28metaG_3_FD_89872 | JGI IMG/M metagenome (GOLD analysis project Ga0123355, IMG submission 89872) | Embiratermes neotenicus P1 segment gut microbial communities from Petit-Saut dam, French Guiana - Emb289 P1 | ecosystem: Host-associated > Arthropoda: Insects > Digestive system > Gut ...
GAAATAGTAAAGAAAGAAGGAGTAAAAAAAAAAAAGGAAAAGGGAGATAAGAGGGGAAGTGGGGGGGGAAGAGGGGGGGAAGAAAAAAAAGGGAGGTGGCGAGGGGGGGGGGGGGGGGGGGGGATAACATGTATTGTTCAAATGTTCAAAAAGAAACGGGGAAAAAACAAATTTACATGTATTGTATGTACAATATATACTGCATGTTCTGTATGTACAGTATATACTGTATGTTCTGTATGTACAATATATACTCTGTATATACTGTACTGTAAGTACTGTATGTACTGTATATACTGTATGTACAGTACATACTGTATGTGCTGTATGTAAAGTATATACTGTATGTACTGTACTGTAAGTACTGTATGTACTGTATATACTGTATGTTCTGTATGTACAGTATATACTGTATGTGCTGTATGTAAAGTATATACTGTATGTACTGTACTGTAAGTACTGTATGTACTGTATATACTGCATGTTTTGTATGTACAGTATATACTGTATGTTCTGTATGTACTGTATATACTGTGTGTTCTGTACTGTACCTACTCTATGTACACGGCTGTTAGTGACCCACAATGTACCCTACAATAGTACAGTATATACTGTATATACTGTACCTACTGTATGTACACGGCTGTTAGTGACCCACAATGTACCCTACAACAGTACAGTATATACTGTATATACTGTACCTACTCTATGTACACGGCTGTTAGTGACCCACAATGTACCCTACAACAGTACAGTATATACTGTATATACTGTACCTACTGTATGTACACGGCTGTTAGTGTCCCACAATGTACCCTACAACAAATGCCACTTCTCTTATTGCTCCAACCAGCCCGGCATCATTATCGCACAGAAAGCCTGCATCCGTCGGACTTCCGGTGACATTTGCGGTGCAGAGGACGACGACGGAAGCAAGGCACTATATTAAACTGTACTAATTTAAGGATGTTACAGATGTTGGGAAAGAGAAGAATTGGAAAATACAGTCAGCAAGACGCGGCGCTTATGGAATGTTACGGAGGATGGAATGAAAACTACAGATATATATATTTGTGAAAAGGGGGAAGTCTAGAGCGGTAGAGGAATAGCACGTTCAGTGAAATGTGGAAGAAGGGCGACGTAAACAGCTAAAGAGCGAACCACAAATCAATAACTAAAAATCAGCATCAGGTCTACACAATTCTACTATCGTCCGAAAGCGGGACAATCTTGTGACTAACACAAAACAAGAATTTGGAAACGACGCTAAAGGGCGTCTTTTTTACGCATTTGGCGTTCTTACTGACGAGGCACTGATACTGTTACAGACGTTCAGTCCTGTAGCCAACTACACTACATGAACATGACAAATGTTGTTGACAAACACAGGAAGTCGCCATGGCCTCAAACAGAAGAGGAATGCAGCGACTGCAAGTGCTGAATACCGTAAGATGAGAAAAAAGAAAGAAAAATAATCGAAACATTTTAAATCTCTCACATTGCTTCCAATGCTTTGGCGTTATTCTGCAGCTCGTTTGCTCCCTGTACTCGGCAGTCTGAGCAAACAGAAGGCAAGAACTGGAACGTGTTTATTAGGCGCGTTCAGATAATTGCGAAAAGCGACCATTATCTTCGTCACGTCCGTCCGTCTATCCGCATGGAACAACTCGGCTCCCACGGGAAGGATTTTCATAAATGTGATATTTGAGCACTTTTCGAAAATCTGTCGAGAAAATTCAAGTTTCAATAAAATCGGAAAAGAATAACGGCTACTTTACACCGAAGACCAACAAACACTTTTTATCACATCTCGTTCAATTCTTCTTAGAATGAGAAAAGTTGTAGAGGAAATCAAAACACGCATTTTGTGTTCGGTAACTTTTTTCCCCGAAAATAGTGACTTTTACGAGATAATGTGGAAAAAAATGTACAGCGGAGCAGGCCACAGATAGCAATATGGCGCATGCGCATTGCATGTCGGATACCTGAGGCTACAAACACACTCTCACAATATGTAACACTTAACGCATTTCCACCGCAACAATGGTTGCCAGAACACTCCTCAATGTTACGTTACACGTACTGTACACTGCCTGTCTTGTTCTGTACATTTCATCCCTGCTGCTGTTATTCTTCCTGCGTCTCAATAACAATTACCCTAGTAACTTTAAAATCCAAATGGCGGTAGGATACAATACAGAAGTAAAAAAGTTTAAGTTGCACCTGTCCACGCCATGAAGGCATGTACAGGAAGTGGAGGTACAGCTCTACCCATTCTTAACCTCGGCACTAAATGGATATAAGCCGCTTTAACTCTAAGAAAGAACCCCGGTAGCCACTGAATAGGAGATTGGGTGGCCCCAGTGCTGGTCTGGGCGTTTGGGAAAAGAAAGATGTCTTGCTCCAGCTAGGACTGGAGATCCGGACCGTTCGGCCTAGTCTTGGTGCCCAGTTAGGCAACACGCAATCATAATAGTGACGTCAGGAGCTGCTGTGGTGCCAAAAGACCCCACACAAGTGTCTGGAACTGCGTTTTACCAGAAATAAGGCAGCTCCAGGAACAGCAAAGGACAGCAGCTTCTCTATACGTCATGTTATCCACAAATCTGTGTCAGTCTCAACCATAATTGTTACTAAATGGTAATTACTTTGCCACAGCCTTTAATTATAAACCGAACACTTTATTAACCTGTAATCTCAGTCGGTATAACGACTCGCTCCGGTGTGTAGGTCCTGGGATCGAGTCCCGGTAGAAGGTGAGATTTTCCGCGCACGTGCAGACCGGTCCTGGGGCCCACCTAGCCTCCTGTAGAATGGGTACCGGGTTTTATCCCGGGGTAAAGCGGCCGAGACGTGACGTTGACCACCCACCGATTCTAACACCAAGGTTAAAGAAAGAGTACAGCTATATCTGTACTCCCCCTCCGTACCTTCACGGTAGGTTATAGGGTGAACGTTACCCTTTTCAACCAGTGTAACATCTGCGGAATAATAATAATAATAATAATAATAATAATACAGCATGGCATGTAGCACACAGAACAGATGAGAAGCGTACACAAAAATTGTTTGGAAATCCGGAAGTAAATAAACCCCGTAAAAGACCTAGTCGTAGATGGTAAGGTAGTTTTAAAATCGTTCTTAAAGCAATTAGAGTGAAGAGGTGTACCATGGATCAGTCTGGCTACAGTAAACGTGCTAATGAATTTTCGGGATCCGCAACAGATGCAGGATTTCTCGACAAACTCAGCATTATTATTCTTCAAGGGCTGTGCCATGGTGTTACAGTGATCACTACGGCAATCGAGCAGGCTGGATCTCTGTAACAGATCTGAAGCTGACAGTTCAGTAACAGACTCACAATATTCGTTAACGAGCCGCGCGAAGGCTGTGTCTGAGTTCCATCCGTACAGCAGTGTCACCGTCACCGAACATCAACAGCGCAGCGCTACACGTACGTTACGTTTTGTGGTGTCGGTTACTTCAAACTTAAACGCTGTCGTCATAATCTCCGTCAGCGTCAAGTTCTAGTGCCATGTGCTGAGGTAGGGCCCATTTCTTTAACGCTGCTGTCTTGGACGGCAGTCATTACTCTTTTGCCTTCACCTTCAAGTCTTCGTCACTTGCGGTCGGTAGAAGAGAGAGTGCAGACAAAAGGGAAGTGCTACTGATTGCAGGAGCAACCAGCTACAGCAGCGTCGGCATCATTTCACTTCTGAGTAAAGTGAACGGACGCCGGCCTCATTTCTTCATTCATCGGCCTCAACAACTTCTGACGCGTTCCAATACGTACAAATCTGCTCGCAATATCTCGATAGCCACCGTTAACTCACAAAGACAAGTACTTAAACTTGTAATTTATTCCTTTTTGGGTAATTCCCCGGCGTCTGAGATTTAATTGCCGACGTTTCGGAACTCACTATCGGTTCCATCTTCATAGGCAGGTGAATTGTGATTATTAACCAACCGAAAGTTTCCTCCAATATATGGAAGCGTAGCGTAACAAATGCGGATGGCACTGTACACTGACAGCCTTGTAACCAATCAAAACTCGTTTAACATCACAACTCACTGAATTCTGAAAGAAACTTCCTGGGAATACAGTATCGTGTCAAAAGAGGATAAATAGGGCACTTGAAAACGGCGTGCAGTTGTAATTGGTGCGAGGGCAGAGCAATACACGTACTGCATGCAGACAATTATCAAATTCCTCAAGATTTCACAGATAAAAATAAACTGATTACATACTCAATTCGCACCGCGCAGTAAACACTCTCCATCTGTTATACAAACCAACCAGTTAATGCTGTATAGGGAAATAATCGCTGTTTGTTCTCAGATCCACACAAAACACACAAGTACACAGCGTGCGAGGAAAATAGGATTTTAGGCGCATTTGTAAAACTGCGAAAAGTGACTATTCGTTTCGTCCTGTCTGTCCGTCCGTCCGCCTGGAACTGCCCTGTATGAGTGCGCAGCGGGGTAATGCGTTCAACATTTGAAATGAAAATTTAAACTTTAATCGGCAGACGGAATTGTAATGACGCTTGTATGGGTGGGGGGCGGCTGTACTGGGGAAAAACGTGGAGGGCGAAGTTGTCCCTGTCAAAGCCATGAAAGCATATAGGGGGAGCAGAAATATGGCTCCACTCATTCTCAACCTTGAAGCTAGGTGGTCAACTTCATGCCCCAGCCGCTTTACTCCCGGAAAACAATCCACGTACCCACTAGGCCCCAGAGAGGTTCTGGCCGATTTTCAGAACACTCTCTTGCCTCTGCAGGCATTCCAGCCCGAATCCCAGTCCCTACACCGACTGCGCTGTGCTGGCTCCAAACAGGAGAAAAACTTGACTTCATGCTGACAGGGCAGCAAATGAAACATGCATCGAAACATGGAGTTTGGGTACTCCAGAACCGAGTACAACCACGGAAAATCGTTACCGAATTGGCCAGTCTGGACACACACTGACTTCTAACCAGTAATCCGGCTCTCAAACACCCTTGCGGCAGTCCCAAAGCAACAGCTGCAGTATGATAACAGTATACGCATTTAATGTAATTGTTTTTGGTCTATGCATCACTTTCCACCCTGCCGGTAGGGACAAGATGATATTAGTAACTTCATGGCGCTGGGTCCTTCTTCAGAAGTTCACAGGTCCTAACTAGTAAAAATGTTTTCCCGCATTTTATGGAAACCGAAGGTTCATTACCTCACCAACAAACGCCTGCCACCTATCCCATCCTGAGCCAGATCAATCCACTTCTTGAAGATCCATATTATTATTATCATTATCAATACTTCCAGCTCTGTTTTAGGACTTTTCAAATTCACAGCGTGCACAGTCACAGGCGTCGCGACATCCTAATGTCCCTCAGGGGCTGTAATGTATGGGCTGATCAGTGGAAGGTTATTTGTGAAAACCGTGGCTAGAGAGGGGAACTGCTAGATGTGGGGTCGCTGTTAGGGCTCAACACAGCTGCTGCGGACAGAACACTGCAATGACCGTGCTCAATTATTTTATTTTATACGCATAAACACACTGCGTGGGCAGAACGAGGGATTTCTGTAATGTTAGACCTGGTGGTACAAGAAGTGACCGCCAGCAGAAACTGCCTGCAACATGAGGGCTCCACACTACATCAAACTCCTCAGCACAGTGTGCCGTTGATAAGCCAGGCTTACCCTAGAAACGCCTTGCCAAACAGTCACACGTTCACTCAGTACACTTTAACGGGAAATATTTACAAGCCTCAGTACTACGATAACCTAACCATGTGCTATACTGCAAGGTCAAGGATCACAATGACTGCTGTGTCTGATCGCCAGACAACCAGCCGCCATTTAAAACGAACCAAAGCACTGGGAAATGTAACAAAATAACCTATTACAAAGTGGAACAGTCGGTTGCAGGCCACACGCAGTTGTGTACCTGCATGACAGAATTGGGTTCACTACAGTACTGCCTGCTCGCTACTACTGGCACATCAGCAGTTCGTTCATTGCACCTTGTGAATCGTAGGCCTATCTGGCCGTCTGTCTGTCTTTGTGTGTCCAATGGTTTCAACGCCAGAACCGCTGGACGGATTTGGATACAATTGTATATCACAAGCCCCTGCAGGTCCACCTCGATTTTTATACGGGCAAGGTCGACATCAGAGTCGTAAAACTGTCAGTCACGGTAACATAGGGTCGAAATCAGGGTCATAAAAATGTCAGTCAGGGTAATATCGGGTAGGCATCAGGGTCGTACAACTGTCAGCCGGGGTAACATTGGGTCGACATCAGGGTCGTACAACTGTCAGTCACGGTAACATCGGGTAGACATCAGGGTCGTACATCTATCAGTCACGGTAACATCGGGTCGACATCTGGGTCGAACATCTGTCAGTCAGGGTAACACTGGGTGGACATCAGGGTCGTACAACTGTCAGGGTAATATCAGGTCGACATCAGGGTCGTACAACTGTCAGTCAGGGTAACATCGGGTTGATATCAGGGTCGTACATCTGTCAATCAGGGTAACATTGGGCCGACATCAGGGTCGTACACCTGTCAGTCACGGTAACATTGGGTCGACATCAGGGTCGTACAACTGTCAGTCACGGTAACACCGGATCGACATCAGAGTCGTACAACTGTCAGTCAGGGTAACCGGGTCGACATCTGGGTCATACAACTGTCAGTCAGGGTAACATCAAGTCGACATCAGGGTCGTACAACTGTCAGTCAGGGTAACATCGGGTCGACATCTGGGTCGTACAACTGTCAGTCAGGATAACATCGGGTCGTCATCTGGGTCGTATAACTCTCAGGGTAGCATCAGGTCGACATCAGGGTCGTACATCTGTCAGTCAGGGTAACAACGGGTCGACATCAGGGTCGTACAACTGTCAGTCATGGTAACATCAGGTCGACATCAGGGCCGTACAACTTTCAGTCACGGTAACATCGGGTCGATATCGGGGTCGTACATCTGTCAGTCAGGGTAACATCGGATGGACATCAGGGTCGTACAACTGTCAGGCAGGGTAACGACGGGTCGACAGGAAAGGGTTAAAATGAGAACTGTTCCATTACAGTAACAGCCACTGGCTGGATTTACGATGGCATTTGTAGGTGTCTTTTTACAGCGCCCCGAATCGCGATAGCTGTCGAAGGATGTCCCGGCAAATGCAGACTTTCTATGCGATAAAGCTACCGTGATCGGGGACATGATAAAAGGGCAACCTGCAGTATTACAATCCCGTCGAATGTGTACAAACGTATTCTTGCTTTTATTCAATGTTGACTGCACCACAGACGCCTGGAAGTTCTCAATGTTACTTTCTGACTGTTCCGGTTATCTCCAATGTACAGAAGCCCACGCCGCGATTCCCTATCTCCTTTGCTAGCCACAGACACAAGAGACTTTCTACAAAACGTCCAAATCGGCTGTAGGGTCCGCAATAAGGCCACGGCGGTCGGAGCAGACCACCCACCTAAATGACGAGCACAGGTCAACATCGAAACGAGCTACGATTATATTCCTTCTACATGTCTGCACGGTACGCACAGTAACAGCCACATACCCTGAACCCAGGCGACGCTGAGGCAGCGTCTACCGACTGCGACACGACAGAACTTCGACAGGGGGCAGCGCTGTTGTCACACGGGTCTTCGAATCTATTGACAGACTACCATTAACTTGAATGGTATCAAACGATGCAGTTCCTAAACACATTGCGTCTCGGTTATAACAAACAACCAGGTAAACCGTATAGGGAAATAAATCGCTGTTTGTTCTGACGTTAGATCCTCACACCCACACACTGTGGGAGAAGGTAAAGTCTTGTAACGTTAAACCTGGCGGCGCAATAAAGCAATCACAGGGCTTAAGGAGTTAAACAAGGTCACACAAGGCAGCCAAATGCTCTCTCTCTCTCTATATATATATATATATATATACACACACACACACACGCACGCACGCACGCGCACACGCACGCACGCGCGCGCGCGAGACCCGCATTCTTACGTCCGATGCGCTATGGAATACTCCACTTTATCGCACCGGAACCACGATGAGTTTTGGCTGTAGGCCAAACTATGACGAACAAACCGCGTTCTCGCGAACTGACTGAACTGCGCTGTTCGCCAGCGGAAATTCGGCGGGGAGTCTTAAACACAGAGCGGAAACAATACTAGCACTGCAGAACCGATACCGGTAACTAACAGGTCAGAATATCAGCACTGCAGAACCAATACCTGTATGTAACTGGTTCGAATATCAGCACTGCAGAAACAATACCGGTATGTAACAGGTCAGAATACCAGCAGTGCAGAACCAATACCGGTATGTAACAGGTCAGAATACCAGCACTGCAGAACCAATACCTGTACGTAACAGGTTCGAATATAAGCACTGCAGAACCAATATCAGTAACAGATTCCAATACCAGCACTGCAGAACCAATACCGGTATGTAACAGGTTCGAATACCAGCACTGCAGAACCAATACCTGTACGTAACAGGTTAGAACACCAGCACTGCAGAACCAATACCTTTACGTAACAGGTTAGAATACCAGCACTGCAGAACCAATACCTGTATGTAGTAGGTTAGAATACCAGCACTGAAGAACCAATACCGGTATGTAACAGGTTAGAATACCAGCACTACAGAACCAATACCGGTATGTAACAGGTCAGAATACCGGCACTGCAGAACCAATACCGGTATGTAACAGGTTAGAATACCAGCACTACAGAACCAATACCGGTATGTAACAGGTTAGAATACCAGCACTACAGAACCAATACCGGTATGTAACAGGTCAGAATACAGGCACTGCAGAACCAATACCGGTATGTAACAGGTCAGAATACCGGCACTGCAGAACCAATACCGGTATGTAACAGGTTAGAATACCAGCACTGCAGAACCAATACCGGTATGTAACAGGTTAGAATACCAGCACTGCAGAGCCAATACCGGTATGTAACAGGTTAGAATACCAGCACTACAGAACCAATACCTTTACGTAACAGGTTAGAATACCAGCACTGCAGAACCAATACCGGTAATTAACAGGTCAGAATACCAGCACTGCAGAACCAATACCTTTACGTAGCAGGTTACAATACCAGCACTGCAGAACCAATACCTTTACGTAACAGGTTAGAATACCAGCACTACAGAACCAATATCTGTACGTAACAGGTTAGAATACCAGCACTGCAGAACCAATACCTGTACGTAACAGTTTAGAATACCAGCACTGCAGAACCAGTACCTGTACGTAACAGGTTGGAATACCAGCACTGCAGAACCAATACATGTACGTAACAGTTTAGAATACCAACACTGCAGAACCAATACCTGTATGTAGCAGGTTAGAATACCAGCACTGCAGAACCAATACCGGTATATGTATAATTTCCACCTTGCGAGTAATCACAAACGTATTTATCACGTGTCTGCGCCTAAAGTAGAACCTATGCTGTAGGAACGTATTCAACGACGCTCAATGAACTGCGTAATATACACAATGTTGAACGAGATTGAAAAATGGGCAACAGGTAGTTGTGCCCTATTTTAAATAATAAAGTGTCCTTTTTATCGTGTCCCTGCACTGCAGCTAGGGATCCAGTACTTTCTAACCTTCTATGCAATAGGGTAGGGTGAGCAACAATGTAAAAGCGAACTCCGAATTCCCGGCGGCTGTAGGCTTCACATGAGCTGCGGCTGCCATGGCAACTAGCGTGCAGGAACACGATGAAATGGCACCTGTATTATGCCGTAGTTTACCTGGGTGACTCAGCAACAGCCGGTAGCCTGTACTCACTCATAACACTGTCGGTCGGTTCTAGTATCGCATGGTGAGGAGGCCGTTAAAACTGCACGGGCACTGGAAGCTGAATCAATGATTCTTCACACATTCACACATATGGACGGACCTGCGGTTTCACGCTCTTCAAGTTGTATGCACTCAGCTGCCTGCCACGTTCAGTGCCGATAACACTGTATCAATGTTGCCAAGTAACAAAGTGCCACCTCCTCTACACAACCTGCACGACACTCAGAAGTGTCATGCATCCCGAAACTTGTCACGAATGACTGCTGCTGACAGTGAATATGTACGCATTATCATCATTAGCAGCTGCCAGCTGTGTTCAGTGAACTGAACTGCTCCCATGCAAAATACATGTACGTGTCGTCATTGTATTGACAAGCTGTCATGACTCTAGCAAGCCCAAGCAGCCACAATGACACTCTCTTCTTCTTCTTGTAAATTCCCGCGCCCGTTCCTCTCGTACTGTCGACAGACAAAGTTTCCCACTTTCCATCACTGAAGCCAGTCGGATTCTCCGAGGTCGATCGGAGCCGCACAAGAGGTGCAGTGCCTAGACTGCAAGCTGCGAGCTGTGTGTTATGTTGGTTGTATCAGTCACACGTGCGGGAGTCACGTGGCAGTTGTGTTCCTTTTCTTTGTTTACGTGACACCAAGGAAACGCGAATGTGTTTTGTTGCGTCTGAAACAAAAGCAGCTCACTCTACGAGTGGTTCTGTGATCGTTTCCCTGAGCGCGGTAGCTGTATCGCATAGAACGCCTGCACAGGCCGGCAAATTCCGTGACAGGGAAGTCTCCATGGTGAAGCGGCCAAACCGCATGTTGTCTACAGAATAACATCTGGAGACTGTCAACAGGAACTGAGCAACCTTACTGACATCCCGTACGATGAGAGCAACATTCCTGCCAACAGCTCGTGGTCCTCGTAAACAGTCCGCTGTTCTTCAAGGGAGGGACAGAAATTATTGGATTCCTGCAGTTCAACCGAGGTCCAATACATCCAACAGTCATTGCTTCAACGATCTGGGATGCGCTACTGATAATTGTGCTGCACACACAACAGCGAGGAACAGCCGTCTGTCGCTGGTCGACGGACAGCTCGTGCCATAATGCTGCGTGACCGACTACGGCGGACAACCCACACCCCCCTCACAGATATCTTCCCCCCACGTCATCCCGCCCACCCCCCCCCTCGTTCCATCTCCAAACCCC
>Ga0123355_10018554_pt1 | contig 11042 bp, 12 predicted proteins | sample TergutEmb28metaG_3_FD_89872 | JGI IMG/M metagenome (GOLD analysis project Ga0123355, IMG submission 89872) | Embiratermes neotenicus P1 segment gut microbial communities from Petit-Saut dam, French Guiana - Emb289 P1 | ecosystem: Host-associated > Arthropoda: Insects > Digestive system > Gut ...
TGGTAGGATCGTGGATTTCTACAGTTAATGATTTTACCTACGGATTAAACGCTGACGGAACAGGAGTCCGTGGGATACCTGGAGAAATGGAAGATATACGATGGGCAACGGAGGGCAATAACGTATTCGTTGTTACTATAGGATATGCAGAGGAAAGATGGGGCTATGCTATATGCAGAGGAAATGCCTACTTTACACATCCTACAAGCCCTGGATACGAGTATCCCTTTATCAGGCCTTAATTTTAGTAAAAAAGTATTTGGATTCATGTGGTTGTATCAGCCCCATATCCAAATGCTTTTTTATTTTTTACACATTCTTAGCTAAAAAATCGTAACTCATCTTCAAACTTTCAAATGGGTCTCTGCCATAGCTATTATCCTGCTCTACAACTATCCATTCTACCTGAGACTCTCGGCAAGCTTCTATAATAGCTGGCCAGTTCAAATTTCCATAACCTATTTCGCTAAAGCGCTGCTCTCTTCCAACGATGCACATATCTTTAAAATGGATTACAGATACAAGTTCAGCCATTTTTTTTATCCAAGTAGTAGGTTCGCAGCCGCCGGCTTGCACCCAATATGTATCTAAAAGAAATTTTATATTTGCTTCTGCAAAACCTTCGATAAGATAGTCCATCATAAATTTGCCGTCAAAACGAGCAAATTCGAATTCATGATTATGATAAGAAAAGTTGATACCTGCTTCTTTTAATTTTTTTGCTACGGGTAAAAAATCAGCTATAAATTTTTTAACGCCATCTACATTCTCGCGATACTCTGGTGGCATACCTCCCACGCCAACAATATCCATATTATAAAACTTGCACTCTTCAATCACTGTATCTAACTCGTTTAAGAAGCGTAGTGGAGGGGTATGCGAACACACTATTTGTATGTTGTTGGCGGCGCAAGTTTCTGCTATAAATTTGGCAGGTATTGGCCCTTGGGCAGATAGCTGTATGCCTGGGTATCCCATTTTTGCCACCTTCTCAATACTTTTGGCAAAATCAACTTCCGTTTGGCAAAACTCTCTGACAGTGTACATTTGTGCTGCAATTTTCATGATAATTCCTCCCTGAGTTATCTAATTTGTCCGTTTCCATAAACGACAAATTTGGTTGTCGTTAAAGCCTTTAAGCCCATAGGGCCTCTGGCATGTAGTTTTTGAGTGCTTATTCCAATCTCCGCGCCCAGGCCAAATTCTTCTCCATCTGTAAAGCGCGTGGAGGCATTTACAAACACGGCGGCAGAGTCAACTTCTGCAACAAAACGTTGGGCATTTTGATAAGATTCTGTCAGTATGGCCTCTGTATGTCCACTAGAGTATTGGACTATATGAGATATAGCTTTATCCAAGCTATCTACAACTTTTATGGCTATGGTCAAATCCAAATATTCGGTGTACCAGTCTTCTTCTGTAGCGGGAATGCCTCCATCGCCGCGTACTTCTACTTTGTGTTTTGCAAAAGCATCGCAAATGCGCGGCAGAAAGTCCTCAGCTATTTTTTTATGAATCAAAAGCTTTTCGCAAGCATTGCACACACTAGGCCTTTGGGTTTTTGCATTGATTATTATGTCAATGGCCCTTTCCAAATCAGCTGATTCGTCTACAAAAATATGACAGTTGCCCACACCAGTTTCTATTACGGGGATAGTGCTATTTTCCACCACAGTTTTAATTAGGCCTGTTCCGCCGCGAGGGATTAGTACATCTACATACTGCCGCAATCCCATAAATTGACGTACCACTTCTCTAGAAGGATCGGTTATATATTGTAACAATGTGCGGGGATGCCCTAACTCTTGCAATTTATCTTGTAGCACGGCAACAAGTGCCATGTTGGAATTAAATGCCTCTGAACCGCCTCGTAAAATGCAGCTATTCCCGGATTTAAAACATAAACCGAAACAATCCACAGTTACATTAGGTCTGGCTTCGTAAATCATGCCTACTACGCCTATTGGTACACGGCGTTCTCCTACTTGTAAGCCATTGGGAAGTGTTTTCATGTACAATACTTCCTGTGAAGGGTCGTCTAAACGAGATACTTTACGTAAGCCCTCAGCTATAGCTAGTACGCGCTTGTTATCAAGCATTAGCCTATCGCTAAAAGCTTTTCTTGTAGGGTCAATATTTTGTAAGTCTTTTTGGTTTTCTTCTAGGATGTAGGCTACATTGGCTTCTAAGGCATCGGCGCAGGCTAGTAGCACCATATTTTTTTCGGCACTGCCTAAACGAGAGATATATTTTGCTTGGATTTTGGCTTCTTTTCCGATTTGCTCTAACATGTGCTACCTCCCGAAAATAAAGTACCTATTCGCTCGCCGTTTAATATGCTCCACAATATTTCTGGGTCTTCTCCTGATGCTATCATTGCGTCTATGTTGTGATCTAAGCACATTTGTGCAGCAGTAAGTTTTGTGGCCATGCCGCCTGTGCCTAATTTAGAGCCTGCTCCCCCGGCACTTTTTATGATATCTTCTGTTATACTGCGTACCTCGTAATAAAAAGCAGCTTGTGGAGCGGTTCGTGGGTCGGCACTGTATAGGCCTTCAATGTCAGATAACATTATCAGCATATCGCTTTCAGAAACCACTGCCACATGGGCAGAAAGGGTATCGTTATCACTTATTTCGTCAAGCTCATCTGTGGCTATGGTGTCATTGGCGTTTACAATGGGAACTACTCCCATGGAAAGCAGGGTATTAAGGGTATTTTTTGCGTTTAGTTGGCGCACACCGTTATCTAATACATCCCCTGTCAACAATATTTGGGCTACTTGCCTGTTGTATTGAGAAAAAAATCGCTGATATATTTGCATTAAAGCTGCTTGTCCAACTGCAGAAGCCGCTTGTTTGCCTAAGATATCCCGAGGGCGGGAATCTAGACGCAGGCAATCTGCGCCTACTGCTATGGCTCCGCTGGTTACTAATATCATCTCTTTGCCTTGGTTGCATAAATCTGATAGTGCTAGGCAAATTTTTTCTATTCTTTGTAAATTTAGTTGACTGTTTGAGTAGGTGAGGGTGCTTGTACCTACTTTTATTACTATGCGTTTGTGATTTTTTAGGTTTTCTCTGGTCATTGTGTCCTCGCTTTTCAACCGTCACATTCTATCGCTTCGTGACATGCCTTTATAAGGTCGTCAAATAGTTCTTTATCCATGAAACTACACCGCTTTGGCTTGCTTGCGATTTTTTGTTGGCTTTAATTCAAACATTTCCCATTCTTCGTCTGACATATCGACTGTTTTTATCCCCTTTTCCCGGCAGTAATCAATTGCAGCACGATAGTCATGATTCATATCAATTTTTTTCCCTTGATAGTAATCTACATATCCTCCAGCTTTGGCAGTTGCATCATATAAAGTGAGGCCCTTATATCTGTCATCGAACATTTAAATCACCTTCCAGTGTAGCTATTATACACTGAAATGTTGACTTAGACTACAAATCAAATAAAACAAACAAAAAATACTCTACACAAGGCATTTTGCCGCTGTGCAGAGTATTTTCTATAATAATACTATCAGCTATTTTGATATAAGCATTGAAAGCCTTTTAATAAAGCTTATTGAGCTTGTTTTTCGTATTCTTCTAGACCTTCCCAAACATCCGAGGAACACGACAAATTATAGTTATTCTTAATATGCAGCAGCAAGCGTTTGGACTCATCAATAGACATTAAATCGACTAAGGCTTCTATAATATCTTTTGTGTCATCAAAATGGTCATTTTCTATATCTTCAGGACTGTAGCGTATCTGAATGGTAAATCCTTCTTTTTTTAATCTGGCGGCATGAGGGTTTTTACGCGCATTTGAAAAATCATAATGGTCTTTCATATTATCTACCTCTATAGTATTTTTCGATTCGTCTATAGTATAACATAGCCTTGTGCGCACTTCTATAAAAAATACTCCACACAAGGCATTTCGCCGCTGTGCAGAGTATTTTAACTTAAATCTAACTTTCACAATGGAAAGCGATTAATCTCAGAGTCGTCCCAACTTAAGAGATTACTTCACTTGCTGCTACTAAATATCAAGATACCTGCCAAATACCCATCCAGTACCTTTAGTTGTTTCTACATTAACCCAGCCGCCACTGCGGTCAAGTACGGTTACTGTGTCGCCTCTTGCTAGAACGGCAAAGGCTTGATAGTTAACGCCTGCGCCTCGGCGTAGGTTTAGGAAGTGGGCGTTGGTTACTGTTGCTGTGTTGGCGGCTTGGATGATGGGGGTAACAGGTGCTGCTACAACTTCTATAACTGGTAGTGGTTCTGTTACTGGCTCTGGCAATATAAGTGGTGCTGGTTGTTGCTCAACTAGTTCTGGTAAGGTGACCGATTCTGTTGCTGGCTCTTCTTCAGTCTCTGTCACAGGTTCTTCAATCACCTCTGGTTCTTCAGCAGGCTCGTATACTTCTTCAACTGGTTCGGGAGTTTCAATGCTACCATGAACTACTATATACAAAAATGGAGTGCCGAATGAGCCATCCATGCTAACTCTATAAAGACCTTCGCCTAGCACAACTGTAGAGCCTGCAGGAACAATGTATAAGTACTCAGATAAAAATTCGTCAGATGAGTTGGGGTCGGGTATCATTTCGCCGGTTGTAAGCTGTAACATAGTCGTTTCTACGCTCATTCTTGTGGAATTAACTGCTATGTAATTGAAGTAATCCTGATAACTAGTATTAGGAGGTAGATGTATTTGTATGATAGGGAATCCGTTCCCTACGAGTCTACCTTCCCACATATCAAGTACACTAATATCTCTTGCCATCGTAACGGTAGTAGGTGCTGTAGCTTCAGCAAGTCTAATGGTAGCCGACATCCCTTCAAGACGAACTGGCAATGACCATGTATCTACGATGTTTGACACAATAATTGATTCGTTACCAGCAGTATCATTTCCAACTGGTACAGGTGTGTCTGCAAATACCGTTATAGGTAACCCTATGCAAAACACAAAAACCAAAACAAAACCTACAAACTTACTGAACTGCATTCCTTTTCTCATAATCTTCTCCTTTTCTTCTCCATATCATTTGCCACTACCAAATCCTTCGGAAAAATTCCCTAGAACCTTTCCATATGTAATCCCCACAATAATATGCTACAGTCATTATTATAACTTTGAAGATTTCCTCATGTAACAGATTTACCATTATGTTACATAGCCGTTTTCCTTGCAAATATGGGAAACAAAAAAACGAAGATGCAAACATCTTCGCTGGAGAGAGAAAATCAACATTCCCCATTTGTTGATTTTACGGGAATTATTTTATCCATGTAACAGTTTGGTAAAACTGTTACATCAAAAACTTATAACTATAATACAAAGGAGAAATGAAAATGTCAATTAAAAAATCAAAATCAAATGCAACCCAACCAATCAGAGACAAAAAACAAGTGCAAGCCCTAATCAACCACTACCTGCACCAAGGCCAAATCCGCAACTACACCCTTATCACAATGGGCATATACACCGCCCTGCGCATCGGTGATTTACTAAGCCTAACTTGGGGAGATGTCTACAATTTCAACACCAAATGCCTGCGCCAAAGTATCACAATAACAGAAAGTAAAACTAAAAAAAGCAAGACTATCGCCTTGCATGAAAATTGCATTAATGCTTTAAAACGCTGCTTACATATCGCACAGCCAACCTCTCGCCTGCATCCTCTATTTGAAAATAAACAAAGCGGTCAAGCCATTAGCCGCGTACAAGCCTATCGAATAATCCGAGAGGCCTCGGATGAGCTTGAGCTGGATATACCTGCCTCTTGCCATTCGCTTCGTAAAACCTTTGGCTATCATGCCTGGAAGGATGGCATATCGCCAGCGGTTATTATGGAGATATATAATCATGGCTCGCTATCGGTTACTAGGCGGTATTTGGGAGTTTCTCAAGATGATAAGGATGAGGTTTATTTAGGGATGGCGATTTGAGATGAGCGGATTTCAGAGACCGTCTTCATCAATCAAAGTTTGCGCGTCAATTTTTAACAAACGAGCCCAATCCCTGCGAATGTACAAAATACGAATAACAGAAACTGCTTGCGCATCCTCACGGATAACATAAAATACGAGATGGGTTTTTATCACCATCACTCGAAATCCTTTTGATGCCAAATAGTTATCTAACACCAGAGGAAACCGAGCTGGCATAGATTTTAAAGAGCGTATAGATTCTTCAAGAAGTTTAATGCGCCGCACTGCTGCATCAGGATTTTGTAAATCCTCAGAGATATAACGATGAATTTCACGCATATCGGCTTGTGCGGATTGCATGGCACGAACTCTGTATATCATGTGGTTTCTTTCCAGAACTTAGCCATGAAATCATCAAAATCCATGTAATTCCCAGCTTTTTCATCTTCAAGACCTTCGTCAAGCAAATGATACAACTCATAGCGGCCACAGAACTTTTCGTATGTGTCGATACTCATAACCGCTAAATCACCATGCCCGTTTTTGGTTATAAACATTGGTTCTTTGCGTGAGTGGCAAAACTCGGAAACCTCATTGTAATTGTTGCGCAAATACGCACTAGGCTTAATAGTAGGCACTTAAATTCGCCTCCTTTACAATCATAACAATATTATACACAAATATGGCTATTTGATCAAGTTGATGATTCTGTCAAAAGCGTTCAAACCAGCCAAACATCACGCCTAAGCCCCATTCACTCCATATATCCCAATAGCCACAGCCTCATAATCATTAATAGCCTCGCCAAGGCCGCAAGCCTCTATCTTACAAACCTCCCGAGAAAATACCAAGCTCTCTTTTTTAATTTCTCTCATCATAGAGTCGTACAGCAAATCCTTACATCGCCCATAAATACTGCCGAGCAAAATGCACTCCGGATTCAATATATCAATAAAAAGTGCAATAGCACGTCCAAGATAAGTGCCGCTTATAGCGAAAATTTCTTTTGCCAGCTCATCTCCTGCCCCGGCGGCATCAGCTATAGTTTTAACATCTATCTGAGAGCGATGATTTGGGTAAAAGCTCACAGGTTCTCCCATTTGAAGCTTTTCTAAAGCCATAGATTCAGCTAGTCTGCTAATTCCGCCGCCACTGCAAAAACCTTCAAACGAACCAGATTTGCCAAATCCCACCGGGCCAAAACGTTCTAAGCGTATATGTCCCACTTCTCCTGCCATATCGTTTGTACCGCTGTATAATTTGCCGTTTAAAATTAGGCCTGCACCCATCCCAGTACCGTGAGTTAAAAACATGATATTGTCAAAGCCTCGCCCAGCACCAAAAAGATGCTCTGCAATTGCACCAGCATTTGCGTCATTTTGCAGATAGCAGGGTATATTTAGCTCGGCTTTAAATATATCTACAATGGGGATATTAATCCAGCCTGGTAAATTTGGTGGGCAGAGGATAACTCCTGTTTTTGAATTAAGTGGACCGCCGCAGTTAATGCCTGCGGCGGTTATATCTTTGTGATTTTGTAAAATTTTCTTGCAATCGGCTAACAAAGTTTTGATGGTATCGTCTGGGGTTGCAGGGGTGGGGAAGCTTGTTTTTTCTAAAAAATTGACTTCGCTTCCATTATACTCTGCCAGTATTATACCGGATTTTGTTCCGCCAATATCTATTCCTAAAATTTTCACGCTTACCACTCCAGCAAGTTAGTTTCTGTAATTTCTCCGTCGATAGCGTAGGGGATTTTAAAGGTTTTTATTTCGCAAGGATTAAAATGTGCGTTTATTTTTTTGTTCATAAACCCTACATCTATCACTGTATCTACATGTTGCTTAAACGCTTCATATGCGCGGATTATTATGCCGTCTCTATCCTCTGATTCTTTTACGGCAGAGATCACAACCTGTGGTTTATCTACCGATAGGAACGATTTTGCCATTGGTAAATCTCCTGGATGATAAGTTTCTGGGATGATCACCGGGCGTACATTAAGCTCTTGTGCGATTTGGATAATGCGACCCTGTTTCCAAGAGCCAGCATGAGGATATAGCGCATAGCTGAAAGAATCTGTACCGCTTTCTACGTATTCGTATTCCAAATCTGGATCCAACTCGGCAGGCACATGGTGTGCGTATGGGGAATTTTTTAATACAGTCAATGCCATTTCGTTTACATCCACGCTATAGCTGTATTTAGCAGTGTTAGCCAAAGAAAGCCCCGCCATGCCGGAGCCTGAACCCTCACCAGATGCAAGGCCAGTAGTTATTACTGCTCCTGGGCTTTCGCCTGAAAAATCTAGCCAGCTTTGTCCTGGTTCTTCTTCGCCGTTTGTACTGCGTTCTATGTGTCCAAATGGGATTTCATAAGTTGGCTTTCTGAAATTGAGCTTTAGCGGAAACTTAATTTTAAGCATAGTAAGTGGCTCGCGCCAGTCTACTTTTACTTTAACCTCAAGATAATCTAAACTATGATAAAGCCTAAAATCTTGCCATACATAACTGTCGTTGTACTGATATTTTACTCTGACAGTTGAGCGTACTGGGCCATTTTCTACCAAGCGGGTGTACAAAGGCTTCATATTGCCAAGCTCTTTATCAAATTTTAGTACATCGTGGCTCCAAGTATCAGATTTATCTTCGATTACTGTAAGCCTTGCGCCTTCATTCTTCAGGAATTCTATGCCTAAGTTTTTGTCGTAAAAACTTTTGATAAAGCCGCTGGCTTCATTAAATTCTATTTTGAGGTTTTTGCTTTCCAAAACAGTGTTTGTGGCTTGTACGGGAGAGAAATCTGGCATTGTCTCTTGCTGTACGTATAAACGGTAAGTGCGATACCCCATGCTAGGCATATCTGCCACAAAAATCAGACGACGTTGGCCTGTTACAGATTCGGATTGCGCAAGCTGCGCTCTTACAATATTCCCCTCATCGTCAACTAACTTAATTTTGCCATCTCTTGCACCGCGAACTTCTGTTTCGCACACCATAGGCCCGCTCCAAGAATGTGGATTAAACGCTACGATAGGGTACATGTTGTCTTCCTGTGGGATATTGATATCCCAGCTGATGGCCTGGGCGGCGTAATTTGTGTTTGTCTCTGCGATGTGGATAGATTCGCCATGGGCGTTGCGTGCATCTTCATATGCCGAAACGAGGCTAGTACCTGCTATGATATCGTGGAATTGGTTGAAAAGCACATTCTTCCAAGCACGTCCAAAGTCATCCGGGTATGGTTGATTTTTTACGATTTTGGCAATGCTGCTTAGCTTCTCAGCGGTAAGCAAGCTGTTTTCTGAGATACGATTGTACTTTTTAATTTGAGAATGCACACTGTAACAGCCACTGGCATGATGCTGTAAATCGTCATGCACAGTAGGGTATGACATACCACTTTTGCGTAGCTCTACAAAAAACTCTTCTGTTGTTGACATTTGGAACTCGTAACCTTCTTCATCTAATGCGATGATTTTTTCGATAGCGGCTTTTGTTGGGCCACCTCCGTGATTTCCTACGCCGTAAAATAGCGAAAGAGTTTCTGCATTATCTAAAAATTCGCCTTTTATACGGTTCACATATTTAGCAATTTCATCACCATGGGTAAGATATTCGTAAGGTATGCGGTAAGTAAGTATCTTAGATCCGTCATCTGCCTCCCACCAAAAAACACGGCTAGGCAAATACTTCTCTTGAGGCATTGGGCGCATAAAAACATAGTTTTGGAGGCCAGATTTTGTTAAGATTTGCGGCAAACTGCCAGTATGGCCAAAACTGTCAACGTTGTAACCGGTGGTAGCAATTTTGCCGAATTTTTCTTTAAAATAACGTTGGCCATAAAGCCCTTGGCGGGCAAATGCTTCTCCACCTGGGATGTTGCAATCTGGCTCTATTACCCATCCTCCGGCAATTTCCCAGCGGCCTTCGGCTACTCTTTGTTGAATTTCTTTAAACATGGCAGGGTTGTTTTTTTCTATCCATTCGTAAAAGATGGACGATGAGGATGTAAACTTAAAATCTGGATACTCCTTCATCCTATCTAATGCAGAGCGAAATGAAGCTTTTACTTCCTGAAAGCCCTCTTGCCAGCGCCATAGCCATACTGGGTCTATGTGGGCGTTGCCTATGAAGTGTAGTTTTTTGGTTTTTTGCATGTGAATTTTCCTCTCTTTTTATTAAATCAGCTCATAACCATCCCATGTAACAACCAAAGCCTGTTCGTCAGTCAAAGGAATATGAATACCAGGCAAATCCTCTCTTGGAGGAGTGTCTGGCAAACAATGGACGGTGAAATAAATATTAATTAAGTCCAATCCTGAGAACTCACCTGGGCTGCTTTCAGTAAGCTGGTCAACATTAAAATCTGTCATAGCAATCATACTGCCTGCACTTATTCCTACATAGACTTTGTTTGCATATACCATTCCTTTGATGATTCTATCAAAAGCGGTTTCTTTAACGCGTTTCGCAAGGTACGGGGTATTGCCTCCTGTAAAGAAGATTACATCAAAGGTCATTGCTTCTTGTTCAGTTAAAGAGCCATCTATATCATAAGTAGTGATATTCTCCTGTGGGATACCCAGCAATAGCAAATCGTTCATACAAAACTGAACATACTCTGGTATAGCATCTCCTGGAGCTAATGCTGCGGTTGGGATAAATAGAACTTTTGTGTCCTCGTAAGGTTTATTAAGCATTGATGCGAATTGATTGATAATAGAGATGCGGGGTTTTTCGTCATTATCAAAAAAACCTGCTGAAGTTAGTAGTACATTTTTCCATTGGTCGCTGGACATGATTTATTACTCCTTAGCCAGTAGTATCTGGGTAAATTGTAACATCAGCCTTATTAGTTTACAAGGAAATATGTAAAGCAATAAAAAAGCTGTCCTTTACAGAGTTTTAGGACAGCCTTATTTTATAAACACTATACAATTTACGGAATAATCTGCGAAACATGAGCTACAGGAGACCAATCGGCAATATAGTATCCATGGCCATAAATCACCAAAGTATCTAAATTTGATAAGTTTGCTAACGGAGACAAATCTGTTAAGGGATCGTTACCCCAGTTTAAATCGCTTAAACTCAGCCATAA
>Ga0123355_10018555_pt1 | contig 11042 bp, 9 predicted proteins | sample TergutEmb28metaG_3_FD_89872 | JGI IMG/M metagenome (GOLD analysis project Ga0123355, IMG submission 89872) | Embiratermes neotenicus P1 segment gut microbial communities from Petit-Saut dam, French Guiana - Emb289 P1 | ecosystem: Host-associated > Arthropoda: Insects > Digestive system > Gut ...
AAAAAACAATAAGAAAATAAACAAAGAAACAAACAAAACAAGAGAAGGGGAAAAAAAAAAAAAGAAAGAGAAAGGAGGGGGGGGGGGGGGGGAGAAGAGAAAAAGATAACAGACTATCCAAAGAGACTGGGACAATAAAAATGATCACATCTCAAGTATCACATCCAGTCATCGCAAGCAAGATCAATTAGACAGCTTCTTGGTGCTACAGATTTATGAAAATGCATGGCCTAAGCAAACATACTTGAACTAGGGATAAACAAAATATGATAGCCAATAACAAAAACTAAGGTTTTGCACTTCCTGGGTGTGTTTAATGCAATGCAGAAATTGTATCAAATTTTGACACACAAGTAGGGTAAGTCCCCTAACATCTGATATTCCATTAGACAAAACTCTGAAGATTAAAGTGTGCTAAAACCTGCATAATTAAAACTCCTGGCCATGGGACAACCTGCCACTCTGCTGGCCAGGATGCAGTGTTGATGGTACAAGACTGCCTCTTTCGATGCCCAAAGATAAAATTCCACAAAGAATTTTGATCCATGTTCATGCTAATGATGGACAGAAGAAACATAAACACGCTGTTAATTGCAATGGTGTGAGTCTTTACCAGCCAGCTGCAGCCACCTCTCATCTCAATTAACAAATCTGTGTGAGGGAGTTGAACAAATAGATGGCAGCACTAGATCATGATTCACTCTTTCAAACAAAGCGTAAATTCACATGGTAACATGTGTAACTGCTGTAACATTAGTGGTGTTAGGTCTTCTGGGGGTTCCATAATGAGTATACACTTCATTCTACACACACGATTTGTTTACTAACCACATGAATTTGATTTTAAAATACATGAATTGAAATAAATGCCTGCACCATAAACCCTCATGATATATAGTGAAGCATTTTGAGGTTGACTGCACCAATTTCTGCCCAGAACATATCTTCTATCTTTTTCAACTATTCACAGACTCACTCATACTGTAAAGATATACCATGTTTTTTTAATGACCTGAATGTGACGACCTGATATAAACTGCACATTCAACTGGCAAGCAACAGAGATGTGGGTGAAGATCAAAACAAATGTGACTAACAGTACAAATATTTAACGGACATCTGACATACTGCACATCACAGATTCAACAATGCACTGTGGTCAGGCATTATATGTTTCATCACTGCACCCCACACCCTGGTTAGGAAAGTCTGTGTTTGCCAAATATGATGTATATATACATTCCTGACAGTGTGTGCAGTGTTGGCAGAAGAAATATTACTTGTAACACTGATTCATTATCAAGCACTGCAACATTTAAATTTCTGCGCCCAAAACTGCAAAGTACCACAAGAAAATAGGATTTTTTTTTTAAATACAATACTACAAACATGCCTATTACATGTAGTCAAATTCTATGGGAAGAAGTAGGTCTAACAAGGGTGCACAAATCCTGTGCAACAGGTCACCAAAGTAACTTAAATTTGGTATGGTAGGTCCTCAGTATGGAACTTCTCTCGTCACATTTCTGGTGCAAATAATTTTGAGCGGGATCATGGATTTTGGAAAACTCGCGGACTTTTGGCCTCAAATAACCACTACATTCCATACACATCTAGAATCAGAACATCTGTTTCAGCTACTTTTGTATGCAGACATAACTGTTCTTCAGTAACGGCATTGTGTGCTCTGACGGAATTCACTCTAATCTATGTAAGTTACTCCGATGTCACAACAGAGCCACTAGTAACACAGCGTCAAACTTTCAAGTATGTTGCTAGCATACTATCATCCAGTCTCTCGGAGCGTCTCCATGTTTTAAAATAATAATGTCACTGTCTGACTTTTGATCCTGTTTGTCTGGAATATGATCCTGCATGAATTCTTCTAGGACCTATCAAATCCTTGAAGAAGACGACAATACATTCCTCCGAAATATCAGGATCCAACTGCCCACTAACTCAATGTCACACAACAGAGGAATGGATTCCTCTACTATACCACTGAAAAAGCTTCAAAACTTGCATTTGATTGTTTGTAAGTAGGCCACTACTGAAATTTGCACAAGCAATAACATCAGATTACTTGGCAAGTATGTTGGGATGAGTGTCTGTAAATCCATTGTTCATTTTCCTAGGGTTCTAGTTCAAAAATTTTTCGTTTGTTCACGTACATTGTGAATGAGACCGAATGGCTGCTCATGAACATATAGGCCATGCCATTGGCAGGTGGAAGATCTGGATGATTTTACTTAACATGCAAACTAATGCAACCCTGAAGATGTCAGCGCAAGATATGAAGAAAATGAAGAAACGAAACCTAGAACTATGACTCAGAATATGTCCATCCCTTACCTGCCTGACTACCACAACAGATACTAAGAAGGTCAGAACACACAACAATTGTGTCAAGGGATTTGCTGATCAGCCTCAGATCAACAAACGTGTGAGCAGTACAAACAGATTATTAAGATGACAGATGCCTAATTAAATTATGAGTTAGAAGTAAGGATGATTTTAGGAATTATTTACCTTCCTGGGAATCTGAAGTCTGGAAAGTTTTTGTGCGTTAGTACATGCATTGAGGCTACATACCAAATAGTGTCATGGAACAGGTTGTGAATTATAAGGCTCTGTTGGCTTTCATAATGTTCACGTAAGATCCAAAAGGGGACTGATAAACTGCCAGAAGCAAGCACTATTTGAACCATTTGCACAAAATTAACAAACAGCTTACAATTTCATCTATGACCACCGATATGCAACTTGACAGTATATGGAAATTTCTGCCAGTACACTCAAATGAAGTGGGTGGAGAGAAATTTTGCTGCCATCAATGTGGGGAATGAAATGTGCCGGTGCACATGTAGCAGTCATGAGCACGGAACACAAGTACAAGAACATCACAAAACAGGTGTCTAAACTGGGTCTGTCCTACCTGTAGGGGCACCACATTGTGTGCCTGAGTTGCATAAACAAGACAGGCATCATGGATGCTGGAAACAGCAATAAGGAATGCAGGTGAAAGCAACAGGTGACAGTGAAATCAGGTAAGTTGGATGTGATTAACATGAAACATACCCTGTGGACTTATTGTATTTGGCACCAATGACATAAACAAATTTAATTACATATCTACTGCTGTAACAAGTAATGGCACTGAACCCATCTAGTTCTGATGTTCAGTACAAGTGCTGCCGTAATGCCCCCCTCCCCCCACATTCACCTTCATGGCATGTACATGGACAAGCAATGCAATCTAAAATTAAATATTCCTGTTCACTAAGTACCTGAAAGCCTAACTCTGGATTCACAGCAGTGATGCTACACCTCCACTCCCCATGTCTATTCTTTTAATAAAATAGCTTTGAATTATTACTGCAATGGGCCATGGGCCATGCTATGACTTAGCTGGTTAGCTCCTGGCCTCTCAGCGCAGAGGTCTCATTTCAGTTTCTAGGCCAATCCACCTGAAATTTCTGACAGACAAACTGGCACTGTGCCAGGGTTTTCTCCATATACTTTGGTTGTGCCCTGTTAGTACCATTCCACCAGTGTTCTATACTATGACAAGAGCATGAATATTGGAGAAAAGACACTGAAGTACTCAGACAAAAACCTGTCCCAGTGACTCTTTGTCAAACACAATCACATAAGGACTAATTTGGCTTCCAGGTGACTGCCTCGTGATAAATTCTTGTAATAAAACCAACTAGATGCACTAATTTCTCAAATTTACTTTTGGAATAAAACTCTACGTGTTTTGGACAGTCCCTCTGTCCATCATCATCAGTTCTTCACTGTACACACAGCGATGGTATATGTAATACAGGTTTGCTGATAGCTTGGTGCTCGCAAGCTGTCAGCAAACCTGTATGACATATACCATCGCTGTGTGTACAGTGAAGAACTCCTGATGATGGACTGTCCGAAACACGTAGTTTTATTCCAGAAGTAAATTTGAGAAATTAGTGCATCTAGCTGATTTTATTACAAGAACATATATGGGCTGTCCTAGCAACCCAGGCCTCTGCAATAACAAACTGGTGGGCTAAATGCTCAAGTTTTGAAAATTTTCAATGTAACAATACCTTCACGTTGCAAATAATATAAACAGAGGTACCTGAGACATTTCTAAGTGTAGAAGTACACAGTAAAAAATTAAAACAGTTTACAGAAGGAATGACCTGTCCATTGCAGATGGACCAAACGGCTGCAGATACCTCAGTATCACAACAGCATAGGCATCTCCTTCCACCTTGCAGGTAATGTTCACCTTCCTCTAATGCAACTTTCAGATTACACGCAGCTTTACCTACAATCACTTCACCCCACAATCCCATGTGTGACATGCTACTCTTCAGACAAATTATTTACTTTTATATCTAAAAGTAAAGTAAATATATGTAAACATGAATAAAGCCTGACAAGTAAAATTGCAGGCTTATTTACCATAACTTAGCTCCTCACATTCAACCAACCTCAAAGGTATCAAAACAGGCTGTACATATGTTACCTTCTAATACATTATTAACCTTCTGATGCCGGAATTTAGCGGCCATTCGGCTATTTAAAGTGCTCACTGCGCGGCCACTTTAGGGGCCGTTTGGCTATTTAAAGAGCCCACTGCGCGTCCACTTTAGTTGATGTTCGGCGCTAAAAGGTTAATAATGTCAACCCCCTCTTACTGGTACAAGGATAATGGATATGTATATATAGGGTATTTTTATCCTGTTTGACCAATAAGAACCGGCCCAACACTCTGCCAGTGTTGTGTCATACACTGCATCTCGGAGAGATTTAACAGTTGATGACAGCAGCTACACAAGGTCTAATAAAAATTCACTAAAGTGTCAGGCTGGCAGTAATCTGTCAAGCAGGACAAAAAACACCCTATACCAGGATATGAATTCTCATTATGTTTGAATGTACATCCCACCAATGAACAAACTAGCCTGTCAAGTTATGTACCTAAACAGCAGTGGTTTTTTATTACATCACTCAGGAACACACACACAAAACAATTTGCGCATGACGGTTAGATGTTATTTCTTAGAATCTGCAACAATTTAGGTTTGTATTCAGACGCTGTACACTATCCTCTTTAATTCTGCTTTAAGAGTATGTAATCAGAGAACCTCCTGTGGATACCAGATGCACCAAGGAATATATATCTGTAGATAGAAGGGTATGCTGACAATACAAACATCCCAGACAGAAGTATGAGGAGTATTAAAAAGGAGATCTGAAGAGCTGAAAATAGCAGGAGATGATGCTGGGTTAGGGACCACAGACAAGAAAACAAGAGTATTGAATCAGACAATAAGAGGAAAATGTCGGATTGAACTTAATACATTTGCAATGCTGTCTGACAAGTGAGATCGAGGAAGTAAGCTCCAAATCAGAGTGGCAAATAGAACTTACAAGCCATGACCACAGGGTTATCACTTACAAAACACTTATCTGACCAACTGCTCAGAACAAGAATGAAACATGGATGTTTTCCCACAGTACCATACAAATGATGCATTCCTTCGACAGAAAAAAATTTAGCAGCATACTTCAACCAGTATAAGTTAACAGTGCCTTGAGAATATGGCACAATGAAGAACTGTACATACTATATAAAAACACTGATATGGTACCATGTGACATGTGCATTGAAGGTTCTAAGTAGGCTGGGCATGTAGTGAAGGTGTTTGGCATCAGAATCCAAAAACACATTGTTGAATGAAGTCCTGGAGGAAGAAGGCCTGTTGAGGGGACAGTCGAGGAACAGATGATAAGACAAACTGCAGACGGACGCTGCCAGATTGCTCAATACCAAAAACTGGCATGCAGCAATAAGAAAAAGGGAAGATGGGAGGAAGAAAACAGAAAAGGCCATTGCCAAGAAATGAGCCAAATGTCCATAGGAAAGTGATGAAGAATTAAGATGCTGTAAGTTTTCATTCCATTCTACAATGTACTGAAATTCACTGGCAACCAAACTTACAATACAACACAGGCTCATTTTCTGGACAATTAATAATTACAACTAAACGAAGAAATTTCATCCATGTATGAACTTGTAAGTTCATGACAATATTCACAAAAGTCAGCTGTAATTAGGCCATACCCTGTGCTAGTCAAATCCAGTCAACCCTTTAAATCCCATTTCACCAAGATTCATTACCCTGCAATCCATACCCACATCCCTTCCCTGCAGGCTTTCCAACCAAAACTCTTTTTGTATTTCTTGTTTCCCCCTCACCCATCTGATCTATTTGGAGACCTAAATACAGATCAGACTGGCCCCTACTACAAAGAAAACACACTTGAAAGCACCATTTTGTTACCGAATGCTATCCAATTGGTGCAAACATACGCATACATGCACAGGAGCGCGGGCGTGCGCGCGCGCGCGCGCGCGCACACACACACACACACACACACACACACACACACTCAAAACATATGCATATTTTTATGTACGTCTCCCTCTCATAAGCAACTTCTTCACTCACTCACATGTGAAACAACGTAGCAGTGTGGACGGTTAAGGACATTCAAGTAACCATCATGATAGAATATTAGGATCAAAAACTCTATGTCCATAAGAACAAGGGTTTGGGCTAAAAGCCATAACTAGTGGGATAGAGTGAGCAAACACGCAAACGCTTGCCTTCTATTGAAGCCCGTATTCAACCAGAACACTACTTCATGTGTGCAGTTCATGCGCTATTGCACTCACAACACTCAAGTCACTATCAGAACTGCATCTGCACAAGCACATGGAAAACTTCATAAAACACAAGTTACTTTCCCATGGAGCCCTTTTTACCAAACACTTTGGCTCACTTGCATGAATCAATCAAGATTTTCAAATTCATTTGCAAAATTAAAACACTTCAAAACATCAATGTCATTACAAAAGCCGCTTCCATACTGGTGCTTCAAAAACAACACACAAGAATGTGAAGGAAATAAAAGCTGTAATAATATTGTGATGAAAGAATGTCTTCTGTGACTTGAGTGCTGGTTGTGAATGTGTAAAAACAGGGTTACCAACACGACATGCCTAGTCGGCCTATTCGCAAACTTGGATCGAGTCAGGACTAGTTCTGTTATAGCTGCAAAATTCCAGTGCACAATGTTACATGGAGGGCACATATTTTGTAATGTTTTAGCAACACTATATGTCTTAAGTACTTAAAGAATTGAGATATACACAATAAAACCTGGTCAGTGATTCTTTTAAAATGACCACAGAATGTTAAAAAATTGTAATGAAATTAATCTTTGCCAGATGTAAATTCAGCAAATGTGCACAGGGTACTCAACTTAATAAACACAGGGGCAGTTCCTGACTCGATCCCATTTCTGAATACGGGCCTCTACAGATGGTAAAGCTGCAACATGTTTGCCCACTTACCTCTCTCGGACATTGTTGGCCTGACGGCGCTCCTTTTCACGGACAGCCTTTGTGCCGGGATCCTCCAGTTCCTCATCAGCGTTTGAACAACAGTACGGACAAGCGACTGTCAGTATGCAACCTACACTACAACTTACAACATATTTGGTAGAACTGCAACTTCAAATCAGACTTGAAAGTTTCTAGTGACATCATGTGCTGTGTCTACCAGAGCCAGCATCACTTCAAAATTCATAATAAAATGTTATGTACAGATTTTTCAAAATGGGGGGGGGAGTAAGTACAGAAAATGTAAGCCACAATATCAGGTGCGATATGCAATTTTCCCAAAACAAGTACCTCTTTCCATCCCACTGTTCATGACGTGTCTTTAGTCTGACACAAGTAAATTGAAATACTTGCAGAAAGATGTGTTCCACTACCACTTGTCCAGCACATATATCACATGGTCTGGTCTGAGGTCAAACCCAGGACTCTATGGTGAGATGCCTGTGACTAACAGCCTTGATCATGGTATGGTCTCATTTGCAAAGCTGTACCCCCCTTCACAACATGAAGAGTTACGGTAAAGTGGAAAATAAACATACCACTGCCATCTGGACTAAACAGGTAGGACTGTAAAGTGATGATATTAGAGCTATTATTTGGTGTTATGTAGTGAACGCAAGAAAGTTAAAACCTCTAATATTTGATGTGTTACGAATGTGGTTACCTGCATCCCTAGTTTGTATTCCGATGTGAACCTCTAACCCACTAATTATCCAATGCACATCTTGACAGTGTCCCCAGATGGTGAGGCATAAAAATGATGATTCACTTCAATTTCAAAAGCCTGCTATGGGAAAATCTGCTCACCACTGCACATTACTTACATCAAAGGGTACACACTAAAACATGAGGCCATTTTCTTCCAGTCAAAATGGCACTTTTAAGTATCACCAGAGAAGATACAAAAGTATAATGAAGATATAGTTTGAAGGATCATGCCTATACAGTATAATTATTTACAGCAGATGTCATGATGGTGGCAGAATTCAAATAATAACCTCACTTTCCTACTCCACAATGGTAACCACCCATTTATGAAATACTAATCATTGTTTATCACCATCAAGAGATGTAACAACTGTACTGTATCAATGATTCCTCCTTCTGGAATCAGCAATGAACTCAGTTACATACAGGTCTTCAACTTACTATCTCCTAGATCGCTTTGAACCCTTCTGCCCTGAAGTGGAGTTCACAGGGGCTGTTGTATTGGCACCCGCACTTGCTTGATTGTTGACAAGATCACTGCTGCTTGGCTTTGTATCAGATACTCCAGGAGGTTCCTTCCGTTTCTCTGCAAAACATCAATCCAAAATACAATCTCTCATATCAACACTGATTCATAAGACAATCTGGAAAATCTGACATAAACTGTACAGTAAAAACTGTATTATCCAGCATCTTTGGCAGAAATGGGTTGACAGATATCGCAATTTTTTGGATATCAAAATGTTAAGCCTAATGTGTATCTACTGTATCCAGCAGCCCCGTGGACTGACGTAACCCAATTTGTCATTTGGTCTCCTGTCCTGTCTACCTTGCTGCACTTTGACTTCCGTTTTCATCACTATTTACACAACAAATTGCACATATAATGTGAAAAAACAAACACCAAACTTTAACTCTCTTAATCATTCTGTAATACTGTATTCACTTCATTGAATTATGCACACAAATTAGTGTTGCCATCTTCACTGTCCACTTACATAATTTTGCCCTGTAAATAGTCTTTCTTGATCAACTTAGATAATACAATTCAAAATTAAATTGTAATTGTTATCAGAAATAAAAAACTTCGATTATTTCTCTCTCTTCTGCACTTCACATGTCATCATCCAACGCCGTTACTTTCACCAGAGATGTTTACACTCCAAAACAACAACAGATTTTTTGATGTTGCAAAGTTTAGTATTCTAACACTATTATCATTACTATCCTTATGTTGACTCTCATTCCCAATGCTGCTTTTGAAAATATCCTCTCCCCTCAGTTTTGCATTAAAATTTCCTAACAGCATTTTTAATATGGAACTCAGGAACCTGCTCTAATTCCTTATAAAAACTGTATTTTGAATCACCACTTTTCTCCTCATTTGGTGCATGCACATTCAAAACAATGATACTACACCAGTAACCTCTGAGCTCTATATATGACATCCTATCACTTACAAATTCTATGCTCTTAACTGCTGATACTATTCTGTCGTGTACAAAAATTCCTGTTCCCATTTGATTTTCATTTCCCTTCCTCTAGAAAAAAATATAATCCCCTGCTCATACAGTGACCCCTTTGTCCCACCTAACCTACTGTACACCCACTAAATTTCATTTACACTTCGCTAATAGTGAGTGAGATATTACCATGAATGCACACGTGTCTTCACGTGAAGTACCTGCTATTATTTTCAGATTTTAATGAAACTTCAACTTTTTTGACAGATTCTTGAAAAACACTCAAATATCAAATTTCATGAAAATCCGGCCAGTGGTAGCCATGTTGTTACATGCTGACAGACATAAAGACATGTGAAAGCTAACAGTCGATTCTCGTAATTTTTCAAATTTGCCCAAAAATGGTCAAAATAGCCCTGCACATCTGAATGGAGGTCTGTGACTTCTGCCATCAACCAGTTCTTTGCATGATAAGCTACTTTTGGGCTTCTGAGAAAAACTGCAATTTCAGTGTGAGTACCATAAATACTTATAATAAAACCAACTAGATGCACTTATTTCTCAAATTTATTTTTGGAATAAAAGTCTACATGTTTTGGACAGTTCCGTCCTGATCCTGCTCGCAGGCTGTCAGTAAACCTGTATGACACATACCGTTGCTGTGCGTACTGTGAAAAACTGCTGATGATGGACACATGAACTGCCTGAAACATGTAGAGTTTTATTCCAAAAACAAATTTGAGAAATTAGTGCATCTAGTTGGTTTTATTATAAAAATTTATCATGATGCATGGTCCCCTGAATGTCAAATTCCAAACATAGTACAGTTTAAAATGAACCTACGAAAACCAGAACTTCAACTGACAGCTTTTAGCAGAGCTCACCAGTACCGACTTTCACAGAAGTTATCACACACAATTTTCATAATGTGTAGACATTCTAAATAGTGTGACAATAATAGGACCTTCTATACATAAAAATGATTACTATGCAGCCAATTGGTACAGCAGTGCAAGGATGGGGACTAGACAATTTAATCTTTGTGTCCATGCAAGATGATGTCTGTTCCAGCATGAACATTTCCCACTCTAGATGCGTACATGTGCACGTATTCCCAGTGTTTTCAAATGGAAAGAAACTTGAGTGACTTTAAAGATGAAACTTATCAACCAAAAAACTGATGGTGCTGTCATGTCCGTATGATCAGCAGAGTTCACAAGGGGTATTTGCATTTAAAATGGGCGTAAGAAATTCTAAATACTACATGTCAACTAATGTCAAGTGGAAAAAACTGTCTCTATGGAAAATAGGGTTTTATTTGCTTATCACAGTTTAATCAGTCCCCAGTGCTGGCAGTGCAAGTGTAGTGACACATGAGGTTGTGTGCCCCACTGGATTCGCCTGCCCCAGCA
>Ga0123355_10018558_pt1 | contig 11042 bp, 8 predicted proteins | sample TergutEmb28metaG_3_FD_89872 | JGI IMG/M metagenome (GOLD analysis project Ga0123355, IMG submission 89872) | Embiratermes neotenicus P1 segment gut microbial communities from Petit-Saut dam, French Guiana - Emb289 P1 | ecosystem: Host-associated > Arthropoda: Insects > Digestive system > Gut ...
CACATTCTTGTCCACCCGGACTCTGCTATATGTTCCAGTCAGACTCATCTTTATTAACCTTACAAGTTTCCTAGGGATACCAAACTCAATGAGAATCTTATATAAGACCTCCCTCCTAACTGAGTCGTAAGCTTTCTTGAAGCTGATGAATACACTCCGTAATACAGAATTTTTCTTCATTATTTGGCGGCCCATTAATTTAGTGTGCTGAAGTAAGCAGGATACTGGTTGCATTCAATAAGGGTGAGAATGGTGACAAACGAAGGAATTCTTACGCGTATTAATGTCACGTCCACAAGAAACCGAGGCATGTATTGGCCGGTTACACACATACCAACTTCTAGAACCCATAAGTCAATTGAACTGCTTGTTATTAAGATGGGTACTATGCAGACCCCCAAGTAACTGATTGATTCCTTGTTTATTTAACCAGGATTTTCTCTTATTCATTAGCTACAACGCTAAGTGATAGGGCAGCTGTAAGTGACAACTTATACAAAAGAAGTGTAGTCTGCCATGTACTACTTTATGGATAGCCTACACCGGGGTCATCGAGTTTCGGGCCTGTAATTCCCAAAACATGAAGCAAGCGTGCTAAACACTAGCATTTTTCAAGTATTATATACAATATTTGAAAGCGCGTAAAATAACTTTTAACAGTTTGCGTCCTTAAATTGTCATTGATTCGTGGTGCAAACATGAAGACTTTGCGTCCTGTTTTGTTAAAAAAAAAACTTGATGTTTTCAGGTGAACATGGTCGGTTTGTTGTATAGGTGTTACATAATTATTAGATATTATTGTTGTGTACTTAATAGACCTTGTTTTTTTGCAAAGTTGCGGTACATATTTTATGTCAGTCATACACTTATTTCATTGTCTTGTGTTGAGTTGAGTGTTAACATGTAGATTTGGTTGTACACTTACTAATGTAACTCGACCTGTGGCCGTTTTAAAGTGCATCTCGTGACTGGGTGTCACGTAGTATATTCACGCGCGGTACAAGGGTTGAGATCAAAAGGAGTCTGGACAGTAGCCACCCTTGATTTTATGTATATTCTCCTCTAACAAGAGCATGCATTCTCACTCATGATGTAGTCCAGTGCTGACGCACTGATCAGTCTTCAAGGTTCGACTTATGGCTCCTGAGTCCTCGCGTTCTTGCAACTAACTACATTCACATAAAATAATCTCCAGTATAATTTCCACTGAGTTTACTACGAGTGCGAACAACCTGCCCAACTCCCCATCTTAATTGCAGGTTCGAGCTCTGTCCCTCTTGGAACAACATCCACGATAATTGAATAGTTGAAGAATAAGAGACCAACTTGGTGTCACAATTTATTAAGTTCTATTTCACTTCTTCTATGCTCAACATGTTTCGGACATTAATACATCCATCATCAGGAGCCTGCCACTTTTCTATTGTATCACCACATTGGTCCTGTGTTCTTGTTTCGATGTGTGTTGGAATTTCGGTGTGGCTGGGTTGGGGTGGTATCCGTGTAGCAAGCTGACGCAGCCTGCTTCACGGATACCACCCCAACCCAGCCACACCGAAACTCCAACACACATCGGAACAAGAACACACGACCAATGTGACGATACAATAGAAAAGTCGCAGGCTTCTGATGATGTATGTATTAATGTCCGAAACATGTTGAGCATAGAAGAAGTGAAATAGAACTTAATAAATTGTGACATCAAGTTGGTCTCTTATTCTTCAACTATCACAATGATGCACGGTCTAATATGCATAAGATCCACGATAAGTTCCCCACCGGGACCACGCCGATTACAACAGGTTACTAAGACACCGATTGTTCCTCTACCATAAAGAAGACCCATTGCGTAGTTGTACAAGACAGCAGAAGATGTGTATAGGTAGGAACTTTATTAGATAAATCAGAATTTGCGTTTGCGTATGTAATATTCCTACTTTGCATTTGCGAGGTCCCGGGTTTGAATCTGTTCCAAATCTCGATTAGACAGTCATCGTGGTTACGTTTTCCGTCCCTTTTAGGCAAGTGTTAAGAGAGTTTCTTGTAATAAGTTAGATTAAGACCGCTTATTTGCGGGTCGTCCATAATTTGTTTCCTGTCATTAGACACCACACAAGCAATGATCAGTAAACTGAGAGACAAATATTGTTTGTTCCATAGACGTAGTTGCAAGCCACCTGTAAGCGAAATACCTCTTCATAACAGAAACAAGAATTAATCAAACTGTAAAATAACTTTAAAATAGTCAGTTAGTACTATTAACAAAAACTGTCGTTTAGTTCACTCTTACTCGTGACTGTTCCAGTGTGTGGTGTCACTGGGCGATTCAGACACAGAATCAGTGAGAATCAGGTGAACCCAGTCCATACTAATAATATTATACACAACACGGTCTGTTCCCCTCCCATTATGAGGCCTAACGATCAGCTATCTCAATAAGTCACATGTTCTCCGGATGAACTTGGGAAATAAAGAGTGTCAAATTTGCATCCCCCCTCGCTTATGTATGGGCCGATGATGATGGGTTTAGTAACAGCGATATATATACGAGCAAGTGCTAATCCCGGAAGCAATTAACAAAGGCACATGCCACCCATCAATTAGACATAACGAGCATGGACCAGGCCTGCAGACTGATTGATAGAATGGGTTCGCCCAGATTACGTACTTGCGCCCTGCCCAATCCCTCTGTCTGCGAACACAATGGATGTATCAAATCCATGGACGTAGAATGTAGCAGTGATAAACTTTTCTTCTTTTGTTCTGTGGTTCATTACAAGGACTCGTCTTGCATATTCAGTCAGATGCAGATAATTTAGGCAACATTTTTGTAATCAGTCAGACTGGAGTGCCATGCCTTCACACTCCCCAAACTCATGTTTTAAACTCTTCCTTGATCCTACTCTCTAATTATGTTCTAATTTTCATTCATTGTTTCTTCCTCCATATTCGCACCTCCTTTGTCTTCCTCCTTTTTTCCTCATCTGCCTACTGTTCCTCTGGTCTCCACTGAAAACGTTCGAGCTTACTTCCATTTCTCAGTAATCTTTCGAATAACTTTCCTACATGTGCAACACAGTCCGCACGGTTCGCAGTCCACGTCAATTTATAACTACTTTCTCAGTCAGCTGCATCTTGACATTCAACATTAAACTACCAGGAGATGCGAACTGGGAATCTCTAAGTATCTCTATTCTTGCAAAATCTAACTTCACCCCATTTAAGAAGTTAAAGGATCAGAATCAGGCACAATTCCTCCTACACAAACAGTTGTTTCTTCGCATCACAATGACCTGGCATTACTTTTCTCTAAATTTAACTAATCCCTCGAAATGGTAAATAGGAGGGCTGAAACATCTGGTGTAGACTACCAGTAACTTCATATTCAGTTATAATGAATTTTAAATGTCGCTGAATGTGACAGTTTCCTATGTCATATTATGATTAATAAATTCAGCAGTAATGACGTATATTAAGATTCAAAATTACCAACGGGACTGATTCTGCTCTGTGCTTGTACCTAGGTACTACTTGCAGTTTCTGTACCAGTGGCCGGCTGCTATTGGCATTCCGTATAATAAGAACAAACAGAATGCACTATTTATTTTCAATTTATTTCAGTAATTAACTTAATTAAATGGTGCATCCTGTTGGATCTTATTATACAGATATATCACGATGCACGGTGAACAAAATATTAAACTTGCTATTTGCAGTATTTGTGCTAGCAGACAAATATTTCAATTCCCCACCGCTTGCGAATTCTTTTCTAGCATCAAGCCACAAGAGTCCAGGCTGCTACTACCCCCAGTTTTAATCACATATTTGTGGTACTTCTCCTCTCGTTTGTCCATATTTGTGTTTAAATAAATATATCCCCTAAACAATTCTTATGACGAAATACTCCGAAACGTCTGTAAGACTTGGTTCGTTCATTCACTCAGAAGAGAGAGCAATATACACCTCATACTCATCGATTTATGTGTTTCAGAAGCTTTTATTAGCAGCGATTACAGAACACTCGTATTACAGTAATGTCTCTAACGACAGTCTTGTTGATTAAGTTCAAAATTTGCATTTCGGACTAATGGCTTGTTGGTTACCTTTTAATTGGTGATTAGATTCTTATAATGACCGTTTAAAAATACAGGAAGTTTAAAAATTCTTACAGTTCTCTGAAAGTTCACGTATGGTGTAGTGTAGTGTACATACAGACTTAGCTTAAAGCAAGGGTGAATCTGATTTCACAAATCTTCACGGTCTTCATTATTTACTGTAGGATTATCAGAACGCAACAACTTAAAGAGTGGTAAATATCGGTGGAATATCTTCATCCTCCTCCCATCTCGAATAAAAGACAAAAGTTCCTCCGAAGCGCCAGAAGGTAGTTCTTACCAAATATTTTGCTGTAAGGTACCGAGACGACAGAACGTAAAGTGAACATACACAAAAACGAGTCCGTGTAGGAATATGTGAAGGAAGTTAGTAAAGATTTATGCGTTAAAATTCAGGTGAGTAGCCAAGGTTCAGGCTCGGAAGGCTCCATCCCGCACCGAAGGTCCCACAGTCGGTACGGGAGTGGAAGCAGAAAGGAAAATCTCGCCCCTCTCTGAAATCTAACTCAACGTCTTTCAAACTTAAGCCAGTCCTTTTTGCTCAGCTAACATTCCTTAGCTCAATGTATAAAACTACTGGGGTTGTGTTAGTTGAGAGTACGACCTTACGGAACTCAGATGCTACGCGACCGTACATGGCCAGAACAACTTACTGACAGGCTCGTGCTCTGCTGCAGTGTTGACAGTGGACCCCTTTCCCACGTGTTGAATTGGCTCCAGGTGCTGTTGTAAGGAATTGAATTAAATGACGGCATATTTGTAAGATCATACCTGTGGATTTACCCATCTTTTCTACCCAAAAATATTGAGCAGCGTCAAATTAAACTTAATGTTGTACGGGCAAAATTAAATTTTTGGTCATTTTTATTCCCATCAATCTCCTAAAACCCAAACAAAATTTATAATATCTCTCAAAGTAAGTTTTTTTATGTAATAAATTGATCAAGAGCGAAATTTGGAGGTCGTGAAGGTCTCAAATTGTTACTGCCAACACTCATACAACAATGTAGCTTTAAAATCTATAATTGAGCAACAGTGCAACAATATGGACGCAATTGAAAAATGTGATATGGTTAAACTGAAAATGCATCCAAAAAGAACCAAATAGGGTTGTCAAGGCCACGGTAGTGAACTGGTTCCAGCAGCAGCCCAGGAAATTTCTTGTGAAAAGAATCCTTCATCGGGTGTGTCAGCGATCAGTCTGCCCCACCGTTAAGGAAGACTTTAAACCGACATTGTTTCTTCGCCCACAACAATGTCATAACTGGCTTCATTTGAACTGTCACCATGTATACAAGTACTAACCTGTATAACTCAGATCCCAAAATATTTCTGATCAATCTTCAGAATATAATAAACAAGTAATTAACAAGTAGCTATTTCGTTGTTTCGGATATTCTTTGATTTTGGTGGTCTGGAATTTAGGCCTATACCGATTTCTAAGCATTTCTTAACATGACAATCTTAAGTAGTTCCCGAATTTTCTTCTTTTTTCTCATATCTGTCTTTTGTTTTCCACAGAATAAGCCACTTACATTATTAAGCATTTCATAATATTTCTTGCTTTTGAAGATACGTGTTTTAAGGCATGTCTTTCAAGTTGCCAGATATACTGTGTTATGTTAAAGTACATTAGGTGCTAGTGGATAAGTGATGAACAGGAAGATGACAAATACAAAAGCAAGTTGTAGAGAAAAGGAACGTAAGGAGCAACGGGCCACGAGCAGAGAGAAAAAACGAACTGCAGAGATAAGAGAGAACAGCAAGCTTCCGGTATCATTCCGCTAGGGGCACTGCGGTATGATTTTCCGTCCCTCTTCGTGTACGTAATATGCACTGGAAGGAGAGAGCAGAAATACTGCGTAATAATTTCAAGCCTGTTGTAATTGTTCCGCAATAACTCATCAAAACCAAGACAAGTAATGACCATTGAGAATGATAAACGCTTTATTTGCCACTTCTGTTAACAGAAAATGCAGCAACGGCCATACGTTGTGCAGAAACTCATTTGCGATATATTTCTGTAGAAGCTGAGTCGGGGATGAGACAGAATCCTCGTTGATACACGTCACAGGCAGACTAAAAACGTGTTTCGCAACCGTCTTTCACGTTTGGCACGAAGAACTAAACAATGTTCCAAATTCCAAGATGTATAATTTAAGGAAGATAATAAATGATGTTAACTTCATCCCATACGAAACTGGATTACAAAATCTATATTAATAATTGTCCAACGAGATGCAACACAAAGCAATCTATTTATTATTCTGCAAGTTCACTCTACATGTTTCGGGTGTCAGCAACACCCATCATCAGGAGTACACAAAACTGTAACTACAGCCTCCGGTACTGGTCATATATTTTGTGCAGCTACCTCCCTCCAACGTGGCAACGTTGGAGGGAGGTAGCTGACCAGTACCGGAAGCTGTAGTTACAGTTTTGTGCACTCCTGATGATGGGTGTGGTTGACACCCGATACATGTAGAATGAACTTGCAGAATAATAAATAGACCACTTTGTGTTGCATCTCGTTGGACAATTATTAATACAGATCAGCGATGCACCGAACCATAAACATAAAATGGATTACCAAAGTACAACAAAATAAGGGGTCTGTTTATATGAGAATAATACTGGCAGCATGAACACAAGCATTCATATTTCACGTGATGGAGTGGCGATCCTAAGGGGTAAACAGTCGCTCAGGGAGTCAAAAATAAATCTCTGCCTCTTATGGAAAGCACACGTTCATCACCGTACACACAAGAGTCCGCCAATACTCTCCTTCCTGAACCAGAAGATTTCGATCAAACTACTCCTATTATATTTGCTTATTTCCCACCCACACCTAAGTGTATTCGCTTCTGATTTTTGACTAACGTTTTTTATAACTTTCTGATCCGTCGCATTCGTGCTATGTATCCCACCCATCTTATAAGCCATGATTTAATCATTCTAATAATACCTAGCGAAAAGCGTAAATTATGAAACTCATCAATACACAGTTTTCCTCAGACTTCTCCTACTTTTGTCCTCAATCCAAATTTCGAAATATTATTTTCGAACTTATTAAACTGTTTTATTTCCTGAAGGTGCGAGACGAAACTTTACACCCATATATAGGCGGTAAAAATTACGTAAATTCTGCATCCTAATGTTTACGTTTCTAAAACACGAGGCAGGATTAGAGAGCTAGCATCATTGTATCATATCTTAACAAGCCCTTATACCACGGTGCTTCAAGCTGGACCTACAATGCTGTGCTGTTTGCCTTTCAGAAACATCAACTATTTTAAAAAGCTCGAAGTTTATATAAACCGAATTTGTGAATAAATTTCTTACCTCCAGAAACAAATAGAATTTCCTATTTCTTACGAAAATTGCTTCTCAGGCCTCTAGGAAGCAAAAGAATCCAGTAAGCATTATTACAAGTGAAACGAAGAAGACAGCCCATGTAATTCTGAGGTGAGAGCAAGGAGAGTGATAAGAAGAAGATGTCAGACTAACCAACCCGCAACTACTACCCCCAACATAGGAGCATATAAGATACCACACCTACAGTCATAGGTTCCTCGTAACCCCACAACTACCCAACCAATAAGATCCACATCCACACCGAGCTACCTACAAATCCATCAACCCAATTGACGTCCCACCAATTTAACTTAACAATAGCACGCAGAATTATGAGATCTCAACATCACCACGCGGTTTAGGCATATTATATAAAACTCTTTTAGCAGAAAATTGTTAGGACCTGAAGATGACCGCTATAGGCCGGAACATGTAGTTTTTTCTTTGCTAATAAGCACCATTATTTAGCCATATCTTATAGTTGTGTTTTTTGACTGAATCCACCTCACCATACATCCCATGTAGTTATCGGTGACTTTCAGAATTGCAACACTTGTAAGCAACTACAAATATTAAGAGACTTTGCAACTATTTACTAAATTCGTTTCTTATCCACTAGTACGCCCACAACTTCTACACTGCCGGCACTGATCAACTTCAAGATATTTACAGAAATGATTACATTTTTTTGAGAGATTTAATTCTCATAACTGCGCTGAAAGAGATTCAAGTCTTCTGTGATGCTATTCTTTACTCCACGAACAACAAGACATCTATACATTTACTAAAAATATTAGTGTGCAAAATTCGAATAGGCTTATTGTTCGTTAGTTGAGGTAATGGATAAAAAATTATCGATATTCTCGAAGGTGGTAATTAGTTAATTGTGAAATCTTATATTTCCATGGCGAGCTGTATGTACAATGTACGTACAGCAGTACGGTTTGTGGACTGGAAACGGCCGGCTTTGTTATGCACACTACTTAAATCATGATTGTTTATCTTTCCACTCATCGGATACATAAATTAGTGTTAACAGCCAAGAGAAAATCTGTAGTAAATGAAAGCTGATTTCCTGGCGGAATCTTAAGCTTCAGTTATCAACTGTAAGTCTTTCAAATTTTAATTTTCATAAATCCGGATCTGACATAGTGGCGAGAGCCCCACTATTGAATGGGATGATTGTTGAGCATATATAAATATATAAATAAATAAATATATATATATATATCCGAAGGGTAGGGAAAAGGGGCGGACTGTGGGTACTCGGTAACAATTCTTCTGTTTCATCAAGTATGGGGAATTTCTTGAATAGCTCAGAAGCTTTTAACTTTTCTACGAAAGATTCTTCCATGGAGTTAGTTACGTGCATAATATAGGCCTACAAGTGCTCAGGATTGTACAGCTGTCATTCAGTGCGCTGAAGCCGTGTTCCCGAATAAGCGGCCTAGAGAGACGGGGACTTGCCGATGATTCAGCATACAATTGCCATTCCAGCTTTAAGGCAAATGGATCTGTAGGTTATGCTACGGAACTTGTAGCGTTTTAACAGTGGGAGGGGTGTGGAATGGTGGCTGCAGCCAGGTATACCCATATAATGCATGTAGAATACGTGTTCGTTTAGTGCAAATGATATACAGCAATATAGTAATTACAAACACATTTTTATATCGAAGCTTTTTACCTGTCCAGTGCAAAACCAACTGTCTACAATGTATATAAAATCCTGTGGGTGTTAACTTATTGTAGGACTGGAAGAACCTTCAGAACGTTTCGGAGGAACCCATTGCTGCTATCTTCAGGATTCTGAGCCGAATGTTGAGGAAGTACACACTGTCATATACTAAAAACTGAGAGGTTAGATAGGAATATGTAATGACATGACAGACAATTCGTACGTGTAACGTAATATCGAGGCCCGTTCGCCTAACCACTCTTGCAGCGGAAAAGCAATAAGATTTACATTTTCCGATTGTGTGTGTGTGTGTGTGTGTGTCTAGCCTTATTTATCCAGCATGCAAAGCGCTTGCGCCTTATTACATTATCGCCAGTGGCCTGTCCGATTCTACAATATTTTTCCACATTATCTCATAAAAGACATGATTGTAAGGAAAACGAGCACTGAAAATAACACGTGTGTTTTGATTTTCTCTACAATATTTGTCTGAAACATTTTTCATTTTAAGAAGAATTCCGCGAGATACGATCAGAAATGCACGCAGGTCTTCATGTAAACTGTGTCTTATTCTTGTCAGATTTTAATCAAACTTGAACTTTCGCGACATATTTTGGAAAAATAATGAAATACCGAATTTAATGAACATAATGGAATACCAAATGTAATGAAAATCTTCCCAGTGAGAGCAGAGTTGTTCCATGCGGTCGGAGAGACAGACTGACAGACAGATATGACGGGGCTAGTAGTCGCTTTTCGCAATTTTGCGAGCGCCTAAAATTCGATGCAGCATTATAAGCAGATTTCTACCGTGAAGATGGAGCCAGTAGCTTCCTCCATAAAGCCAATATACTTTTCCTCTAGCACACAAACTGACGAGCTACAGAAAATATTAGTTCAGCTAGACTTGCAAACTATAATATAGAAACTGATATAAAATTATATTCACCCAAACAAATGCCACTTAGGATCAAATATTTTGCCCTTATAATATTACGCAGATCTGGGTACTTCTTTCCCCCGACCCCCACTCAACCACCCCTCATAGCAGAAACGGAGGAGTTTCTCGCCAAACTAATAATGACTTTAGGGATAAAGTCAGACGTAAGGGAAGGAAGAGCAATAATTATTAGGTAACTAGAACTTGGGTTGGCAAAAGCGAACAGTCCTTCTCAAGTCCTAAAACCGTCATAAATAACATTATGAACGTGGTCTGGAAATCCCTAAGTTTATTGCAATGCTGCCTGCCCTCTCACTTACTCTACATGCTGAGTGGTCTGAGAGAGGGTAAGGAGGTCGCATCCCCCACCACACACCCCTCTTTAGCAAGAGCAAACGTGCCCATGCGTAAGCTTCATGTCTCCACATTTACACAGTACCCAAAAGGAAGCGCGCATACATACACTGTCTGGGCAGAGTTAAGATTTAGTGGATTTTGGTGTCTAACTTTCGGCTAAGATTATTATCGAGTTTGGTTGCTTCACTTGCTACCGTGTCTGGCTTGCGCTGCAATCGCTGATTTACTAACAACACCACGGTGCTGTAGAACCTCATTGACTTATTCTGTTTAACTTCGCACAGTATTAACTACATTTGAATACTTAAGCTTGAAATGTAGCATCTCGGACAATTACATTTACTCAGTATTGTCATGGGGTTTCTTGACGTCATGAGATTAAAACATTTGGATATAACGGTCTTGTAAAATTTCGTGACAAATTTTGTAATTCTGTATAGAATTATGTTTTTTTTTAAATTATCTTTTTGTGGAAGTACTACCTACCTACCTACCTATCTATCTATCTATCTATCTATCTATCTATCTATCTATCTATCTATCTATCTATCTATCTATCTATCTATCTATCTATCTATCTATCTATCTATCTATCTATCTA
>Ga0123355_10018559_pt1 | contig 11042 bp, 5 predicted proteins | sample TergutEmb28metaG_3_FD_89872 | JGI IMG/M metagenome (GOLD analysis project Ga0123355, IMG submission 89872) | Embiratermes neotenicus P1 segment gut microbial communities from Petit-Saut dam, French Guiana - Emb289 P1 | ecosystem: Host-associated > Arthropoda: Insects > Digestive system > Gut ...
CCCTGCGATACCACAGGCTTGTGTACGCAAAATATCCCTATCGTGCAGGGCAAATTGCAGGCTCTCGTAATTGTACTTATCGTGCATATAGTGTATTACATTTAGTGTACTAATATACAGTTGCGCAAGCCAGTCCAACATTTGGTCAAACTTGCGATAAACTTCGTCATAGTCAAGGTATTCTGTTGTAACAGGGGCAAATTCGGGGGCTACTTGCTCGCCGCTTCTTTCGTCACGGCCGCCGTTTATGGCGTATGTCAGCACTTTGCCAAGGTTGGCTCGTGCGCCAAAATACTGCATTTGCTTGCCTAAGCGCATGGCGGATACGCAACAGGCAATGCCGTAGTCGTCGCCCCAGTAACCGCGCATTAGGTCGTCGTTTTCATATTGGATGCTGCTTGTGTCGATGGACATTTTAGCGCAATAGTTTTTAAAACCCTGCGGCAGGCTTTCGCTCCATAGAACGGTGAGGTTTGGCTCGGGGGCAGGGCCCAGTGTTTTTAGGGTGTGTATCATGCGGAAGCAGTTTTTTGTTACCAATGTGCGGCCGTCTTCGCTCATGCCGCCAATTGCTTCCGTTACCCAAGTGGGGTCGCCGCTGAAAAGCGCGTTATATTCCGGTGTACGCAAGAAGCGTATCATGCGCAGTTTCATGGCGAAATGGTCCATTAGTTCCTGCGCCTGTGACTCGGTTAGCGTGCCGTTTTTGAAGTCGCGCTCGATATAAATATCAATGAAAGTTGCCACGCGGCCAAGGGATGTTGCCGCGCCGTCTTGTTGCTTTGTTGATGCAAGGTATGCAAAATACGTCCATTGAATGGCTTCTTGCGCATTTTTTGCGGGCTGCGAAATATCGAAACCATATGACGCGGCCATCTGTTGAAGTTGTTTAAGCGCGTGAATTTGCTCGGCAATTTCTTCGCGTATTTGGATACTCTCTTCCAGCAAAACGGTAGGTTCCACGTCTTTTAGCTGCCGCTTTTTGTCGGCAATCAAGAACTCGATACCGTACAGCGCAACGCGGCGATAGTCGCCTATAATACGCCCACGGCCATATGCATCTGGCAGGCCGGTAATGATGCCGGACTTACGCGCTGCGCGCATTGCGTCGGTGTACACGTCAAAAACACCGTCATTGTGGGCTTTGCGGTGGTTTGTGTAAATATCTTCTACCTGTGGGTCAAGTTCGTATCCATATGCCGTAAGTGCGGCCTGTATAACGCGGATGCCGCCCTTTGGCATGATGTGCCGCTTTAGCGGCTTGTCTGTTTGAACGCCCACAATTGTTTCCAGTTCCTTATTTATATAGCCCGGCGCGTGGGATGTTATTGTCGCCGGGATTTTTGTCTCTGCATCTAGTATGCCTTTTTCGGATTCAAGCTTGGTTAATTTGCAGACTTCCTCCCAAAGTTTGTTGGTACAGTCTGTTGCGCCAACAAGAAACGAATCGTCCCCGTGATACGGAGTTAGATTTTTTTGGATAAAATCGCGAACATTTACCTCATCTGCCCAAACTCCTGTGTTGAAGCCGCAATACGCTGGATTACTGGTTTTCATGGGAATCACCCTGCCTTTTTTGTTTGTGATTTTGGTATTATTTTACCCCAAGTTTGGGGGAAAGTCAAAATTTGGCGGGGTGAAAAACCAAATTCAACTGGTCGGTAAAACCGACCAGTTGAATTTGGAATTTGTTTTGAATTGACATTTGCAACCAAACGACTGATAATTACAATAGGTGATTCCATGAAACGTCCTATCCTATGGGCATTAGCTTTCCTAATCAGCGGAATAATTTTGGGGGCATACGGCAATTTGCCCCTGTTTGGTCTTGCAACTTTAGCGGGGCTTTTTTTATGCGCTCTATTATTTCGTATGTACAAATACTGGCCGGTGTTCATTTTCGCGGCATTTTTGCTGGTTGGCTTTTTGCGTATGGGTCATAGCCTGCAAAACTACATAACAGAACCCGTACACGTGCAATTATCCGGCGTTGCGCAAGATGTGGGCATCACAAGCGGCGGCAACCAGCGCGTTGTTGTGCGTACCGCAAGCGGCCTGCAAATTATGGCGTATATTCGCCCGTACCAGCCATGGGCCGCCCTTGGGCAAGAAATTACCGTAACGGGGGAACTAACGCCCCTTGCCCAGCCGCGCAACCCTGGCGGATACAACCAGTTCCAGCATTTGCGGTCGCAAAAAGTGGACTCAACTATGTGGCCGGAAGCCGTGCAACTGGGTGATACGCGCCTTTCGCTTACCGTAATACTTCGCTCAGTGCGGGACAGGCTTGCCGCTGTGTACGACCAAGTCCTTCCCCCGCGGGAAGGGGCAGTTTTAAAATCCATGATACTCGGCGACAGATACGAAATGGACCGCGACCTAGCTGCCCAATACCGCACCATGGGCATTTTCCACATACTCTCCATATCCGGGCTGCATGTGGCAATTCTAATGATGGCGTTCAACAAAGTGCTAACGCTTTTTGTGGAAGAACGCCGCGCCGGGCTTGTTGTGCTGGTTATCATGGTGCTGTACTGCCTAATGACAGGGGCAAGCCCCGCCACGGTGCGGGCGGTCACAATGGGCGGCGTGCTTATATTTGGCAAAGTGCTGGGCCGCGAGTACGACCTGCTTGTTGCGGTGTCGTGGGCGTGCATCGCCCTGCTTGTGTACGAGCCGCTGTTTTTGTTCAACGTAGGTTTCCAGCTATCCTTCGTGGCTGTGTTTGGCATAGCGATTTTGACCAAGCCTGTGGAGAGGATGCTTGCTATAGCACGAGTACCACAGGGTGCATTTCGTAGTGGCCTAGCAGTTAATATTGCGGCGGTTTGCGCCACGTACCCGGTGTTTGCGTTTCATATGTACGAGATACAGTTGTACAGCGTGGTTGGCAACATGATAATAGCCCCAACCACCACGGTTATACTGGTGTTGGGGCTGGTGATAGGCCTTGTCGGGCTTGTGGCGTTGCCTGTCGCCACATTTATGGCAGGAACGGTGTACTATATTTTGCGGTTTTACGATGTTGCAAGCAGCTTTTTTGCCCGGCTGCCCTTTGCAATGACACCCACAAGCGGCGGCAGTTTGATAGTCACGGGGTTGGGCGCGGCTTTTTTGCTGTTGTTTGCGTATGCGTTCAACGGCTTTGGCGACGAGTTTCGCCGCCGGGTGAAGTTCTTGCCAATTGCCGCGGCGGTGTTGGTGGCCGCAATTTTTATCCGGCACAACCCGCCCGGTTTACGCGTAACAGAATTGGACACTTTTGGCAACTACACCGTGATGCGCCACCGGAACGACGTACTTGTAACCGGCGCCCCCCATGGCGGCGAAGACGCGCTGCTTAGGTACTTGGACATGCATGGTGTAACCCGCGCCAATGGCCTTATTCTAACGGAAATGCCCCGCCCGCAGGATGCAAGCCGTCTTGCGCTTTTGGCGGAACGGTTCGACGTGTTTTACATTTCCGCCGATGCAACGGAAGTGCGTACATCGCTGGCCATGGCCGCTATTAGTGAATTGGAACACCCGCCGGAGGTAGTGATGTTAAGTAGTGGCGACATGCGTGTTGCGGGCAGGAAGCAGGTGCGGGTGTTTACCGGCGAGGACGGGAGTATTAGTGTGCAAATTAGCTTCGGAAGCAGATGATATATCGACCATACTAAGCGTCATCTGCACTAATCAAGACTTGGGCTAACATTTTCAGTACTTACGAAAACAAATTCGCCGTCCACATAGGCGTAAGTCGTCAAGTAGTGACTCTGTAGACCATGAAACGAGAAAATCTCGACAATCCCATCACCAACGCGCATAACCTGCCCCGGCGCGGCGGCGGCTTCGAGTGAGTAGTTTCGTTCAAATGCGTTCCAAAGGGATGTGGCTTGTGGGTTGAACAACCAAAAATAATGCGGATCATCGGCCATGTGGCCTGTTCCCGGTGGAAATCGCCTTAATGACATGTCTAAATAGCCATTGCCGGTAAAATCTGCGAAATGGAGATTTAGCGGATTTTCGGGGTCGGGGCTTATCCACCGACCCTCTCCGTAGCCAGCCCTAAGCCCTCTTATGGTTTGCCATACTTGGCTAACGCCGGAATCAAACCGACGTTTCCCGGAAATCGAAATTTCTATTTCGTATTGATAGCTGTGTATTTTGTATTTGGAGTCTTCGGGCAGCCGCCACATGGCAAGCGTGATCTCGTGCGTTGGAAACTCCATGTCGGGATTTATGTCGATGGTTTTTGTAATGGAGTGAGCCGGTGCGCTCTCGGGTGGGTAATATTCTCTTGTGGTTTCGCCTGTTAAATAATTGTGACGCGTTGTTACTTGATATGATGGGATAAAGTTTCGCCACACGTATTCAATGAGTACGCTGTGAACAATAACGAGTTCACTGTTTATCCACTCATAGTAGTCGGTAGCCCAAGGGCCACCTCCGCTACCACGTGACGATACTTCGATTTGACCTGTTTCATGATTGGCACCAAGCCAAGCCATGCAACTTACTTCGCTTAATTCCTCGCTTTTTATAAATTGCATGAGTTCATTGTCCCATAGCCAAAAATGCGCCCATGCGCCGCCTGCTGTGCCGTGGTTAATTGCGCTGTACAGCCACATGTCTAAATATCCGTCAAAGTTGAAATCGTCAAATTGTAGTTGAAATGAATCATGTTCAGCTACCATCCAATCGGCGTGTCCACCTTGGATTATGCCGTCAATTTCTTGTAATAAATTGCCGTTTTCGTCTAAAATCGTAATTGTGATATATCTTTCTTGTTCTATCATTTCGATGTTTTGTGGTTCTACAAAGTCGCCTAAGATGCGCTTGAATGTGAACTCCGGCATGGTTTCGTGAATGCGTTTGGTTGTGGTGAAGGTTGTGGGTTGCACGAGGTATTCCCATGGGAGTTCGACGCGTCCGGCGTTGTTGTATATGCCCCATTGTACGAGTAGCGCGGTGTATTCATCTTCTGTAATTTGCACGGAATTACCCGAAAGTCTCTCGCCATAATATTGGTAAAATTCAAATATAAAGTCATAATCAATGTAGTCGTCACACCAAACAGCGCGCTCCCAAGAAGAAATACCGCCCACGTGTAATGAATTTCCGTTTTCATCAAGTGCAAAAAATTCATTCCATTCTATGCCCATTCGCCCGCTATTAACACGAATAATATACTCCCCATAAATATTTTTAAGTAAACTTAGCCACATATGCCACGTCCGCTCATATATAAACGGCACAGCAATATCGTTATGCAATGTGTAAACTGCAATCAATGCGTATCCCCCACCAACAAACAATTCCGGCATACCATTGCCGGTCATATCGTGAAACGCGTACATAATATGTGGCCTTTGCTCACTATTCCAACTATTTTGTGTTGCGGCTAAGTAGTTGTTGAACACAAAATAAGATGGTGCAATTAAATCATTATTACGCACGGTAAAGCCACTTCGCTCAAATTCTGCATAGGCATTGAGAACCGCCTCGAAACCGTACATTAGGTTTACATCGCCCATACCATAAAGAGCATACAAATCCCAATCTCCGGGATGAATCCATTCTACATAAGGCGCACTTAAAGTATACCGCGGATGGCATCCGCCAACCATGTTCTCAAATATAAACATGCGCTGTCGCACACCGTTTTCATCCGTAAACTCAATCCCACCCCGCGGGATAAAGTAGTGTTCGAACGCCACAGTTAGCAGTACAACATCTCTGGGCGATAGTTCGTCAATATGAAGCAAAACTTCCCGGACGTAAAAATTAAACATCAAATTACCACGGCCGTCATGGCCTAATGATACAAAGGAAAAATCGCGCAGGGTGGTGTCCGGCCAAATGGCTATTGTGCTTGGTAGTTCTGCATCCCATTGCAGGTAGGTTGCTTCGTGGACTGTTTCAAATTGGTACGTAAAATGAATGCCAATGCCGAAGGGCCGATATACTTCACGCATATTCAAAGGCGGCACAGATTCAGGCATCCGTAAGTCGTGAAAGTAGCAGAACTCGCATAACTCGTGTTCATGCGAGATGTCTGCCATACTCGGGAGAATTTCCAGTGGCGATATTTCTTCCGGCACCAGAGCGGCTTCATATGGCTCTGTGTATGTTTCCGGAGTTTGATTGCCGCAAGCCGTCAAAAACAAAGCGACGAGTAGCACAAAAAAGCTAATGGACTTATTTTTCAAGTTTTTCAACCCCCAATATGCTTGTGTCTATGATTAGTGTGCAGGCGGTGCAGGTATGTTTAGCACTTGTCCCAGAAGAACTTGGTCGTTTCGCATATTATTGTACTGCCTAATATGCTCGGTATAGAAAACCAAGTTTTTGTTAACCCGCTCGGTTCCATAATGGATACGGGCAATTATGGTCAAGTTTTGCCCAAGTTGAACTACATGCTGCCGTGGAAAATCGTTGGTAGTGGACGGATGCTCTTGCAACCACTCTGGCTCAACATTGCAGAATGGGATGCCAGTCATCGCTAAGAACTGTTCGCGAAATTGCCACATTCCTATATCTTCATGTGTTCCATTTCCATTTAGCATGGAAAAATAAAGCCCATCTTCTAAGGCGTAATTTATTTCCAATGAACGTGTTCGTACAATATTCCAGTCATCATCAAATACATAGTGGCAGAAACTGTAACCAGTGACATAAGGGCCGTAGCTTGAAAAATGCCTAATAATATTGCCATTGCGGGCTATAAACCAAAACCTTGCCAAGCCAGCATTGTTGTGAAAAACCCTGTTAACCACTTGGTTGTCAAAGTCAAAGACAAAAATAGACTGTATCCTTTTCTTTTCCTCAAAAACCCCGTCTCTTGCTTGTAAAATCAACTGGTTTATGCCGTCGCCATTTAAATCGGTCTCTATCCACTCATACCGATAGCAGGTATTTTCAATCATCTCTTCAAGTGTTGCAAATATCACTTCTTCATTTTCCAAAACGCTGAAATGCGAAAAAATGCCGCCATCAAGTTGCGTAAGATATTCCCATGGGAGTTCAACGAGTCCGGCGTTATTGTATATGCCCCAATGTGTGAGAATTGCGGTGTGCTCATCTTCTGAAATAAGCATCTTATTGCCCCAAAGGTTTTCGTGGTCTGTTCTGTAAACTTCAATACGGTCAAAGATATGCATGTCGCGATATTCGCACCATTCATGGCATCGCATTGCAAAAACAATGTCTAATTCCAACAAATTCCCCATTTCGTCTATCCCGTAAATATAATCCCACATTACATTGCCCCATGGCCCGGTAGAACGATTAATAATGTATTCCCCATATATATCTAAAAATAAACTTAATGCTGAATGCGGCGTCTGTTCATAGATGAGTGGAACAGGTGAACCGTTTTGTAATGTGTAAACTGCAATCAGCGAAGGGCTAATATGGTCGAGATTCAACCCCCAACCTACAAACAACTCAGGTGTGCCGCTACCGTTCATGTCATGAAAGGCGTACATGAGTTGTGGCTTGTGCTGCCTTTCCCACCCCGAGGTGGTGGCGGTATTGTGATGTCGTGCAACAGAATAAGATTGCGCAATTAAATTATCGTCAAGCACGGTAAAGCCGCTACGCTCAAATTCTGCGTAGGCGTTGAGAACCGCCGCAAAGCCATAATTGGGCGACGCCAGTTGCCACGACAAAATTGCCTGTGTCTCGTCCGGTAATTCCCACACATTAGTTATATTGTGCAAGCCGTATTGCGTCATTATGTTGTCAAATTCTTCATAGGTCATGGGCACGCCCTCGCGAACTTGGTTTTGAGTTTGCCATGGGTTGCCGCTTGCGTATGTGTACAGGGTGTAATATGTGCCAAAGATGTGAAGGTAATCCGGGTCGTCGTAATCGTAGAGCATCCAGCCCAATGCCCAATGTTGCTGCATGGCAATGGTTTTTGAATTGGACAGCTCGCCGTCCACAAAATCCAGCAAGGTGTGCGTGAACACACTGATATTGCACGCGCCTATTTCATCCATTATCACAAGACGCCCTGTGTGGGTTATGCCAAACCATGCGAACGCCGGAGACGCCTTGTGCAATTCGTCGCCACAAAGCCATAATAAATACTGCCGGAAACGGTAGTGCGAACCTTGACCTTGCACCCAGCGGGACGCGAGTACGCCCTGCGTGCCGTTGCCGTCTATGTCCACTACAATGGCGTGGGTGCTGTATGGCATGTACGGCCAATGTAAATTTTCGGCGGTTGGCGTGGGGATGGGGTCGGCAAAAAAGTTTGATAATGCCGTCGCGAATGGGTGGTAGTTGGGTGCGCTTTGTGCGAACATGCTCAAATACTCGTCATTGCGGGCTTGACCCGCAATCTTCAAGTTGCAAATTTCAATGTCTGGTTTATCACTATCAACGCAAATGGTGTCTGACCGTGGTAACAGTGACGACCTAAGCACATAGTCCATAGCATGAAGATTGCGGATCAAGTCCGCAATGACAGGGCTGGAGTGTGTTTGCTCAAATTGAATTGATGTGGGTGCGGGATGAACCCACTCTGCATAGATTTCTTCCGTAATTTGATTGCCACAAGCCGCCAAGAATAACACCGCAAGCAACACAAGAACCCCAACAATTTTACTCCTCATATTCCCCAGCCCCCGCTCACCCTAACCGCTTGCGCAATTCCGTAACAAAATAAGTAAAATCATCATACCCCACATCCGGGTGCACAAGATGGTCCAGCGCCGGAATATACCCAGTCCCACCAAGAATGGGCGCGATGCGGTCCAATTCCTTATCAATTGCGGCGCGGCCTTTGGCAATTTCCAGCTTATCTATGCCGCCGCACAGGCAAATGGTTGGGTACTGCCGCTTAAATTCCACTATGTCGCAGCCCGCCTGCACCTCGAATGGCAGCACCAAATTTATGCCGCTTTCCGCAAGCAGGGGCATTAGAGTATCCATATTGCCATCGGTGTCTACGGATACCACGGCTATATTATTTTCACGGGCGAAGTTCACGATTTTTTTGTAGCACGGTGCCATAAATTGGCGGAACATTTCGGGGGAGATTAGCGAACCCTGCTTGCCGGACATATCTTCCCAAATGTGAATATGGTCAATTTGCACGTCTTTTAGGACTTTGGCGTAAATGGTGAGCCAAAAATCCGTCAAGTAGTCCATCATTTCGTGAATAAGTTCTGGCTCGTCGTAGAAACCAATCAGCAGTTCCTCCACGCCCATGAAGTCGCGCAGAGTACCGAAAAGCCCGTACGGATACGAGCCGATTTGAACCGCCGCACCGCGCTTTTGCATGTCAGCTATCGCGCTGTGCCAATTATCGCCAAAGCGTTCCGGCGAATGCGGGTTGAGGCGAGTGTCGCGCAGTTGTTCCCAGTCGCGGCGGGTTTTAACCGGGTAGTCGATGTATTGTGGGATGGCGGAAGTGTTTTTCATTTGCCGCCAAGTGATGCCGTTTTCGCCGCGTATGGTTTGATATTTTTCGTCCTCTTGCAAAATTTCAAATGTGAAGTTTGGGTAAAGCCCCAAGTTGACCGGTAATGTTTCAAAGCCCGCGTCAAAGTTGAAGGGCGTGCGCCAGTCGTCACTCTCCAAGCCCTCTTGCCGCCAGCGTTGCATGGTTTCGCCCCATGGGCCAAACATAAACCAAAGCGGGAGCCTGTCCACAGGCAGGCATTGGCAGGTACGTATCATTCTTTCGCGATTTGTCATTGTGCCCACTCCTTAATTCATGCCGCCTTCGGCGGCGGCACTGGCGGTTGGTGCAAAAACTGCTTCGCAATTTTCACACTCATACAAACGGGTTGTTCTGCTTCTCGTGGGATATGGTGGTGCTTTGGCCATGCCCGGGGTATACGTTTGTGTTGCCGGGCAGGGTTAGTAGTTTTTCGGCTATGCTTTTTTTCAGTGTTTTGCCGTTGCTTTGTGGGAAATCTGTACGGCCAACCGACTCATGAAATAGGGTGTCGCCTGTGAACAAATTGCCGTTTTCCCGGTCGTAGTAGCAAACTCCGCCGGGGGTGTGACCCGGTGTGTGCAGGACTTCCAGTGTGGCGTTGCCGAAACGGAAAGTGTCGCCGTCTTGCAGGGTTTTGTCCGGCGTGATGGAGATGTTCTTTTTTATCATGGTGGAAAGGTTTAGCTCGTGGTCTTGCAGCATTGGCTCTTCTAGGGCGTGGCAATAGATTTCGGCGTTTGTGAGGGTTCGCATTTCGTCCGCGGCAATTATGTGGTCGAAATGGCCGTGAGTTAGCAGGATTGCCTTTACGGTAATGCCTTTCTCTTGCAAGAATGCGGCTATGTCGGCGCGGTCGGTTTCGTTGCAACCGGCATCTATTAGTACGCCCTCGGTAAGTAGTTTGTCATAGTATAGGTATATGTTTTGGCCCATGCTGTTGCGGGCGAAGGTTTTTGTTGTCATTGTCGTACACACTCCCTTACATAGTTAAAAATCTCGAATCCGATTTCAAGGCTAGGTGCAAGCCAGCGGGCGTTTGTTTTATCAAATTCGCCAGCCCAAGTTATTTGCTTTGGTGGGGCATAGTGGTAGCCGTCGCATAGTTCCATGGAGAATACATGGCCGCCCATATCGGACGCGCACTGCGCGCCCATACGTTCATTGGTATTGGCCGTCCGTGTCGCGCAACCGGCGTTTTGGAGGGCTTTCAGCGTCCCTTCATATATAAGCGGATATGTCTCTTTCGGTGTGGGTTCCCAGCCTTTGGCCTTGTCCTTTACCGCAATTGTCGCCACAGTATCGCAAAGCTCCTGCGCTTCGCGCATAGACGCCGCGCAGCCTATATTCGCCAAGTACGGCGCACCCGCAAAATTCAACACGGCAGAGCCAATCTCCGCTACATGCAACCCGTTAACGTAAAAATTTTTTATAGGCGGGGTTTGTATCGTATGGGCAAAATACGCGTCTGGCTCGCCGTTGCGGGCATGTTGCCCCAGCGTTATTATGCCAAAGGGGTTTTGCGCCGCCTGCCCGCGTATTCGCCGCCAAAAAAAGCACCGGTCTGGCACGTCAAAAACGCGCACTATTGGGGGCAACTTCTCCA
>Ga0123355_10018560_pt1 | contig 11042 bp, 6 predicted proteins | sample TergutEmb28metaG_3_FD_89872 | JGI IMG/M metagenome (GOLD analysis project Ga0123355, IMG submission 89872) | Embiratermes neotenicus P1 segment gut microbial communities from Petit-Saut dam, French Guiana - Emb289 P1 | ecosystem: Host-associated > Arthropoda: Insects > Digestive system > Gut ...
ATTCTTTTTTTTATTTTTTTTAGTTGTAGAAATGTTTGGAAAAATTCATTTTTGACTGATATATTGCCAAGCAAAAAAAAAAAAAAAAAAATTGAAGAACACGTTTGCGTTTTCTGTTTACAAACTTGCAACTTGTACAGTACATGGCAAAATGACAGTCGGTCTGTGACATCAAAGCCTGAAGTGGTGAGTGGCCGTAGGTCACAGTTTTATGTTTTAGACAGGTTGGCCTTAGGAAGGTTAGCGCTCTGGCTCAGCGGAACTCATCGTGCCCACCACTTAGGAATGGCGTACACTTCAAGTTCGGGTTGTGGCATTTCCATTGTTAAGTGCTCACTCATTGTAACTATTGAACAATGGTGGTGATCAAGACGATAAATTAACTTCTGACTGCGTTTGCTACCATACGTTGGAGGTTTGAGTGAGGAATATTTCAGCAATGTCGTCTCCCATCTTGCCCTCATGGAATGCATTAAATGCATGAACATTAAAGTACAGTGTGTATTAAATGTCAGTTAACCCTAGTGTTAAAAACAGTATAGCTCTATTCATGCTTTGCTTCGTTTGAGAAATTAATGATAATTGTGTACACAATATGGAAGTGTGTACCAGTTGCAGCTTAGCGCCCTGGGTGAACAGCCAGCCAACCCAATTACTGTAGCAGGGCCTGTGTAATAGTGTTCATCTCCCTTCAGATCGCCCGTCAGCACGCCTAGCAGTCTGCATGTAACAACTCGAGAACCATCGAACCAATTTTCTTAAAACTTAATGCTTAGTAAGTTTACTAAAAAGGGTGAGACATTTCTTTCAGTTTTTTTATTTTTTAAGTTTATTTATTACTTACCCACATACACAGGTAATATAGTAGCACAAGGCAGAGGTACACAAATCCCAGGGGCCTGATTTCCCAACCCCTGAGTGTTGTATGGTGTCACAAGATATTTTCATTGTAATTATTGCAGTTTTTTTTCTTGCACAACAAATAGTGTCACTTCACATGCACTGAGCAGGAAGCATCACATAACAGTGACGTTCACAGGTCACTCCATAATTGTGGGCCCTTATAATCAGACTTGATTTATGTCCTCTTCTGGTGCCTAGAATTTGTGGAGAGATTCAGATTTTTGGAAAATTTGTTAATGTGTGGCACTAAACCCATTGAAATTCGAATGTTAATTGGTTGAGGTTGTAAAAGAAATTGTTGAATTTGGAGTATAAATTATAGCCAGGAAACAGTTACTGTACATGAGTAATATTTTTTCCATATAGAAATAAAGTTCGTTAAAAATATGTAACCTCAAGAACCTGCCAAAGTAGATTAAAAGAAAATGGGACTCTTGTTCTATTATTGAAACACAACTTTAGTTGCATCAGAGGCTTCCACTTGCTCAACATTGTGTAATATTTCACTAGAGCTTATTTACTCAAATAACACTGAAAAGGAAATTGGAAACAAACGCAATTTTCTGTTAACTAGAGATAACGATATATTTCAATGTCCCATGGCTTATCGTGGCTGTGATGTCATTCAGAAACCGTGATGTTGTGTAACCATGGTGACCGATATAGTAGTTTCAAGGCAATGATATTATTATATAAGGTAGGTGGAGTTGTAGACTAGAGATTTCCAAAAATCAGTGCATGTGTGACGGTGTGATGATGACTCATCTTTGTAGAAACCTGTGGCATAGTTGCATTAATAAGCAACCTGACACCAAAATATAACGGAAGAAAGAGGACAGCATATTCTTCTTCTTATAAAGTGCTGCAACCTATATAACATTCTGGCTTGCTTAGCCACTTTCTTCCAACTTTCTCTATTCTGTGCTACTTTCTTACAATTGCATATGTTTATTCTCTTTATATCTTCCAAAACGTCATCTTTCCAACGTGTTTTAGGTCTTCCAATTGGTCTTTTAGACGTGGGTTTCCGTCTCTTAATCTTCTGCACAATATTATCCTCAGCCATGTGTTCAACATGGCCTAACCAGTTTAATCTTTGTTTTTTAATAAACCCAATTATATTTTGTCCTTTTAATGTATAATTTATTTCTTGATTAGTTTTAATTCTGTAGTAGCCATCATCTGTTTTTTTAGGACCACATATTTTCCTCATGATCTTTCTTTCAAAAATCATCAGTTTGTTATATTTTCCTTAAGCACCCATGTTTTGGAGGTGTAAGTTACTGTTGGGCGAATTAACGTGTTATAAAGTTGTAGTTTGATGTTTTGGGATATTAATTTTGATGAAAATAGTTTTCTTTGAACATGGTATGCCCTATTTCCTGCTGATATTCTTTCTTTCATTTCTTCCTCACTAGAGTTGTCAGTATTTACCATTGTTCCTAAGTATTTAAATGAATTTACTTGTTCGAACTGTTCTTCTCCTGTATTTGTGTAGGTAGGGTGGATTTTTTTTCTGGTACAAAATAAGTATTTGGTTTTATTGTTGTTTACTATTATTCCAGCATTTAGCGCTTCATATTTGAGTTTGCAAAAGGTGTCAATTAAGATTTGCTTTGTTGTTCCAATTATTACAGGACAGCATATTAGAGACTTTTATAGTGGTTTGGATGCATTAAAGAAGGGCTAGCAGCCTATAACTTTACTTGGTAAAGGATGAGAAGGACGATTGCCTGCAGATTCATACAGTATTTTGAATATGGGGAAGAGTCACTTGTGTCAGTTCTATTGAATGTGCTGAGGTTAATGGTGTTAGGCAGGCTGAGATACATATGGTGGATCAGTTTGCTTTTGAGGCTGAGATTGCTGTTGAGAATGTTCACATTTATTAATCATCAGGTAGTGATCAGTTCTGGCAGAATTGATGCGTTTAGGGGGTAAACAATATGTTACAAAAAATCCGGAAACTGTTTGGAATGAAGAAGGTATTGTCCGAACAGTGGAATGAGTCTGCTATTGTACCTACACCCCATTATAAGAAGGGCAATACAGGTATTTGTACTAATTACCGAGGCATGTAACTTGTCAGCTGTATGCAAAATGCTATCCGACATTCTTCTCTCAAGTTTAACCCCATACGTATATGAGATTTTTGGTGATTATCATTGTGAAATTTGATGTATTAGACTACTGCTAGGACATTCTACATTCTGCACATACTCAGAAGAAATGCGAATATACTGGAGCAGTACATCGGCTATTTATAAATTTCAAGCGAGCCTGTGATACAGAAGGATGGGACATTTTATATTATATTCTCATTGAGTTTATGTGTTTGAATGAAATTATAATAAAGTCCGAACAGGTAGGCCTGTGGCTTATACAATTCCTGTTTAGAGTGGTCTTAAACAGATGTGTTATAGCCATTATGCTTTTCAACTTTGCTTTAAGAATGTTCCCTTCGGAAGGTGGAAGAAAAAGCTGGGAAGGGGTGAGATTTAAAATGAATGACACCCTCCAGTTTCTGATCTGTGCTGGTGATGGTGATTTGTTTGTTGAAAACATAAATACTATAAAACAAGGTAGGAAGTGTTCGCAGGACACAATGTCTCTGGCGCTTTCACCCAGTTGTTGCCCCTATCAGCCGTGAGTATATTTCAGCCCATGCTAAGTGAAATCAATCCATCTTTTGTTATTTGTGCGGAATGATAATTATGTTGAGATTGTCAGTTGTTACTCCCATCTGTCTGGCTTTACCTCATTTTTTTGTACATCTCTCGTATATGTTAAGATATTGTATTTTATGTATGTCAGTCGCAAATGGTGATGTGTTGTGTTTCCTATACTTCTATCACAAAAGACGAGATGAGTGGATCATCAGTTGTTTCCTAGGCCTTCATTCGTGCCTCGCAGAGAACACTCTGTTGTTATGACGATTGACAGAATGTTCATTTTTTGTATGTCTGATTACAGCCAAATGTAAATACTTCTACAAAGTGTAGTAAAAATCCCAAATATGAAATTCCACGAAAATTCATCTAACGTGACAGTTGAGTTGTTCCATGTGGAAGGACAAACGGACAGACAGACATTAGTTAGTAGGGTAGTCTGGAAGTAAATCCTGGTAGAAAGCCAAGTACATATTTGTTGTATGGTTTCTTCTGGGTAATTCCCCTGCGTCTGAATTTTATATGCTGACATTTCAGAACACTCTGTCTGTTCCATCTTCTTAGGCAGTTAGGTATATTCTTCATACCTACCTGCCTATGAAGATGGATCGGACAGCTGACATGTCGGCATATAAAATTCAGATGCCGGGAAATTACCCAGAAGAAAGCATATAACATTCAGAACAACGAAAGTTTGAAATCATGTACATTTTTGTTCAAATCTTGTCAGTAGAATGCAGGACAAAGTCACAACATACAAATGGCTAGTAAATCCTTTGAAAATGTGGCAGAGTTTACTTCAGTTTACTGTGTGACCCGTAGTTATTTTCAAAACATCTTCAGTGTGATCAAGTTTGGTAATGGGCAGATTGTGTGTTTTCACTTGAGTATACAAACACATTGTTTAAGTACTGTTCGGATGTTGGTTCAGCTGTAAGAGGTTTACATGTTTTGTAATGTAGAGCATGAATCCAAATTTTGTAAATGAATTTCATTCTACAGGAGACAAATGAAGTAACTAATTTCTGTGCTGTAATTTAAAATGGAATGTTAGGAAGAACTGCGTGTTCTTTAGTCCAGTGTATTATGTGGTTATTTCTTAGTTGTGAACCTGACAATTCAAGTTGAATTTTTTGCTAGAAGTAATTTCACTCATTTAGGCTACTTTCATTCCCAGTATGCTTGTGATTGTGAAGGCTATTGGTTAGTTACCATCAGAAAGGTAAGAATAACTTTCATGAAGATGAATAGCACACACAGAAAAATGTGCTTTGTGAAAGAAAATGTCAGTGATATTTCCTTTGTATTTTTTTTTTACAGGATTATTCAAAAGAAGCAGTTGCACATGTACAAATGTTTTTAATGAAGAATGAAGTTCCAGTTAATTTATTTGAGGTAAGTGTAAATTGGAACCAATCTGTGTGAATTTGTCCTCACTGTGACATGCAATATAATATACTTTCGTAATGTAATTGATCTACTCCTGTTTGTTTCTAGCCATACATTGAGGAGATTTTTAATCATCTTAGAGGGCAACCTTTCAAGAAGTTTTTAGAAAGGTGAGAATGAAGGTAAAAATTAATGAGGAGAGTAAACAACTTAATACCTGGGATAGGTAGGTGCCAGAATGGGATTTGTAGGCCTGGCATTGTTATGACTGCTGAATTACTGGTGTCATTTACTGTGATTACTGGAAATGAAAGAATTGTAAAGAGCTTCAGTAACTACACATACAGAAGGTTATTACACATGAAGTATGCATACACATGTAGACCTTATTTTGAAGAAATTGATGAATGCATATTGTGTAGTATCAATACATACAGTAAGCTACGGAGTTTTGTCAGTTGGCAGGTTATTTACTTTAATAAGAAGCAAGATCTGCTTCTGTTGGACCCTCTTGATCTCCTGCTGTTACTTCCAGAAATTTTTTTCAAGTTTTCATTTTATGAACTGAGCTGGATGATCCTGCATGTTAACCTGATGAAGCCTTTGCAGCAGTAACCTCACAGTTTGTTTTGAGTTCCTTTATCTCTTGCATATTGTCACAGTTGCCAGTAAAGTTTGTATTTAATATCTGTAGCACTGTTTAAGGTCGAATTGCTGCTTCCAGTGATACTCATTTAACATTTTAGATCAGTGCACCTGTATGTAATTTTTCATTATATTTTATATTATTTAGGAAAGGGGCGGAAAGGATTTAGAGTTGTGTAGTGTGATTGAAGGGTTGCACCATATTATTTATCCATTTTCTGGGGAAATTAAAGATTTTCCTCACTCACATGTTCACACTCCCGATGATTTTCTGGGATGTTGTCCTTTTATCATTACCCATCTTGCAGACTGTTTTCTATTGTGACTGAATGCTGATGTGTTCAGTTTAAAAGTGAGCATACACTACAAATGCAAATGCAAGTCAAGTGTCACAGTCAAGACAACTACAATCTAAATCTCATTTTTGTAGTCAGAAGACATGAATACATGTGAAATATATTAAAGAATTCATCCATGTTTGCCTACTATGTGAACCAGGAGGAAGTTTACAAGTCGGTGGAAAAGATTTGTATGTGTAAAGGTTAAGGAGCAAGTCATTGCACCTAGGTAGATGCAGAATCATCATAATTGAAATTGCCCTGGAAAGAACATCAGTCATCAGAGAGAGTGGTGGAAGAATGGCCAAGGGTGCAGTGGTTTAGATTCTGCAACAGAGCACTTGTGTCTGAAGGAAACAGGAAACTTGTTCACTGAAAAGCAAGATTGCTATATATGTACTGCATGATCATCAATTCTGCAGTCCAGGAAATTATGAACTGCATGTAAGATTTATCCAACTTACTGTGTACTTTATACTGTATACTTTTACCGTATATGGTACAAAGTGTGCACTAAGGTGGAAAAACCCCTGTCTTTATATTGCTCATTGCGTGTAAGATATTAAATGTGAAGTACAGTTGAAGAGCCCACTTCCACAGCTGCTTTCGGAAATAATTGTGTACACCTGTTTTCAATCCCTTGCTTCTCTCCTTCTTCTGCTAGTTTTCATCTTGGAGTTTATGGATTTTGAACAAAATGTGATAGAGTGACATGCAGAAGAATGTATATTGATGTGTCAGCCAAAGTTCTTCACCGTGATGGAACAAAACTTATTCTTCACTATACACTTTTTTAATGTGTATATTGAAACTGGTGTCATTGATTATATAATTTTTAGTCAAAATACATTGTGACTGTAATAATGTTGCATTGCATAGTAAACACCTTCCCCCAGAAATCTACCAATCCAGAATTATTATCTCCCCTCCACATTATATAGACTTTGTGACCTTAGATTTATAAGTAGTAATTGATGGGTTATTAATGAACGCATTATTTTTTTTTTTAATTTAATATGGTACATACCAAGATGGTCTTCTTACAATATCATTTTCATGTTGTATAGATAGGTGGATAAATTTTTTTTATTCTAGTCTGTCTACTCATAGCCTTTCAGAAAGATGGAAGCTTGAAATAGTTCTGGAAATGTCACACCCATTGATAAACTTCCCAAAGCACTGTAACAATATATAATAGCTTATTGTGTAGCAGGTATGATGTACTTAAGAACTGCGTATTTATGAAAGCATGGAAAGTTTACCCATGCAAATGTGTGAAGTTCATTGCCACCCTTTGTAAACATGTATTGTTGATATCACCTTTATATTGGCATTTAAATCTTCATGTGAAAAGGGACCTGTATTTAATTTGCATGCCTTTGAATTTTCAGTGGGATTTACAGTGGTTAAAATTGTAACACATTCACGAACAGAAAACGGTATTTACTGTGTGAAATAGTACTAACATTAAGTTTACACCCTGCAAAGAAGTAAATACTTACACTCTATAATGCATGTAAAAATGAAATTATTTTATCAGCATTTTTGACCTCATACATGACAATTTGTTGATGCTGAGGTACACTGTGCGGGCAGTTAATTCATGTTGTAGAGATTTTTGATGCATCCTGTTAGTGTTTGCATTCATTATAAAGTAGAATCTTTAAATAACTGTAATCATCTCCATCCAGAAAACATTACCTCTGAACTTTTTTAGCTTGTAAAGAAGTAAGCCACAAGTTAAATTGTGTACGTTTATAAATACCATAACACACCTTTAATGCCTAATTTATTTTTTAGTTACAGAACTTGGCACATTTATTTTTACAGCCTTATAGTTTTCTGAAATCAGGAATGAGTCTTTGACTGAAAAAGTGGAATTAATATTTTTGAAATCTGAATAGTTGTTAAATTTTGTTCCTACATTTCATACGTTCAGATATTTGATGATCAGAAAATGCCTTGTGAGTTTTTTTGTTTTAAATGAATGCACAGTTGTGTTCTGTTACATATTATTTTCTCTTTACAGTGATAAGTATACAAGATTCTGTCAATGGAAGAATTTAGAGTTAAATATCCAGGTAAGAATGCAACTGTAGTTTTGTTCAAAATGTCAGTCTGTGAAATGTTTGAGCTTATTGAAATTGCACCTTTAATCATTTTAGAACTTGGTGTATTATTTAATACATGGAAGAAATGCTAGTTTTGTAATTGGTAGCCATTGTACTGCAGTTCTTCATAGGCATGCACTTAAAATTTATGTTATGTATTATAAAAGACCATAATTATTGAAAGTGTCGCAGTCACAACAATTTAGGCAAAACTATTTATTTTACTCCTCTTAATTAAATGTATGAGGAAAACAGCATACAAATTTATAAAACCCTTTAGTTTCTCCATAGACTTGTGTTAGTGACCTTATAATTAACAGACTGTAAACATGTCTTCATTGCATTTGTTGGCACCTATTGAAAGTGGAACCTGGATTGTACAGAAATGCCTTTATCAGAAATTTTGTCTGTTTCTGAGAACAAAGGGTGAAAAGTAATGTAAAATTGCATGTGTCATATACATTATAAGGAGATTAATATGGAAGCAGAAAATAAAAAAGTACAAGAACAATGGTTTACCCCAAAATAGTTTGCTTGAACATTTTCTGTTCATGTAATTTTGTTACCAGTTGTATGTCCTCTAATTTTTATAGAAAGAAACATTTCTGCCACGGTAGTGAGATAGATTTTGTGGTAGATTTAACAAAGTATTTACAGAATACTGTAATGGATTATGGGAAGACATAGGACATTATAAAGAATAAAGCAGGAAAAATGAAAATTCATCTAGTTCTCAGGACTGGTCTAGCGTGCATACTTAGAATGTTTTTTTTTTACTTGTCATTTGTATCATTAATGCATGGATGTTGTATAAGGGGCAGCATTTCAGTGTAGAGGTACCTGCCTGAAATGTGACATTTGAAGACAGTCTACACATGTTTCGCTTTCACATTTTGTATATGGTTATTTTAATTTGACTTGAACTTTGTAATTAACAGTGTTGATGTTCTACTAGATACCTTACTTGCAGGGTAGAATAGCTTATAAGAGACTGAAAATATATGTTTTTATGCAATGTTTTTACAGTATAAATGTAAAAAAACACTGTGTAATAGGACACCTGACTCTAAACAACAGTTTTAATTGGATAATCTAGTGACTTCTACATTGTATTCTACATGTTGTCCCTGATCTTGGCACAGCCTGGCCAAAGCACATGGGTTGGATATCAGTCTAAGTTTAGTCTGCATAGCGTATTATATACTGTTTGTCTTTATTAATGAATTATACTTGTCTACTTGTTCAGTGCCACCCATTTCCCATCCATCCTTCTGCACTGCTGTTGAATTGAACATATACTTTGTTAACTCTCTTGGTGTTTTTCGCATTTAACCTGGCCTACAGAGGCACCTGATAATCCAAGTTCCCAGATCTCATGTCTCTTTTCCATTGTTTATGTTATTCCAAATTTGTCTGAATTTGGTGCCCTCTGTAACATTTTGTATTTTGCTGATTCTTTTTATGGAAAGGTGTTAGTCCCCTTCCCAAACCCGAACTGCCGATTACTGCATATTTAATATAGGAACAGCTACTTTTCATATCTAGAACCCATTTCCTCCTTACATATTGTAAGGATGCACCATGCTGTGGTCATAGGGGATTCATTCAATAGAGGCATAAATTAAATTTAGAAGGTTTGCGAACCTAGAACTAACTTAGGAGAAGGTTGATTATAAGAGTTTATTTCTGGTGTATCCACCATTTTCTTCCACTCTCCTGCTCGTGCTACAAGCTGTTGTGCATGATTTCTGAACAGTTAGTAAGACAACTCCAGGATGTAAATAACTATTATGACACTGGTTATTTTTTGGTGGTGGTGGTGATGATGATGATGATGAACTGGTGCACACTGTGCATAAAATATGTAAAAAAATAAATAAATAGCGCACTGTGTGCACAGTTAAGTAATGCTGTTTGCAGTTATCTATGATAGGTTATTATTCGTGTCAATTGTTGATAAGCTTTCTTTGCCACCGGCATGTCATTCATTGCCATTAAATTCACCATAATTGTCGAAACATTACCTGTAAACAGTAATATTTTAATGACAGATTCCTTTAATTTTTTAAATACCTCACGGTATTCTGTGGTGTATTGCACCCACTCATGGCTAGGAATGGCAGGAAACAGCCCAAAATATTTTGCTGTACAACCAACACAAAATCATCAAGAGGTAACAGACCTAAGCAATGACACATTTTTCATGAACACACTTAATGAATTTTATTTGTAAATGGTACTGTACACACCAACCCTATCTTTATTATCACATATTTATGTTACTTTGTGTGGACAGAAGTTTGCCACTCAGAGGGAATTTGCTTTAAGTGACATTTTTCTGACTACAGTTGACTATAGATAATAAGTATCCCTGTATATGAAACTAATTTTACCCACTGTTTTATGTGGGTTCGGTATATGGTTCCTAAAAGAAGAATATAGATTGAAACTGTTTGAGAACAGGACACTGAAGGGAGAATTTGGACCAAAAAGAGGGCAAGTGTTAGGAGATTGAAGATATATCAGAAGGATGAAGTGAAAGGAGGATGGGCAGGATAATGTAGGGTGGAGGTAAGAAATGCAGAAAATGCAAAGGGGGGAGAGCTTTTGGATGCCCTAGGCATGGATGGGAGGATAGTATAAATATGGATCTTTGACTAGGTATCAGGATGTGGATGTTGTTCACTTGACTCAGGATAGGGACTAGTAGCTGGCTATTTCATACACAATAATGTATGACTGACTGAGCATTCTGTGCATGGGGTTAGCCATGGTTTTGTGTCTAATTGATACTGCATTTTAACGAAATGTATCTCAGTGGTCAAGCCACAGATTCAGAAGTGTTGTACTTATTAAATTGGCTGTTAATGCAATTAAAAAATGTTTGATTACTCCATTTGAAATTTTGGAGTTGGGATACCGAGTGTAGTGACTGGGCTGTGGGCTGGATGTTGCGGGTTTAAAACTGGCAGGTTTTTTTTTTTTGG
>Ga0123355_10018562_pt1 | contig 11041 bp, 10 predicted proteins | sample TergutEmb28metaG_3_FD_89872 | JGI IMG/M metagenome (GOLD analysis project Ga0123355, IMG submission 89872) | Embiratermes neotenicus P1 segment gut microbial communities from Petit-Saut dam, French Guiana - Emb289 P1 | ecosystem: Host-associated > Arthropoda: Insects > Digestive system > Gut ...
AAGACAGCACTTATTGCCAACCTTGTCATCCCGTTTTTCTTCCTGTTCGTTTTTAGTAGTATTTTTCAAGGAGCAATTTCCCTGATGCTTGCCGGAATTATTATTGCAACTGCGTTTGACTCCGGATTACGTGTGTCAGCAAGCACGATTGAAGATATCACCGGTGGCTTTATGAAAGAGGTACTCGTCTCGCCTGTTTCGCGCTTTACAATAGCCATTGGTCAATTTACTTCATCGGCAATGTTAGGATCTATACAAGGATTGCTTATTTATGTAATCGGCTTATTTATTTTTCCCGAAATCAGACCGGACTCTGTGCTAACGGTGCTTCTAGTTATAGGAACAATGGCATTCGTAGGATTGATCTTTGCAGGATTCGGATTACTTATTGCTTCAAAAGCAAAAAATATGCAGACATTCCAAGCTGTGTCAATGGCAATCACTATGCCTATGACGTTTATTTCAGGTGCATATATTCCACTTTCATCACTACCAGTTTCGCTGCAGTGGGTGGGGCGTTTTAATCCAATGACATATGCAGTGCATCTTTTCAGAGATATTGCAATAGTCGGACAAGATGAAGCAACGGCGATGCTTTTATACATGGAGCAGGAGCAAATATTCAATTTCTGGGGACTGACAATTACCCCAGCTGTATCCGCAATTATTTTAATTGTTTTTGGTGCAGTTTTTCTGTTATTATCAACACTAACCTTTGCAAAACTTGATTTTTCTAGGATGAATCGAAACAAAATGGATGCTGTGGACATGTGGGAGTAGAGATGGGTGAGTGGCACCTCACCAATACTTCAATGATTCAACATAATGCTCAGAATCAAGCTCCGGTGATGGGAAGATTGAAAATTTTCGATCTGAGTTGGATGTAAAGCTTGCGATGAAAAATCAATGATTTGTGCGTATATAAAACGTACTGGATCTATTACGAGTGATGATCCTCATAACTTCGTAAGATACAGATCAATTATTTGTGCTGCAGCACTCTCCATATCGTAATCGCTCAAACCGACAGAAATCAAGTTGTCGATATCCGAACGAAAAAGTGCATCATGTAGTTTATTTTCTAAATTCTTTATAGCCATATTTGCGGTGAAACCGTCCGGACGATATGTTGAAAACGCCTCGCAAACCAATTCTGCATTTATGCCAACAACATTTGTCATCAACCAGAGGTCAAGCAAATCTCGACCTTTTGTTCGCTGGTATAGTGCTCGCAATTTTGTGGCTGCCATTTCCTCGTTTTGGAACATTTTAACCGCAGCAGCATCGGAAAACCAGTCGGTACTAATGCTATGGGTAGTTTCCGCCAGTGGTAGAGCAGGAGAGCGTTCGTATGTATTTATTTCAATCTTAATTTTTATGTTGCGACCTGTCTGAGCATTGCAACTCCAGAAAAGTTTTGGGAACTGACCCATTTTTGTTTTGACAGTGAATCCGGATTGGCTGCCAATATCTCTCAACGTATTCAAAATTTCTCCAATGCCACCTGCGCTTGTACGTACGAAATCCAGGTCCTCGCTGTACCGAATTGGTTGGGGCATGACCAACTTATGTAAAGCCGTGCCGCCACGAAAGACCAACTCCTCGGAAAGCATCTCGTTCGAGTATATGTCGATTATTGCTTTTGATAAAAGCAGGTCTTGCTCAATTTGCTCTCTTGTTATCCATGGGTGAGTGGCACCCCAGGCTGTGATAGTATTATATGGAATCATACGTCAGGTGACACCTCTCTATTGATCTTAATATTCCAACGTGTGTTAAGTTTACCAATCGGTGGAGCTTGCGGGTCAAGAATGGACACAGCAGTTTTTCGTCCTTCACAGTGTTCTTCAAGCTTTTCAAGCCGAGGTGCGCTAGTAAAAAACTCCATAAGATAACCGAGGCGCCGTGCCGTTGTGACAGGATAGATTTCAGATAATTTTGCAAGTAAATCAATGTCCGGATTTTCATTTTCACACATTTCAATAATAAGATTGGTCGCATTATTAATTCCACCAACGATACCAATATCATTTGCAATGTCAAGCAGCGTTGTTTCCCTGCATGAAACTGAAACCATTCCAGTTTTTGTTTCTACCTTTACGAGAGACACCTGTTTTATATGCTCCCTATGATAAAATTGAAACTTCGATCTCCCAACCGTTTTTGAACGCAAAGAACGTGATGTTGCAACCTGAAAAACTTGTGGTGCATGATGAGATGCTCCATGGATTTCTGCTGCAGATAACCATCCGACATAATAGTCAGTTTTAAGATGACGCAACAATGTGTCAACAAAGTCAATAGCCGGAGGCGCACCCCACGTCATATATTCAGGTGGAATAGGAATCCATAATCCGTTAGCAGGTGAAATTATTTCGCTTCTCCTCCTAAGCGGCATCATTCGTTGAGGCACGTGGTTTTTCGGCACATCTAATAAAGCTGCCAGCTTGTCGGTTGTTATTGACGTAGCTCCATGCGCTAACAGCCATTTTGAAACATCTGATGCCTTTAAGTTTTCATTATTACTATTTTTGTTGACAAGAAAATTATTCATATTGCAAATACTAACACATATTGTGAGATGTTGCAATATAAATATTCGGCAGAATCTCGACAGATGAACAAATGAGCAAATAATATGAGCGAGCGTTATTTATCGGCAGGCATGCACACAACAAAGGAGTTTTGTCTGTAGTGATAACTTCATTCCGAAACGCAGATCGGTCAATAAACCGCCTTAATTTACACTTATCTGACTACCATTTCAAACGTCAAAATAGTGACAGAGCGATGTTTTCGACCTCTTTAAGCACACTCCCAAATGGAATTCGTTCTTGCTCAAAGTGAACTTTTTCTCCCAATGAATTATCCTGTAGCGAACTGAGCAGTTGATGCTCATCCTCTGTCAAGCGAGAATACGGTCTTTCTATGGCTTCGTTTCTGAGATGGTAAATAGCACCTCACCAATACTTCAACGATTCAATATAATACTCGGAATCAAGCTCCGGAGATGGAGCATATTCTGATAACCAACTGCGGATGTGGAAACACAGTACGCAGTTGGATGTATATCCTCGAGGATTTGGTGAGAACCCCTGCTTAGTTGCGTATTCTAGTAGCTTTGCAGTACCACCACCTAGCAATGCGTCAAATGCAGGATACTTACCACTTGGGATTCCATTGACGGCTTCATCTAGTGGAATGGCTATCCCCGTACAGCCGGGTGGTATGAAATTTCCGTGCATATCAACATGAAAATGATCGCCTGAGAGCAGTCCGGCACACGGCTTATTTTGCAGAAGTGTGTTGGTAGGTTTGCATGAGCTATACTTTTCTTCTATACTGATAGCGCGACCACCATTATGCACGCCGTAACTGCGTGCGGTTTCTAAAATGTAGTTCGGAGATATGAGCTTTTCCATCTCTGTGCGACTGTGTTTCTTACTATAATCCATACGTGACATTCTGGATAAAAAACGCTCCTGCCAAAGAAAATAACCAAAGCCTGCATCTTGACATGCCGAAGCGAGCGATAGTGGACGTTCTATGGGTACGTACTCTGCATGAAAAGGGTCGATGGAAATGCATAATGTGTCGGCTCCTGCAAAGTATATATCCTTGAGTCTGCTTATGACTTTTTGTCGGTCTGATACCCAAGAAGCATTTGTTTCAATATATTCAACGGTAATACCGGAATCAGTGATGGTTTCAATGAGTATAAGGAGTTTGCCAAAGTCAAGAAAAGGTTCTCCGCCACCAATATGTACTGAATTACATCCCGCATCACGCAGAGCTTTGCATACATGCACAGCAGTTTCTTTTGTTATATATCCACCTGTTCTCGTTGGTGAGCACGAGTATAAGCAATGGCGACATGCTGCTGTACAACGATAATTTGCCATAATTCCACCATGGTAAAGCCTTTGAATTTTTCTCATATCAGATATCCTTAGAGCTTATTATTTAAGCATGTTATGCACCTATTGCAAATCAATAAGTGCATAACTTTTTAGTACGTCTAACGTTATCATATATGAAGATGTAATTCAACTTATTTATATGATCTACTTACTCGTGTTAAGCTTTCGGCTTTTTAAGACGCATACTGTAATCATTGCAACAATGAGTGCTGAAAACAAGCCAATAACTAATAGTTGATATGATATGCTATCACGTCCTGTTTGTGGAATATCCGGCTTTGGCTTTTGCTCAGGCTCGGGTTCGGGATCAGGCTCAGGTTCCGGTTCGGGATCAGGCTCGGGTTCAGGTTCAGGTTCAGGTTCAGGTTCGGGCTCCTTATCTTTAAAAGCTATTGTTTGTGCATCGTCATAAATATCGGTATGCTCGGCAACCAGAATGCCATCTTGATATAGATATTGGAATACAACTATTTGTGTATCGGCAAGTGCACTCGAATTGAAAACAAACTCAACGGTAGTTGCTCCTGCGTCTGCGAATGCTCTAAATATTCTTTGTGAGATTATCTGCTCGCCGTCTACTAACAAAGGATTTCCTGTAGATTTGTCCATCAAAATGCCAACAACGGTATACTCTTTGCCCGGTTGTAATCCACTGTAATAAACAGTGTCGGTGATTGTGGTATCTTCGCTAACAAATGCACTATTAGTAGTTGTTTCACGGTCAATTGCAGAGGTGTCAATTTCCGGTTCCGGTACATATTCATTGGTTAATGTGCCTAAATCTATAACATGATTATTGCGATAGACTGATACCTCAAATTTGAAGAGTTCTCTGCCTTCGTTAGCCTCACAGCGTAATTCTTCAATTAAATAAGTGTCGAAAGGCAGTGCTCCCATATTATCATCAAGAGCATCTATGTCACCAAACCATATACCGTCACGATCTGTTTCACCTCTGTTTGTGTTTTGACTATGTGGATTCCAACTGGAAGCTGTACTGAATTCGCCATTTGCATCAGTTATAACGACATGTGATTCACCGGTTGAAAGCGATGTAATTTTAAAAGGAACACCTGCCATTCTATAAACATCACCTTCGGATATTTTTACACCACGTAAGTCGCCACGAATGGGGTCATTTTTTATAGCTGTATCTGAAGTATTCATTTCTACAATTTTACCATGTTCTCGAATTTCAAAAATTCTGCTAAGAACACCTGTAGAAAGATAACCTTGGTGCGGTGGTGATACTTCTCGGATTTCATATCTACCAAAGGGGAGTAAATCATTTGAAGTTTGTGCATTACCATCACTGTTTGTGATTAATGTATATACGACTTCACCGACAGCATATGATGTACCCTGCACCATTACAGAAGTAGAGCCTCTGTTAACAATCTGAAAAACAGCACCTTCAAGAGTTCCGCTACCTTGAGCTTCATTTTTATCGATTTCATTATCCCATTTTTCGATATACACACCGCCACGTATAATAGATTCAGGGACAGTCGGTGTACTGTAAGTTTCGACAGTTTCAGCAACGCCGCTTGAAGTGATTTGACGAATAAATAACTCGTTGTTTATGAGATAGCCTTTAGGTGGTGTTTTTTCTTGTATAGTAAGTGTTCCAAGTGGCATTGTAGGAGCACCATTGCTTGAATAATAAAAAGGGTCACCAGATACAAGATATGATGGAAGGAAAAGTGCTACACCTTTACTATCTGTGCGAAACACCCATGTCCGTGTAGGTGTCACTCCTGAAAGCTGACTGGCGCTAGAATATAGTCCCGAATAGTATTTAATGGTAAATTCAGCACCATCTAGCTGAGCGTCACTTTGAGGAGTATTGTTTCCGGTATCAGCGTCAAGCTTTTTCAAAATAAGCCACATAGGATTATTCTGTGGCTTATTGCTCACAGTAATTGTTGTAGTTTCATCGGAGGCGATGTCAAAGTATATTTTTTCACTATTAAGTGCAAAGCCTTTTGGTGGTGTCACTTCGACTATGTGCAAACCTATTTGATCCACTTCAATACCGCTTAGCCGCCCTACACCATTAGCATCGGTTATGACTGTGCCTAACTTTTGATTTTCTGAGTTAAAAACATCAAATACAGCTCCCTCCAAGGAATACAGGGTATTGTTATTTGACATTGTAGGATTACTTGAAACCTTAATAATCTCTAAATCTCCCGATGGAGGTGGAGGAGGAATATATTCCCACCCCAAAAATGTTTGAGTTGAATCATCACTTTCATTATAAATATATACGTCAAAACCGGATGGTGGCATAGGTTGCGCATCTATAGACTCGGTAATGCGTATTAAATGTTGTCGTGTTACATCATCCAGACCAACGAAAGCAGAGGATTGATTGTCATTCCACAAATATGCAAGAACAGCGTGTGATAATCCATAAGAAACCATTGTATCCGGTTCAACAAAGAGATTTTCTTTTACAGAGTCATAACCAGGTCCACCATATAAATAGTATGCACATTTTATTAGCAAATCGTTGTTCGTATTTCGATGTATATAACGACTGATAGGATATACACCGGTATTAATACCGGGTAACTTTGGATCAAGGCAAAATGCTGAATTATCATTTGCAGTATAATATGATGTAATATGTCCACCATAATCTACTCTATCGCCACGTATATGGTTAATATATTCCGTATTAAGTTCAGTAATGTCAATATCGGTCGATAAATCTTCATCAAAATTGGTGTAGTCGTCTTCATCTAACTCTACTGATAAACCGTCATCAATTTCTTCTGAATTTTCAGATGGGTAATCTTTTAGTTCTTCCGAATCTACTAGTGGATTGTCTTCTAGTTCTTGAGGGATTTCTTGTGAAATTTCGTCGCCATTTTCAAAATCAATGTTTTCTGCATCACTCGACATCGCTAGTACAAATACGAGAAATGCTAGAATGCATAGGACGACTATGATGGGAATACTTATATACTTTATCGCTTGCTTTTTCATATGAGACTCCTTCTAAATCACAAATCATTCTAAATTTGTGACGAATTAATTTGTATCATAATATTAGCGGGATTAAATGCTATATAATACACCCAAATGGATATTTAATTAAAATAACTTCGTCCTGATAACAAAAACCTTTCGTGCTTTTCATAAGTAAAGCTGATATAATAGGGGCTAGTATAAACAATTATTAATATGAATAAATGCAAAATCAAATACTAGGAGAAAGACAAATGTTAGATTCAAAACAACGCGCAAAGCTACGCGCAATGGCGAATAGCTTTGATACAATACTGCAGGTAGGCAAATCCGGAATAGGCGAAGAAGTTATAAAGCAGGTAGACGATGCGCTTACTGCACGTGAGCTTATTAAGTTACGCGTACAAAAAACGTCGCCGACCACAGCTCGTGAGTCGGCAACAGAGATTGCTGAGAAAACAAATTCAGAAGTTGTACAAGTAATCGGTAGTCGCTTTGTCCTTTATCGTCGCAACTCAAAAAAACCTGTGATTGAGATATAGGAAACACTCAGTTCATATGAGATTGGTTGACTTATAGCTTGCAATAACAAGAAACCAGCAATATCTTAATTTGTAAAGATCAATATTAAAAGAAATTGTCGCAACGGCGCGTCAAGGATGCCGCGCCCTACATAATGCGTTTGTGCTTTAACTGGGGCAGCACATATTGTAGGGTGCGGTCTCCCGGATGCGCCGTTGTTGGTGTTTTGTTACAGCCCGCTATCGGTGATTAGTATGACGTTGAAGCGGAAAGCCTCCGCGTACTGCTGTATTCCACGCTTGTATAGATTCAAAGCTTGATATATGAATTCTATCTTCATTATTGAAGGTGTGCATTTGTCCGGAAATATATCGACGTATCTCATCTTGTAAGCTTTCATCTTGAGTCCATCTGTAGACATTAATTGCAGGCTGTACTCCGGCAGAACCGGCTCTGCGGGCAATTTCTACGTCAAACTGTTCAAGTGTCCCGCTCATATATCTATTCGCATTATATCTGACGACCATTGCATCAGGATTTGACAAGCAAAGTGTGACCAATATAACCGAGCCGACGATGAGGGAAAATTGAACAATCGAGAAGTTCCATTTTTGCAAAATTATCATAGCTATGAAAACAATCGCCATAAATATCATGAATATGCATGGAAGAAGTCTGAGCATTGTTAGTCCAAATACGTTGATATACAGAGCCATTTTGCTAAATGCCGTCGCAATCAAAACTAAGGTGATAGATGCAAGGATGATGTTGAATATCTTGAGGACTTTTGACTCTATTCGCAGTTTTTTATTACACAGATTTGCAACAATCAAAAGCATCAAATTTATAGCAGCAATCCAACATAGTTCAAAAAATCCATGTCTCGCAAATTCGGAATAATATGACCATCCATCCGGACGTACTCCTGTAAATGCAGAGAAGAAGTACGGTACTTGGCTGAAAATAAACACCATATAAACCACACAAATAGCACCAAGAACAGTATTGATTGTTAGAGGTGAAATGATGCGTAGCGCATTAACAGTCTTTTCAGCAGATTCAGGCTTTATGATATCTGTTCCTTTATTATATGCTGATCCGGATACGAGACCGTAGATATATGCAGCAACCGGGATTGCAATAATAATGTATATTATTATCATAAAGTCTATGTGAAATAGTTCTCTAAAGAAGTTCAAAACAATTCCAAACCCTCCGGCATCAGCGGTTTCGAGTAGTGGTATTATTATTGCCACAACTGCTATTGCGGAGATAATTCCAATGATAATCGGTAAGATTCTGCCTTTTTTATCTCCTCTTGCGAGAGCTGAGAAACTAACATATTGATTGAAGAAGTTTCTAAATGGAACAAGAATAGTTGCATTAAATGCATCAACTATTAAATAATTACCGGTTCTTGTTTTGAGAGTATTACCCGAAGCCACCATGACTGTATATACTGCACTACCGAGTAAGAACAAAGCTCTGACTTCTGCAAACCCATTATTTGACCAAAATGCATATGACATACCAACAAGCCATGTGACAGCCAACCAAAATATAGTCATAGGACTTGCGACAAATTTTTTCTTAATGATTAGGTAGATTGAAATACACAGAAGGTATAGTGTTGTAAAGACGGACATGCCCCAACCGAGCCATGAAAAGAATACCAAACTTGAAAATAGATACCCTATAACAAATACGACCAATGCAAAAACGAAATCAGTGAAATCTGGCTTGAAGAGGTTTACGCGTTTTTTCGGTGATGTTTGACTTTGCCAACCTTGCCATGTGGGTGTTTGCGAATACGGTTGTCCGTCATAGGCATGTACAGGCTGTGAAGATGATGCAGCGACATAATGGGGGTCGCGCGAACACGAAACGGGATCGTCAGATGAATGTGTTGTTGCATCAGTTGACACATTTTCATGAATATCATGTTCAGCATTATTGTTATCAATTTCCATTAGTTGTTCACTCCTTCATTATCTACATTGTACTCAAGAATATCGCCCGGTTGACATTTTAGTGCTTCGCAAATTGCTTCGAGAGTTGAAAAACGAATAGCTCTTGCTTTACCTGTCTTTAGTATTGATAAGTTTGCTTGACTCAATCCGATTTTGGAGGCGAGCTCACCTGATGAAATTCTGCGCTTTGCCATAATGACATCAAGATTAACTACAATAGGCATACTTCTTCCCTCCTAAATCGTATGGTCTGCATCATCTTGAAGCGATACAGCTTTTTCGATGACGCTTTTAACAACTCGAACAACGAGACCGATAAATATAGCAGCTATTCCGATGGGAAGCCATGATGCATAATATAGTGCTGATACCATACAAATGAGTCCTCCAACATAGAAGCACCATGACATGAATCGTAGATAAGTGACGTTTTTACTAACAAAAACTTCGCCGACACTCATCCTGTGTAGTAGTAGATACATGCTCACTAAAATAGCTGCAGCCGGGACAGCTCCAATAAATAACGTAATATAAAACAATGTTGCTCCGGCAGCGTTGGCATTTGAAGACATGACGAGTAGTCGTTCAACAAGACGTGGTGCGAAAATCAAAATAGCTAATAAAAATGCCATAAAGAATATAGTAAATATTTTGCTGATGGTAATTGAGCGATTTTCTTTGTTCATAATAATGATATTCCTTTCGTGCTTTACGTAGGTTTTGCATGTAATAGTGGGAGTATAGCACAATAAATATCGAAATGCAATAAAAATATATCGAATAACGATAAAAACATATTGAAAGACGATAATTGACTTTTTGTAGTCGCAAAGATTTGCAATCTGTGATATCATATTTATACCGTTTTAATAGTGATTAGAATTAACACAATATCATGCATAAACTGAAAGGATGAAGCTATATGAATTATTTCGAGGCAGTTGAGAAAAGATATTCGCATAAAGAGCGTTTTTTGCCGGATGTGGTACCACAATCAGCACTTGACCAAATTGCAAAAGCAGGGCTGCTTGCTCCTACCGGAATGAACACACAATGTGTTAAGCTTGTTATTTTAAGAAATCGTGATGAAGTTCAAAAGCTTGGTGATATTGTCGGGACGAATGCATTATGTACAGCCCCTGCAGCAATAGCAGTTTTGACAGACAGCGAAGGACAAGGATCACCACCATTCAATTTTGAGATGGAGGATTATTCTGCGGCAGCTACACAAATGTTGCTTGCTGCTGTAGCCTTGGAGTATGTTTCTCTTTGGTTGGACAGTCCTTTCTTTGATAAATCAGCACAATCAGCTGCTCTCGAAGCACTTGGCGCATCTGATAGATATCATTTACGTGTTGTACTGCCGATTGGGTTACCTGAGGGAGAGGAATCTCGTCGTAGTAAACTTTCATTCGATGAGCGTGTTTCTTATGGGAAACTGAAAGGGTAGAAGGAGAAAAGGATATGCCAAAGATAATCGATATAACACGTACACTTCAAGATGCACCGGTTTACCCGGGTTCTTCACCTGCAAAAGTCGAGAGTTTATTGAGTATATCAAATGGTGATCGTAGCAATGTCAGCATGATAACGGCGGGAAGCCACTTAGGGACTCATGCTGATGCCAGCAGTCACTTTTTGAAAGATAGCATG
>Ga0123355_10018563_pt1 | contig 11041 bp, 3 predicted proteins | sample TergutEmb28metaG_3_FD_89872 | JGI IMG/M metagenome (GOLD analysis project Ga0123355, IMG submission 89872) | Embiratermes neotenicus P1 segment gut microbial communities from Petit-Saut dam, French Guiana - Emb289 P1 | ecosystem: Host-associated > Arthropoda: Insects > Digestive system > Gut ...
TCTACCTGCCGCCGTTTGTTGACCCTTTCGACCCGAACATCGACCCGCTCCTCATAGCGTCCATCAACGCGCTGGGCACGAATACATCACTTGAAATCGCAGGGAAAGGTAAGGCCGGCGTGCTGTCGTACGGCGTCTATGACTTCTGGTCTCCGCTGAGAGATTACATCGCTTACCACAACGGATTGCGCATTCTGACCGAATCGGCAAGCGCGGATATTGCTTCGCCGGTCGACATACCTTTTCAGGAACTTGGCCGCGGCATTGGCTACGATGCCAAGGTCGCTACCTGGAACTTTCCCGACCCATGGAAAGGCGGCCAGTGGCACCTCAGCGACATTGTTGATTATCAGAACGCGGCGTTTTTCTCGATTGCCAATAACGCAGCCGTCTTTCGCGAGCGCTACCTGAGCAACTTCTATCAGTTTGGCGTGGACGCATTGCATCATGCCGACTGGCCGTACGCCTACGTGGTTCCCTCGGACCAGGGAGATACCACGACCACGGCGAGGCTGATCAATACCTTGCGCATTGGCGCCGTGGAAGTGGAGCAAGCGGCCGCCGATTTTGACGCCGGCGGGAATCACTACACCAAAGGAAGCTACATTATCCGGCTCGCGCAGCCCTATGGGTCATTCGCGAAAACACTGCTCGAAATTCAGCATTATCCCAACATCGTGCAGTATCAGGGCGGACCGCTGCAACGGCCGTACGATGTGACAGCGCAGACGCTGCCCCTCCTGTTTGGCGTCACGGCGGTTGCCGTCAAGGAGCCATTCCCAGCACAAACCAGCGAGGTGGATCGCGCGAATGCGACGCCGGGAAGCTTTGACAGGAGCACGAACGGCAATGGCTACCTGATCAGCGACCGCACCAACAGCAGCTTGTATGCGCTGTTTGATTTGCTGAAGCAGGGTGCGGATGTCTATCGCCTGACCGGAGCCGGCGCAGAGCCGGGCACGATTTACGTTCCTCGGCAGGCGGGGATCGACGAAAAGCTCGAAGCGGTGACGAAGAAATATTCAGTCGAGATTCATGCCGCGACGGCGCTTCCAACCGGAAACGCCTTGAAAGTGAAACTGCCGCGCATCGGGCTCTACCAGAGCTGGGTGCCTTCGATGGATGAGGGCTGGACGCGCTTCATCTTCGACCAGAATGGCATTCCCTATACGCGCGTCGTGGATACCGATATTCGCAAAGGCAATTTGAACAATCAGTTCGACGTGATCGTTCTTCCTGATAACTCCGCACGCGCCATCACCACTGGCCGGGGAGGGTTCGGCGAGGGATCGGGTGGGGAACCTGGACCCGCCCAGGGAGCTGGCGGCGAAGCTTCCGGCCGTGCCGCCCGTCCCCCGCAGGATGACGAGGGTCGTGGCGAGAATCGCGGCCCGCGCATTCCGCCCGAGTTTACGGGCGGACTGGGCAACGAGGGTGTGGCCGGCCTGAAAGCATTCGTCGAGAACGGCGGCACGGTGGTTGCGCTGAACAAGGCCGCGCAGATGTATGTGCGCAAGGACTCCGAACTGGTAAGCGACGCCGAGGCCTCTTTCGATCGCAAGTCTTTCTATATTCCCGGATCGATCCTCGAGGTTTCGGTAGACACTTCGAACCCGATTGCATTCGGATCCACGTCCACGGTGCCGATCTTCTATGAAAACGGTCCTGTCTTTCATGTGAGCGGCAATGCCACCTCGGTGGCTTCGTTCACGACGGATAAGCCGCTGCTCAGCGGGTGGATTCAAGGCGGCGAACTGCTGAAGGGCACTTCGGCTATCGCCGAAGAGCCGGCGGGCAAAGGTCGCCTGGTCCTGTTCGGCTTCCGCCCGCAGTACCGAGCGCAATCGGAAGTGACCTATAAGTTCCTGTTCAACGCACTGCTGTATTCGAGCTCGACCAGCGAGGCGATCAGTTCGGCAACCGCCGCCAGGGGCAACTGATGCAACGGATGCCGATTTTTCTGGCGCAGGTTGCTGCGCTTTCGCTGCTTGCAGTTCTCGTAATTCCCGCGGCAGCGAAGGCGCAGGCCGCCGCCAGCCAGGATGAGATTCATATCGTGCTGACCGGAGATTCGATCGTGAACCGAAAGCTTTCGGTTTACACCGACCCGGCCAGCACGGGCCTGTTCAAGACCATCCGGCAGGCCGATGCCGCATTCACGAACTTCGAGACGCTGGTGCACGACTATGCGTATCCAGCCGCCCCGGTGAGTGGTGGCGCATACATGTCGTCGCCGTCGTGGATCCCGGACGAACTGAAGTGGGCCGGAATCAACCTGGTTTCGACGGCAAACAATCATGCCTACGACTTCGGCGAGCAGGGACTCCTGAGCACGCTGAGAGCGCTCGATGCAGCCGGCCTCGCCCACGCCGGGTCGGGGGCGAATCTTGCGCTGGCCAGGGCGCCGGCCTATGCCGACAGCGCCAGGGGCCGGGTTGCGCTCGTAGCCGTAACGTCAACGTTTACGCCGGACAGCGTTGCAGGCGAACAGCGTCCCGACCTGATGGGGCGGCCAGGAATCAATCCGCTGCGCTTCACGACTACGTACACGGTCGATCAGGATCTTTTCCAGTCGCTCCTCAAAGTGTCGGCCATCACCGGAAGAGGCGGAGACTCTGAGGGCGGTGGAGAACGCCCGCACCCAAGCGGCCTGCACAGCTCGGTGCGGATCGGCGGCCTTGAGTTTCAAACCGGCGATACACCGGGTGTGCACACTCAACTCAACCAGAGCGACCTGGACGGTTTGGTGGCATCGATGAGCAACGCGCACCGCCAGAGTGACTGGGTCATTGTCTCCAGTCACACGCACGAGAGGGGGCATGGTCAGCAAAATCCGCCGGCCTTTCTGATTCAGGCGGCGCATGCGGCGATCGATGCAGGCGCAGACGTCTTTGTCGCGCATGGCCCGCACATCCTGCGCGGCGTTGAAATCTACAAAGGCAAACCGATCTTTTACAGCCTTGGCGATTTCATCTTCGAAAACGAAACCATGCTCTTTCAGCCGGCCGAGAGCTACGACGAGCTCGGACTTCCCGATACCGCGACCATCGCCGATTTCTTCGATGCAAGGTCGGGCAATGACACTCGCGGGTTTCCCGTCAACAAGAACGTGTGGCAGAGCGCGATTGCCGAGGTGACTTTCCGTCCCGATCGCACGCTGGGCAAAGTTACGTTGATTCCAATCGGCTTGGGATACAAGGAGCCGCGCAGCCAGCGGGGAAGACCTCGACTGGCAAGCCCGGGGCAGGCGAAGGCGATCATTGACGAACTCGTTGCGCTCTCGGCGCCATATGGCACCACCATCGCCTGGAGCAATGGAGAAGGCGTGATCGCGGGAGAGCCCCAAAAACAGTAGTCCCTCAATTCGTTCCCATCATTCGACCGAAAAAAAGCTCAGGAGGCTACGAAATCTTATGCGAATCTTCAGAATTCCTCGGGCGCTTGTGCTGACCACCGCGCTGGTGGCGGCATTCGTCTTCGCTTCCCTCGCAGCCATCGGCCAGGCTACCAGCAGTGGCACAATCGTTGGCGCGGTGTCGGACAAAACCGGAGCCCGCATCGGCGGCGCAAACATCACAGTTACCGACCACGCCACGGGAAGCGTGCGCGCCACGGTCTCCAATCGCCAGGGCGAGTACATCGTCCCCGACGTTCCGCCCGGTGTCTACGATATCAGGATCACAAAAACTGGATTTTCGACGGACGTGATTCCTTCGCTGGTGGTCAGCGTCGGTTCGCAGACGACGGCAGACTTCCAGCTTGCCGTCGGCGCCGATACCGTCACGATTGAAGTTACGGCGTCCAACGCGGACCTTCAAACCATGAACGCGGCCACCGGTACGACCGTCGATCCCGCCCTCACGGACTCCTTGCCGACCATCGCCCGCGAGGTAGCCACGTTCACCACCCTGCAGCCCGGAGTCACCCCTGGCGGCAACGTCGCCGGAGGGACCACAGATCAGGTTACTTTCATTCTCGACGGCGGCAACAACACCTTCGATATGGACGGCACAGGGTCGACCTACACCACGTCGTTCGCAGCTTCCACGACCGGCGGATTTCTTGGAGCCGCCCAGCAGGGTACGATGCCGATGCCACAAGACAGCATCGAAGAATTTAAAGTCAGTACCACGGGTCAAACGGCCGATTTCAACAACTCTTCCGGTTCGGAGACGCAGGCAGTCACCAAGCGCGGACACGAACGTTGGAGCGGTACCGCTTACGAGTACTACCTCGACAATAGCTGGAACAGCAGCAGCTGGCAGGATAATTTCCCCAATGAAAAATTTACTGCGACCACGCCCGGCGTCGGAGCTACGGGAACGACTAACTACATAGCCAAGCCCCTCTATCATTACGGCCGCTTCGGCGCGGCGGCGGGTGGTCCCGTCCTGCCGAAATACTTCGGTGGCAAGACCTACCTCTTCGCCATGTATGAGGGCTTCCGTTACCCTCAGGCTTCGATCTATGAGCGAACTGTACCGTCCTACGAATATCTGCAGCTCGGCCAGCTTAGCTTTGGTTCCAACACATATTCCAGGGCTCAGTTGACTGCCGCTGATCCCCGTGGAATCGGCATGGATCCGACGCTCGCCAACTACTACAACACTCAGCTGCCGGTTGCTCCGGCGGGCGACTCCGGATCGATCGGATTCAACGGGGCGAAATACCCCGGCGTCTTCGACAGCAGCTGCGGCGCACTCTCGACATCCTATTGCGACGGCAAGAACATCATCGGCTACAAAGCCTCCATCCTTACTCCCGAGAGCAGCGACTTCTTTGTAACGCGCGTAGATCATGATTTCGGTTCCAAGTGGCACGTCATGGCGAGCTACCGCTACTACAAGTTCAACAACCTGACCAGCAATCAGGTCGACATTGGCGGCGTGCTTCCCGGGGATAAGATCGGCGTGCCCACAGCCGTCGCGCCCCGTCCCCAGGAACCCTGGTATTTCGTGGTTGGCGTCACCACCAACATCAGCCCCAGTCTCACCAACGACTTTCATTACAGCTTCCTGCGCAACTATTGGAGTTGGAACGACGCCAACGCGCCAGCCCAGGTCACCGGCGCGGGTGGCGCCATCGAACCGCTCGGCGAGAACACGACCACCGTGCTCTCCCCCTACAACGTGAACGCACAGAGCATCCGAACCCGCTCCTGGGACGGCAAGGACAATTTTTTCAGCGACAACCTCACGAAATTGAAGGGCAGTCACCTCATCCAACTCGGCGGTCAGTTCCAGCACAACTTCAGCTTCTTCTCCCGCACCGATAACGGCGCCAGCGTCAACTTCACGCCCACCTACCAGATTGGCGACAGCGGCGGCGGCGGCAACATCACTTATGCCGGGCTCAATTCGGTCGGAGCCGGCACCTCTGTTTATGCACGCATCCTCGACACTTACTATGGCCTCGTTACCGACACACAGGTGGCGAACACCTACAGCAACACCGCCAACGGCCTGACGCTGAATTCTCCGCTGACGCCTGTTACCGGCCATGCGAGCACTCCCTACTACAACATCTACGTCTCCGATACATGGCGGGTCTCGCCAACCGTGACCGTGAGCGGAGGTCTCAGCTACGCCGTCGAGATGCCGCCCACCGATCGCAATGGTAACGAGTCCCTCCTCACCGATGCTGCCGGCAACCCGCTCAACACCGTGCAGTTTCTGAAGGATCGCCAGGCTGCCGCCCTCGCCGGGCAGATCTACAATCCCGAGATCGGCTGGGCCGAGATCCACAACGTGGCCGGCAATCGCAAGTATCCCTACAACCCCTTTTATGGCGGAGTCAGCCCGCGCGTCTCAACTGTATGGGCCCCTAAGTTCAAGAATGAGGCCCTGCACAAGCTCTTTGGTGATGGCGCCACTGCCATCCGCGTGGGATACAGCCGCATCTACGGCCGTGTGAACAGCGATGCTCAGATCCTACCGCTATTGGCAGCTCCTGGTCTGATCATTGGAACGCAGTGCAAATATGCGCAGTCTCCGACAAGAGGCACGGGGACCTGCTCGCAATCCAACTACACCGATGCGACGGCATATCGATTTGGCAGCCCCAGCCAGGGCGAAGACGGCCTCTCCCCCGTTCTGGGCAGCGCGGCTGCGCCCGGCACTCTCGCGCAGCCCTATCATCCGGGCTTCGACGGCCCAGTCATCGCGAGTTCCTCGGGGGTCGACGTGTCCATGCGCCCCAATGCCGTCGACACCTTTAACTTCTCAGTGCAGCGCCAGATCAACCGCAGGATACTGGCGGAGGTCGGCTATATCGGGCGGCTCGACCATCATGAGTTCAACCAGTTGAATCCTAACTCGGTGCCTTACATGTTGAGCCTGGGCGGTCAATCGTTCGAGGCTGCTTACGTTGCGATTGAAACCGCCCTTGGTTGCACCACTTCGGCGAGCCTATGCTCCAGGAGCCCGGTTCCCGCCAACATTGCACCCCAACCATTCTTCGAGGCTGCCCTGGGTGGTCCCAACTCACCGTTCTGCATTGGGCATGCCAGCTGCACGGCCGCACTTCTGGCCAATGCAAAGTATGCCTCCGACTTCCGCCAGCAGGAGGTCTTCAGTTTGTGGCAGGGGCTGGACAACAATGCCTTCGGCGCGGCAGCTTCCGCGACGAACCCGCAGTTCTATTTCGCCCGCAGCCTGATGGGGACTGCCACGTCGAGCGCCACTTACGGTTCCGGCGGCCAGGTCGTGAGTGGCATGAACCAGGATGTGCCAGACGGCTACAGCAACTACCACGGCGGGTACATCTCCTTCAAAACCAGCGGCTGGCGTGGCCTCACACTGCAGCAGAACTTCACTTACAGCAAGGCTCTGGGCCTGCAGCCGGGCAATCAGTCCGCGAGCGGCGCAACCGACGTGGACAACTACAATCCGGGCGAGCAATATGGCCGCCAGGCCTGGGACCAGAAGTTCATCTTCAATACCTTCATCGTCTATGAAACCCCCTGGCACCAGCAGCAGCGCGGTATTGTCGGCCGTGTCGCAGGAGGCTGGACGCTCTCCCCAGTCCTGACCGCCGGCACAGGCCAACCCCTGACCTGCACGACCAACAACTCCGGCCAGAGCTTCGGCGGCAACGATGGAGCCAACCTGACTGACACCGAAAACTGCGTCTTTCTCAGCCCTTATCAAGGCGGCTACCATACGCATCGCGGCGTCCTCGGCGGCACCGATCCGAACGGCGTAGCGGTTGGCACGGCGGTGCACCCTGGTAGCACCTCGGCCGCGGTCAACATGTTCTCCAACCCCGTTGCTGTCTTCGACGACGTCCGTCCTCTGATTCTCGGCCTCGACTCGCGATCCGGAGGCGCTGGAACCATCAGCGGTCTTCCCTACCTCAACCTCGATCTCAGCATCAAGAAGAGGCTCGTGCTCGCCGAAAGGTACAGCCTGGAATTCAGCGGTGTCTTCGAAAACGTGATGAACCATCTGGATTTTGCCAGCCCCAGCCTCAGCCTGCAATCTCCCGGCTCCTGGGGAGTCACCAAGACGCAGGGCAACACTCCGCGACAGATCCAGTTCGGCGTTCGCGCTTATTTCTAATCTCAAACCACTCCGCAAAAGAACGGCCCCAGATCTCTCTGAGGACCGTTCGCGTTCGAAGTGGCGCATGGCCGCCCCGCGGCAAAGGGCGGTCGGCTGCGGGCAAACGAAATGTGCAATAGACCTGAAGGAAACGGCTTCTTAGCGGCCTACGGTGTCTCCGCCAGGCATAGAACCGTACGGCGAAGACGACTCGCAGGTCCCTCCTTACGAATCAGTCCAGTTTACCGAGGCGATCAAGCGGGCGGGCAAAACCTATCTCTATTTCACCTATCCCAAGGAACTGCATGGATTCACACAACGAGAACACCGGCTTGACGCTGGCGGAAGCAGATCGCTTTCCTCGATCAGTTTCTCCAGCCAAAACCGGGGCGCTCGGTTACGTCAACACAAGACATCGTTCTCGATGACGGCACCATTCAATAGTGACATTCACAATATCGGCGGCAGAATCCCACCCTTTTTGGGTGATCGCTGGTGTGGAAGCAATGGGAGCGCGGGCGGACTCGGTATCGCGAGCTTCACAAACGGGGGTCTGTCGTCGCAGCGAAAACTGCCGGGAGTCCTCACGGTCCCGGGCGACTCGCGAACTCGCCCGCCCTCAGCATTACCTTGTTTGATTCGTTTCAGTTCGCGTTAAAGTTGTGAGAATCGACCGGCCGATTATTGGACACATCGAGGTCCTTCAAATCCCACTCAAACAACGTGGTGCGGCCAGTTTGGGGTTCCTGCGAAAGCTGAATCTCATCGTGGGTCGGCAGAGTAAAACCATCCACGGTCTTGAAGTCGCTGAATTTCTCTTGCAGCAGATAGCGGCTTGGCAGCTGACCGGCTTGGGCCGCCGCTCCTCCTCGCACCATGCCCTCTTTGGTAGTGTAGACATAGGTTGTCTTCACGTGGCGGTAGGTTTCGGGATCGAAGTAGAGTTTAATCTCCAGGTCACTGTTCTTGTGGGGTTGATAACCCAGCTCGTACAGCTGCTGACCATCGATCTTCTTCAAGCCGTTAAACTTCAGTTTGGCTTTGCGCTCGTTCAGATTCAAAAGCGGCCATGCGGTCGAGAGAGTGCCGCCCAACAGACCCTCGCGAATGATCTCATTTCGTTCAAGTACAAAATTCCCGAGGGCAGAGCGTGTTTGCCGGGCGGTGGAGAATGCAACCTTACATTTTTTGCCATCGAATACAAACTCTTCCCCGTCGTAGTTGGGGTTTAGAAACTTCATCGTGTATTGCAAATTATCGCCTTCGGAAGCGAGAATTGCTTTTCCGTTCAGACCTCCTGCGCCCCCGGCCAGAACCTGGAAATGCACGGACCCCTCGACCACCCGACTCTTGAGCCCGGACCTGATCGTGGCATCTGCGATCGAATTCAGATGTTGCGCGAGGAGTTCGTCAGCGTTATTCACCGGATTCGCATCCCGCGCAGCGCCAAGGCTAAAAGCCAGTAGCAGCGGCAGGGCAGCGGTTGCGGCTTTTTTTTTAAAACTCATGTATTGCCACCTCCGGTCGTTGAGCGTAGGCAAAAGCCGCAATCTAGCCATGTGATCGTCGCTGGTATAAGCAGATGATTTTAAAAGGCCGGTCCTCCGACGGGATGAGATACGCTCCCAAGTTATTTCCCCCCACCTCGATGAGGGCCCACTGGATTGCTCCAGGGAATTGCCCTCCATCCGGGGTCTCAACAGGGACCCTAACAATGATCTCAAGACTCGGTTGAAATCTGCGTCCATCACCGCCGGTATGGGCTACTGTTCTAAGAAGCGGGCCGGGCAGAAAGCCCGGCCCGCGTCCCAGTTCTTAGGCACGTTAGAAGTAGAACTTTCCAGCCAGCTGCACCACTCGGCCGTCGCCGTTTGTCGAGATCTGTTGGACACCGAGGATTTCTCCGAACTGCTGCGGATTGTTTACATCATTGACGGGATTGCCGAAATTCGCATGGTTAAACGTGTCGAAAGTCTCCAGGCGAACTTGGAAATACATGGATTCGCTGATGTGAACGTCCTTGTAGAGCGCCAGGTCGGAATAGTTGATCCCAGGGCCATAGAACGGGTTGCGGCTTGCGTTCCCGATGTTTCCCAGAGCCGGGACAGCGAACGCGGCCGGGTTAATCCACATATTCTGCAATTTATTGAATGTTTGCGTACGCGGGTTGCCGATGCTCAACCCCACGCCAGTGCGATCGGCGCGATCCGGACATGAATAAAAAACGATGTTTGGGTCGCAGGTCAACGATTGGTCAGCGCTGCTGAACACGTTAATTGGGAAACCGTGCTGCAGAGTGTAAATCCCAGCCAGGGTCCAATCGTCCGTCAGACGCTTCCAGCGATGGCCGAACAGCTTGTAGAACGGCAGTGTGTAGGTGTAGTTCACCACGAAACGCTGCGGCGCGTCATTGGCCGAGGGGGCGTACATGGACCTGACATTAAACGGGTTAATGCCAGGGCCGTTAAACGCGCTGTTCTCCAGGTTCGATGTGTAGTCGAAGTACCGGGACCATGTGTATGCCGCCTGCACCTGCAGTCCATTACTGAAATGGCGGTTGAATTCTGCCTGCAGCGCGTTGTAATTGGAGCTGAAGGCCGTCACTTGATCACCGGGCCCTCCGTAGACCGAAGGGTTCAAGGGGAAGCCCTGTGGATCACAGATCGTCAAGGCACGGGCGCTGGTGCAGCCAGCAGCTACCGCCAGAGCCCCATTTCCGCCGTTTGGCTGGTTCAGATCAATTGCACCTTCGAGATGGCGCCCCACGTTGCCCACATACCCGAGAGAGACGATGGTCGAAGGGGAAAGCTGGTGCTCAATCGTCAAGTTGTAATTGGTGGACCGAGGGGCGCCAAAATTGCGATCTACGGTGTTCATTCCGGCGCCGATGGGTTCGAATGTAGCAAAGTTGACGGGTGCGCCCGCAGCCGGCGGAACGAACGGGTATGGATTAGATATCGTCCCGGCACCAGCCACTGGGCATGGCGGTGTGCTGCAGGGCAATGTGATCGATGCAGTATTGACCGAGGTAAACGGCGTGGCGAACCCCGGCGAACTGCTGAGAGGTGCTGCGGAAGCGCCCACCGCAGTGATTGCAAAGGGAACATTGGTCAACCCCTGCAGGGCGAGTTCCTCTTCCGTGCGGTTGTAGTAAATCCCGATGCCACCCCGAACACTCCACTTGGAAGCGCCCCATGGATTCCATGCGAAGCCAACACGCGGGGCTAAGTCCTGATAGTGGATCCCAATGCCGCCGTACTTGTTGATGCCAGTGTCTCCCGGATACACGAAGCCAACTGGCGCAGTCGGAAATACAGTAGATTGCTGCCCCGGCCGGAAGGCGGCATTGATCAGACCGCCAGCGTACAGGCTATGGTAGGGAATTTCAAGATCCCATCCCGTGCCGAGAGTCAGAGTCAGGTTCGACTTCACCTTCCATTGGTCCTGAAGATAGGAGTAGTACTCGCCTCCCCGTCCGTAGACAACGGATCCGCTTCCCA
>Ga0123355_10018564_pt1 | contig 11041 bp, 8 predicted proteins | sample TergutEmb28metaG_3_FD_89872 | JGI IMG/M metagenome (GOLD analysis project Ga0123355, IMG submission 89872) | Embiratermes neotenicus P1 segment gut microbial communities from Petit-Saut dam, French Guiana - Emb289 P1 | ecosystem: Host-associated > Arthropoda: Insects > Digestive system > Gut ...
GTTTTTTTTTCTCTCCTCCCTTCCTTCCCCCCCCTCTCCCCCCCCGACCCCCGACCCGTGGAGTGGGGGGGGGGGGGGGGGGGGGGGGGGGGGGGGGGATGTGCTGGGTTCCGTTAGCAGTCACGAATACACCACGTTTTTTCACTTCCTCGTCGTTCGATGAATGAACCCCTCAGATGGCATGTTTTAAGGGTCCGAACAAGGGGAAATCGCTGGCCGCGAGGTCCGGACTGTGCGAGTAAGCAGAAGTACATTTATTGTTACCGAGCGTAGGCAGAACAGGGTCTCGGCTTGTGTGGGCCTGTTCGCCGCCACCGTCTCTCAGATATTTGCGGTGATAATCGAGCGGCTGGAACGGATATTGGTTGGTCGCTCGTTCTGCTGACACAACTGTGCAAGTAATTGTCAGAAGAAGGTGGAGTGTAAGGCATTCCTCTTGAAATGCACAAACTGAAGGACAGTTTTGGAAATAAAGCTGTTGGTATTTCAAAGACAAGGGCTTCGTCACGTGTCATGAAATAGTCCGTGGGTGCGACTCCTGTTTGTGGTAAGGGGTCGGCACTGAGAAATTCTTTTATGAAGTAGGACTGCGTGGTAAAGAAGCGTTAGAAATACTTCTATGCAGTTGAACTGCGAAAGAAAGTCCTGCTAGAAATTTTTCTGTGAATTCGAATTGTGGGGAAACGATTTTTTTAAAGTTCTTCGAAGCATAACTGCGGGGAAATGGCACTGATTCTAAATTCCCGGCGGTTGCGTGCTTCATGTAGGATAATTATTTGGATTATTTGGATGGTTTTAAGAGAGATAAAAATGAAAAGAAACCGCGCAGAATAGAGGCATGATCGATTTATCCACGTCTGTGGTCAGTACCACGGCCTGCTGTGAGCCTTCGCCTTGCCGAGGCGTAGCTCCAGTCATTCGTAAATCTGTCCCCATTTTAAGGTAAGGTACCGGCGCGTCACAGTTGCTTTAACCCCTGCGAGAGAGCTGTTGGTATCCGTGGGATAGGTTGCGGGTGTGCCACATCCGGTCAGGGCACCAGGATTTCAACCCTCATTTTCCGGCTGCCGAGCCCGTAATGTAGTCATTTTATCGACAGAGCTACTCCGCCCACAAGTGTATGCGGGAGTATAATATTAAAACGGAGGGTTGTGGGCTGTCGCCTGCCTCAGGACTGCGACCAGGGTCAGGATTAACTACAAGGTTCTGTAGAGGCACGTAATTTCAGAATTCCACGACCAACTTACCTCTTCATGGAGGGGGGATTCGTACTTCCTTATAGGCTTGTTATAATGCGTTCATAAATCCGTTGAGAGCGTCTTCGTATTGATACGATAGCCACAAATGGTTATAAAAACCATTCAGTTAATGCTGTATAGGGAAATAATCACTGTTTTTTTTCAGATCCACACAAAACACATAAATGCACTGTGTGGGCAGAACGTAGAATTGCTGAGTGTTGATGCAGTTGGTAGCTTTATTTTAAAGGATTATCAGTTAGAGTATACTTTGTGTAAGATTAACGGGGGTGGGGGGGGGGAGTTAACGGGAATATATTTATGTAAGTCTTACAATAAACAAGCAATTTCCCTTACTTTATTACACAATGTAAGCTGAAATTCTGGCGCTTCACGATGTAGTGTAGGCTATAAGAAAGACAAGCTACATAATCCTGTACGTTGTAACTTTTGTGTCTGTAGCGGACCTGATAGAGAACGCAAAGACTGCTGTTGCAGTTCACTGCAGTCCCTAACCAGTATATGCGGAACACAGGGCTTTTCACTCATTGTGTTTGGATGTGATTCGAATCCTCATTCACAGCGTTGTTAATAACTTGCAGAAACTTTAATTTCTTAAGTTTTTAAAGACGAAACGTATCTGTGTTATAGGATTCAGTCCGTACCGCGCAGTAAACACTCCACCTCGGTTATAAAAACCAATCTTTTAATGATGTGTGAAGCAAAATTTGCTGTTCGTTCCAAGATCCATAGAAAAAACACAAATTGCATGTGATGACAATGTAGGATTTTTGAATGTTAAACCTGATGGTACGTAAAGTTACCGGTAGGCTTTAAAAGGTTAATTTCATTGTTATATATTGTTTAAAAGACGGGGCACGGCCCGCACTCTTCCAAAATTTGTGTGTTCTTCTATGTATTGTTTGTTTTGTGCCGTTCTATGTATTGTGTGTGTGTGTGTTTGTGTAAATGTGTACTGTACTGCTGCCACGGGGTGGTTACCCACTTGCAGTTAACGAATTTATCGTATCATATCATATAAGGAAGGCGGCCATATCGAGGGCGAGACACCGGTACACCTGTAGTTGTTCGTAATGTGTGAGAAAGTGTGTCTAGACTTTTGGTTATGCTGTACACTGCTGAAATCGATCGAGGGGCAGCAGTCGAGCGCCAGAATTCAGTCCAGTTGGTAAGGAAACCCATAAATGTGATGGATGTGTTCAGATGTTTGGATGAATGGACTGATGTGCACCTGCGGTTAATGGCAACAAACGTTAGTACTGAGCAGTAGCGACTGTAACAGGAGGCAGATGCGAGCTGCGGTCCGAGCGCTGCTCATTGCTGTATCAACTGCAGATATTCAGGTAGTGCAGTTATGGTAGTACGTGGGCACTGACGTTTCGGAGATGTATACTGCAGGAATAGTGGGGGCAGCTAGAGACAACTCAGAAGCCAGTCGGAACACTCAGAACGTTAAGAGCAGATCTTGAACAAATGGGCTGGGTATGCGTGGAATTGTAATTTGCTGCAGGCAGTAATAAGAGCCCGAAGGACGCGCGAACTTGTGAGGTCATAGTGACATCAGACCCTCAAGACAGAGGGTCACGGAGAGCTGTTTGAATTTAAGTGGATGTTCGGAGAATTTTCTTTCCCTTTCTGCAGTTGTAATTGACGAAATCTTGAAGCTGAGCATGTGGAATTTGTTACATAGGTTTATATATATACTTATACATATACGAGCAAACACACAGACACATACACACACACACACACACACACGCACGTGATAAAGACCTTACAAAAGAAAAACAGCGCATGTGGAGTGTAAAAACGAAGGTGATAGCAACAATAATAGGGGCAACTGGGACTATTTTAAAGTCATTTAGAAAATATATGAGCAACATGCCGGGAAAACATGAAGTCAAGGAACTACAGAAAACAGCCATATTGGGCACTGCACACACACTTCGGAAAGTGCTAATGTAAAGGTAGAACAGATTCAACCCTGAAATTAACGATATAAGCACCATGAATAGTAACAACAGAATAGCTGCAACACTGTATTCTCTAGGGACATAGTTTGTCTCCGGAATATGAGAAAGGAGATGACGACGATGATGATGGTAATTCGTAAGACTAGAAATCTGGCAGCAGGAACGCAGGCCCTGTCGTACTGCTCGAAACGTCGTGTCCCTCCGTCCCTCTCTCCCTGCAATGTGTCAGGGTCACTTCACAGCCCATCGCCATGCCTGTACCCTGTACGCGGTCGGTGGCATTTGTAAGCCACGAGTGTCATTAGGGACTGGCCACCTATGGCAGTGACTGGTTAATGTCATGCCGCTTGCTAGTGGGATGGCGGCGAACGGAGCGTCACGGAACCGTGAGCGTGTAGATGGTGGCCTGCATCAGGTTGAACGTTCTGATGTGCTGCATGTCGAGGCTGGAAATGCTGGGCCGTCTTTTGTGAAACTGTGCTTAACCCTTGGCCCGCTAACGTGAAAAATATGGTGAGCTAGTAATGCAAGATGGCAGATGAGATTTAAATCGGCGTTTAAAGGGTTAAGGAATACATGTAAAGTGTATTGTGCAATGGCGAAAGGACATCGCTGCAGCGCCCTTTGTCTCTGAAACACATTTGTCTGGCCATCGTATTTACAAGCAGCGAGCAACCTTCAGTGATACTGTATTGTACTGCCCTTAATTTTGCTGTCAGCTGAAGCTAATGTTCACCTGTGGGCGGTTACCACAGCAGTACATTAGAACTGCTGCTGCAGCTGGCTGCCACTGGACAGGGCATCGTCTCCCGGAATGCTTAATTGCGCACTGACAGAGACTTCGTCGTGGTTTGCATGATTTCAGATTTCTGCCGTGGTGTGAATGAGACCTTCGGTCTTCTGCGATGTTACGCGGCACGAATGGGTAGTTATTCATCGACATTTCTTTCAAGCGTCAGTCAGTCACTCTTCGTGTGCTGCTTTAAAACGGGCACTGTTCCGTTATACGCACGTTGTCTGTCTTGTTGATTCTGTTTGGTTCCAGAAAGGGACTGATGTGTTGTGTGTGATATTCTGTGGATCAGCTTCGGACATACATACATACATACATACATACATACACACATACGTACATACACACATACATACATACATACATACATACATACATACATTCCATAGATCCTTGAGGCTGTCACCAGACAATAGAATGTGGAACATGTCAAAAACATACAAAAGCATGCAAGACATAAAATTATTACAGTGTAAGAATTTACACAGTCACATAAGTCGGTAATACTTATCATCTGAAAAAATTCATCCACAGAGTGAAAGGAGTGTGCGTGTAAAAAAAATTTAGGGCTACTTTAAACTGTGGCTTTTCATTCCTAAGGCATATAATACTTTGTGGTAGGTTGTTAAAAATTCTGATCCCAGAGCAGGATGCGCCTTTTTTGAAAACAAGACAGGTTAGCAATAGTTCTTTGTAGATGGTGCTTATTTCTTGTATTTATACTATGTGGGGACCGCGGTGGCACAGTGGTTAAGGTGCTGTGCTACAAATCGGAAGGTCGCTGGTTCGATCCCAGCTGGTATCCTTGGAATTTTTCATTGACATAAAATCCGATCGCACTATGGGCCTGGAGTCGACTCAGCCTCTAACAGAAATGAGTACCAGGAGCATTTCCTGGGGGTAAAGGCGGCCGGTGCGTAGGCCTGACAACCTTGCCACCATCCTGTGCCGTTGTGATGAAATCTGCGAACCTTAACTTCCTGGAACCCTCTGGGCCACTCCAGGCCTGTAACGGGACTGCTTTACCGTATTTATACTGTGTACTGACGAGTTAGTCAGAAATTTATCCTGATTTCCAGTAAAAACTCATGAATGAGTGTATATATTGGCAACTTTGTCTTCGCTGTGTTACACGTGTTTAATCGTTTTCCGTTTAAAGACTTAAAAACTGCAGATCTCCAGCACTAAACTATACAGTGCATGAGAATGCTGAATCTGTTGACGGATTGCTCAGCTAATCAGGTTCTTTGCTTCCAAAACTGTGATGTATAAAACCAACAATACACACATAACCTCAGCATCTCCCGAAATATAAACGTCATCGAACGAGCTGTTCTGCTGAATACCACACCTCTTATCTAAAAACCACTTATAATAAAGAATCCTAAACTTAGCGCCGTTTAAAGACAAAAATCTAAGCCGCCCCCCACACGATCTTCACTTGCCAACAGTTATCTGGATCACAGCGGGTAAAATAAAGAGTTTGCTCGGAGAGAAAATACTTTCTCATCTGCTTCCCACGACATCTATACCCCTTCCAGTACCCTTCGGTATAAACCGACTATTTGTAAAAAAAACGAGATCTGGTTTAGTTAGAAACCACTAAAAACACAATAACTATGAGTAATTCTGTTAGGTGTATCAGTAAATGTTCAACAAGATGCAACTATACACAGTTTATTTTATCTGTAAACTGCTCTACATGTTTCGGGTGGTTTCTCCACCCATCATCAGGAGCACAAATAACTGGAGCTACAGCATCTGGTACTATTCAACCGTTGTTGCTACCTGTCGCTATCATGGAGGAGTTGAGACTACCAGATGCTGTAGATACAGTTATTTGTGGTGCTGATGATGGGTGGAGAAACAACCCGAAACATGTAGAGCAGTTTAAAGATAAAATAAACTGCGTATAGTTGCATATTGTTGGACATTTATTGACATAGAATTCCGATGCACGGTCCCATGAACATAAAATTCTGTTATGTATGTTAACGTCAAGATGGCCCCTTTAGACCGAAACATGTTGCCAACTATGGTCCGGGATATCCTGGTCCGTAGTGGGTATACTAGGCAATAATTTATTTTAAAAGACATGTCACTACATAGGTTAGGGTATATCTATGTTTAGCACATTTGTACGGAATACATTAGTGATGCGATGTAGGTGTGTATGAATAAACGGCTCACAAGTTGTCGTAACTTCTTAGGCGTTCTCTCGCGGCTTTGGCAGGACGAGGGTTACAACAGTTGCTCATTATAGGTGTCTCCGCGGGTAACGCAGTTAAACACTGTTGTACGAACCTGCGTGTTCCGCGGGCCTGCAGTCATGCTATTTGTTCATTAACTGGGTGACGGTGCACACGACTTTGGAACGTGCGAATTGTATTTCGTGGCCTTCAGGGAAGCTGTGCAACTTACCGTGCTGTGATGCTCTACTGTGGCTGTAGTGACCTGTCGCAGGCTGAGAGGCTTAGATGCTTTTGCGTACACAATGATCTTGGCATAACAGTTTGGTGCTGGTTGGAATGATTCTGTTTGCCAGGATTGTAAAACTTTTAGGCTTCGTGAGATTTAAGGTTTGGATAGCGGGTTTGTTCAGGGTGTGTCGCCGGGTTAGTGCCTCCCCGCAGTTTCGATGTAACGTGATGTCTTCATATATATTCATTGGAAAAGCCGGAAAACACAGTCCATCTACACAGCGTCACAGCCAAGAAAACCTGAGGGCTTTTCTGTTTTTACACGATTTGCTATTGTAGCTTTTACCTTTTTGGTTTTCACCGCCCTCAGGACCACTTCAACAGTCACTTGTGTCACTGTTCTTGTTTAAAAGTCTCATCTTATTAAGCAGTGCTGAATAATTCACTTAAGCTAAACAATGTATTAAAGTGGCTACAAGGAATGCTACTTACCGAACTGCGTAACACCATCGGGTTCCCTGGAATGCCAATTTGGAAAGTAAACAGTTTATACGTGGAGTGCTGGTGCTGACCTCTGTATATGAGATACGAAAATTAAATTGGGCCGCCCTATTGAAGGACGTGTGGAGTAATAAACGCCGTTTACGAAGTTTTATTCCGCCTTGCCATCAGACTCAACTTCGCACTGATTACGGACAGTTGAACAGTCATCGTGAAACTGTGCGCCGGGAAACAAATTTGTTTTGAACGTGGTTTTGTTCGTAGAAAGAGAACAGCTGAAGAGTAAGGTAAAGGTAAAGTTCACCCTATAACAGGCCACGAAGGCCCAGAGGGGGAGTAGAGGTATAGCTTTACTCTTTCTTTAACCTCAGCGCTAAATGGGGGTGGGTGGTCAACGCCACGCCTCGGCCGCTTTACCCCGGAAAATACCCGGTACCATCGTATAGGAGGCTGGGTGGGCCGTAGGGCCGGTCTGGACAGGTGCGGAAGATCTCGCCCCCACCGGGATTCCATCCCCGGACCGTCCAGCCCGTAGGGAGTCACTAAACTGACTGAGCTATCCCGGCCCACACACCAGAAGAGTATGGTGCAAAAATGGCGTAACTTCATGAAATATGCGTCGGGATGTGCGCACAGCGCATCTGCGCCTTTCGTTATATAATGGACATCAAACAAAGATGGTCTTAAGTGTGGGAACTGAGGTGCAAACCAGAACTGCGTTCACAGGCACGCCCGCTGTTTGAAGATAGACGTGCGTATGTCGAACGGGTAAAATATGGTTCCTGCATCACAGAAACTTCTGCGCCAACATTACAGAGTCGGACTGGTTAATGCCGTTTGGGGATGTAGCACTGTTTAGCGTGAGCACTGTGCTGTCTGGGGAGGATGTGGAGTTGTGGCGTATAGCTACAGTTGCATATTGCCGTGTGCTTCTTTATGCTGCCGGCTGTAAATCAAACCCAACAAGATACACTGTTTATAGAGAGAACCCTCTAATTGTCTGTAGTTATTCACCTACATGTTTCGGCCCTTGTCTTCCATTTTCAAGGGGCTTAAGTGAATTACAAAGAGAAGTTTAAGATAGAACACAGCATATGTCAGCCGGGATAGCGTAATTGGCTGGACGGTCCGGAATGGAATGCCGTCCAGGCCGGCCACGGGGCCCACCCAGCCTTCTGCACGATTGGTAGACTGCGTTTGAAATGTGATGGCACACGCGCAGAAACCAGATTTCGTCTTTCGGCGAAGCGGACGAGTCCATTTAAATCGACGGGGTCGTCAGTTCCGTCGACTACAGGCAGCTGAGGTGTGCGCATCAGCGGTAGTAGTGCTGGATACACCATGTTCCGAGGTAGTGTGAAGATTACTGGCTGCCCACGTCATTTGCCAGTTTCCACTTCACTTCCCCTCCCGTGCGTCACCGTGTGCCATCACATTTCAACTGGACTCTACCGGGCTTATTTCCCGGGTCGCGGCGTTGACTACCCACTCCCAACTAGCGCAGAGGTTGAGGAAAGAGTAGAGGTATATCTCTGCTCCCTGTCTGTGCCTTTGTTAAGACGGGCATTTTGATCAGTTATTGGCTGGTTTAGCCGCTCCTTGCGTTCAGCATACTTTGGTGAAATTGTGCATGCTGTTATTGTCTGTTTGTTTGACAGATTGTGTAAATATTTTACCTGTTACAAGACGCATGTGGAGAAACTGTCAGACGTCGACGGGTCTCTTCGGACTTTATAATAAATGTAGTTATGCCCATTTTGCGCCACACCGTTCAGTTCTATTTATAAATGCGGGCCGCGAAAGGGGGGGGGGGTGGAGAGACTTGTCATGCCATTGAACAAGGCAGTAAGAGTAATTACCGGGGAATGATCGGATCAGCTGTTCTGTTGTGTTATGCTTACGTGTCTATATCCGTGCGATCGCATTCCTTTGTTTAGAGCCATGACCGACTCACCAGATGAAAGGTCTTATTTTTTGATCTCTGGCAGACGCGGCCAAGTCTCCGCGTAGTTGGGTGGCCAAACGTGTCCTTTGTGCCGCGTTTTGTTTATTACGTGCTTTGCAGTTCGGACCATCTAACGCTGGGGTATCATTAAACTCACAATATTACGGCACACCAGCTGCTGTCTGTTTCGAGCCTCACTGCTCCATCGTCAGGGAGCACGCAGTTGTACAGAACAGTTGCTTAAAGTTTTCTGCTTGTAGCTGCCGTAATCATTTCACGGTGTAATACTTGTGTACTGCATTATGAGAAGCTGAATGGTATGTACTGCTCACCGTATATTGTTCGGGTGACAAAATCGATGAGATGGCCAGGGCATGTAGAACGTAGGGGGAGAGTAGAGGCGTGTACAGGGTTTTTGTGGGGAAACATGAGGGAAAGAGACCACTTGGGAGATCCAGACATAGGTGGGAGGATAATATTAAGATGGATCTTCAAGAAGTAGGATGTGAGGGTATGGACTGGATTGATCTGGCTCAGGATGGGGACAGATGGCAGGCACTTGTGAATGCAGTGTTGAATCTTCGGGTTCCATAAAATGCGGTGAATTTCCTGACTAGGTGAAAACCGGTTAATTTCTCAAAAAGGACTCTACTCCATGGAGTGAGTAAGTAATTGTGTGGCTGACCTAGTTATAGACTGAACACAGTAATCGGAAGAGCTCGTGGTCTGGGTGCCAGAGTACTGTAGTGTCCACTGGGGACGGAAACATGTAGCAGCTGGTGTGCTGCAATATTGTGACTATTGCCAGATTAGGAATACATCACGTATGACATCCCTGAGCAAAACTAAGGCCTCATGCCGAAAAATAAATAGAACATGCTGAAATTATTGCGTCTTCTAGCAATTTATTTTAGGTATTTAGGAACTAACAATACTTACTGCATTTTCTAAGACACACAGAAATATCTCTGTCTTATATCCACACCAAATGCCGCTTGTTTCAGAATGTAGTCTTTTTTGTTTCATGTAATATTCACGGGTTTTGTGAAACATGAGCGGAAATTGAAATGGCCAGCGAAAAAATGTCGTACGCGAAGGCGAACCGTCGGCATTTAAGTCCCGATACGAAAAATTTAATAAAATCTTGTGCGTTCGTTAGTGCTGATTGTGACTGACACTTAGTTTGCCTGTGGCTGGTAATAGCAGAGACTGCTGCTTGCGTTCAATTGTTACCGCTGCTTGCTTGTTCTTATTCTTATTCTCCTCCTGTATGACGCAGTGTAGCAGTCTGGGCAAGGGTTTTCTCTTTTGTTAGTGTTTGAATATCGCGCGGGATTCGGACCATAGAACACTGCAACGTGGAGTGCTTATGACCGCGTATTTTGTTGCAGCTTGGGACACCCTACGGACAGCAGCAGTTGGCTGGAGGAGTGTACGCCGACCAGCGGGGGACCTGGGCCCAAAGTCAGCAGAACCAGCAGCAGCAGGGCCCTCATCCTCAGCAGAACCAACAACCGAGTCAGCAACATCCACCGAACCCCCAGCAACCCCCAAGTCAACCACCGCCTCTTCAGCACCCTCCACCCCAACCGTCGCCACAACATCAGCCCCAGCCGTCGCCACAGCCCCAGCACCCGCCCCCGTCTCCGGGACAGCATCCACCCCCGCAACAGTCGCCGCAACAGGCGCCGCCCCCTACCCAGCTCTCGCACCAGCAGCAACAACAGCACCCTTCCCAGCCACACACCCAGGTAAGACGAACTGTGTGTAGTCACTGCTATAGTCACTCCTCTAATTACACAGCTTCCAGTTACGCAGTTTCAGACTTACGCGGTTTAAGAAAGTTAAAGGAAATGAAATCATGGCATTGTTAAAGCCCGCGCCGAATGTTCCCTTGCCGAAATGAGAGCGCATTGAGACGAAGGTGGCGGGAGAATGCTGCTGGGCGACGACACATGACGGGGCGATCACGCCGTGGAAATCGGGTTCCATTGTTTTGAAGTTGGTATGTCAACTCAACTGTCGTGTGCACGCGCACGATAGTTGAACATCTGCGTACTCAGTTCCGACTTGGGCAAAATGCGCCCTGCGCTGGACCTTTCGGACCGCGGAGGTGGGGGGGGGGGGGGGGGGGGGGGGGGGTGGAGGTA
>Ga0123355_10018566_pt1:0-10000 | contig 11041 bp, 7 predicted proteins | sample TergutEmb28metaG_3_FD_89872 | JGI IMG/M metagenome (GOLD analysis project Ga0123355, IMG submission 89872) | Embiratermes neotenicus P1 segment gut microbial communities from Petit-Saut dam, French Guiana - Emb289 P1 | ecosystem: Host-associated > Arthropoda: Insects > Digestive system >...
CTGAGTTATCCACTTCGTACCTCCACCCCCCCAACCCCCCGCCCGCCAACCGCTACGTCATCATTTTGGTTTCAACAGTGTAATTATATTAACGAATATCTGATATTTGCTTGCCGACAGTTCGTCCTATTAAAATTCACTTATTTGTTTCCACGCCGCAGAGTATTAACGTCGGCGCTGCATGAGACTGTGATAGATTTGATTTGTCCTTACATCTACAGGGACGTGATAATATGACAAAATGAGCTTGGAAAAGAAACTTGAACGCTGCAGACAAAAACAGGACTGTGGAGACGACAAAACGCGCGTAGAATGTCAGCAGGGGCAGGTGGCAATGGGCCGAACTGTAATGTACCGTGGAGTGTCAGTAGGGGCAGATGGAAGTGGGGCCGAACAGTAATGTACCGTGGAGAGTCAGTAGGGGCAGGTGGCAGTGGGGCCGACCAGTAAGGTACCGTAGAGTGTCAGGAGGGGCAGATGGCAGTCGGGCCGAACAGTATGGTACTGTAGATTGTCAGCAGGGGCAGGTGGCAGTGGGGCCGAACAGTAATGTACCGTAGTGTCAGCAGAGGCAGATAGCAGTTTGGCCGAAAAGTAATTTACAGTGGAATGTCAGCAGGGTCAGGTAGCAGTGGGGCCGAATAGTAAGTTACAGTAGAGTGTCAGCAGGGGCAGGTGACAGTGGGGCTGAACAGTAATGTACCGTAGTATCAGCAGGGGCAGGTGGCAGTGGGCCGAAAAATAATGAACCATAGTGTGCCAGCAGGGGCAGGTGGCAGTGGGACGAAAAGTAATGTACAGTAGTGTCAGCAGGAGCAGGTGTCAGTGGGGCCGAACAGTAGTGTACCGTAGAGTGTCACCAGGGACAGGTGGAATTGGGTCGAAATGTAATGCATCGTAGAGTGTCAGCAGGGGCAGGTGGCAGTGAGCCGAACAGTAATGTACCGTAGAGTCAGCAGGAGCAGGTGGCAGTGGGGCCGAACCGTAATATACCGTGCAATGTTAGCAGCGGCAGATGTCAGTGGGGTCGAACAGTAAAGTACCGTATAGTGTCGGGAGGGGCAGGTCGTAGTGGGGCCGAACAGGAAGTTACCGTAGATTGTCAGCAGGGGCAGGTGGCAGTGGGGCCGAACAGTAATATACCATAGTGTCAGCGGGGGCAGGTGGGAGTGGGGCTGAAAAGAAAGGTAACGTTGTTTATCAGCAGGGGCAGGTGGCAGGGGGCCGTACAGTAATGTAACGTAGAGTGTCAGCAGGGCAGGTGGCAGTGGGCCGAACAGTAATGGGACATAGTGTTAGCAGGGGTAGGTGGCAGTGGGCCGAACAGAAAGGTACCGAAGTTTGTCAGCAGGGTCAGGGGTCATTGGGCCGAACAGTAATTTAATCTAGTGTTAGCGGTGGCAGGTGGCAGTGGGGACGAACAGTAACTTTCCGTAGTTTCAGCGGAGGCAGGTGGCAATGGGGCCGAATAGTAAGGTACAGTAGTGTCAGCGGGGGCAGGTGGCAATGGGGCCGAATAGTAAGGTACAGTAGTGTCAGCAGGAGCAGGTGGCAGTGGGGCCGAACAGTAATGAACCGTAATGTTAGCGGGGTAGGTGGCAGTGCGATCGAACCATAATGTACTGTAGTGTCAGCGGGGGCGGGTGGCAGTGGGGCCGAAAAATAATGTATCCTAGTGTCAGCGGGGCAGTTGGCAATGGGGCCGAACAGAAAGGTACTGTAATGTCAGCGGGGGCAGGTGGCAGAGGGGTCGAACAGTAACATACCGTAGATTTAGCGGGGGCAGGTGGCAATGGGGCCGAACAGTAAGGTACCTTAGTGTCAGCAGAGGCAGGTGGGAGTGTGGCCGAACAGTAAAGTACCGTAAATTGTCAGCAGGGGCAAGTGGCGGTGGGGTCGAACTGTAAGGTACACTAGTGTCAGCAGGGGCAGGTGGCAGTGGGGCCGAACCTTATTATACCGTGTAGTGTCAGCAGGGGCAGGTGGCATTGTAGCCGAACAGTAAGTTACCGTAGATTGTCAGCAGGGTCATGTGGTAGTGGGACGAACGGTAATGTGCCCTAGTGTTGGCGGGTTCAGGTGGAAGTCGGGCCGAACAGTAAGGTACCGTAGATTGTCAGCCCGGTCAGGTGGCATTGGGTTCGAACAGTAATGTACCGTAGTGTCAGCGGGGGCAGGTGGCAGTAGGGCCGAATATTAAGGTACCCTTGATTGTCAGGAGGGAGATGTGGCAGTGGGGCCGAAAAGTAATGTGCCGTACAGTGTCAGCTGGGGCAGGTGGCAGTAGAGACGAATGGTAAGTTACCGTAGTGTCGGCAGAGGCAGGTGGCAGTGAGGCCGAACAATAATTTACCGTAGTGTAAGCAGGGTCAGGTGACAGTGGGGCCGAACCTTAATGTACCGTGGAGTGTCAGTAGGAGCAGGTGGCATTGGGCCGAACTGTAATGTACAGTAGATTGTCAGCAGGGTCAGGTGGCATTGGGCCGAACAGTAATGTACCGTGTAGTGTCAGTAAGGGCAGGTGGCAATGGGGCCGAACGATAATCTACCGTGGAGTGCCAGTAGGGGCAGGTGGCAGTGGGGCCGAACAGTAAAGTACCGTAGAATGTCAGGAGGGGCAGGAGGCAGTCGGGCCGAACAATAAGTTACCGTAGTTTGTGAGTAGGGGAAGGTGGCATTGCGACCGAACAATAATGTACCGTAGTATCAGCAGGGACAGGTGGCAGTGAGGCCGAACTCTAATGTGCCGTATTTTCAGCAGGGGAAAATGGCAGTGTGGCCGAAAATAATGTAACGTAGGGTGTCAGCAGGGCAGGTAGCAGTGGGCCGAACTGTAAGGTGCAGTAAAGTGTCAGCAGGGGCAGTTGGCAGTGGGGCTGAAGATTAATGTACCCTAGTGTCATTAGCGGCAGGTGGCAGTGGGCCGAACAATAATGAACCGTGTAGTGTCAACAGGGCAGGTGGCAGTGGGCCGAACAATAATGGACGTTAGTGTCAGCAGGAACAGTTGTCAGTGTGGCCGAACAGTAGTGTACCTTACAGTGTCAGCAGGGGCAGGTGGAATTGTGTCCAACAGTAATGTACCGTTAAGTGTCAGCAGGGGCAGGTGGCAGTGGGCCGACCAGTAAAGTACCGTATTGTCAGCAGGGGCAGGTGGCAGTGGGGTCGAACAGTAAAATGCCGTAGGATGTCAGGAGGGGGAGATGGCGGTGGGGCCGAAGAATAAGGTAGGGTAGAGTGTTAGCAGGGGCAGGTGGCAATGGGGTCGAGCCGTAAGTTACCGTAGAATGTAAGCAAAGGCAGGTGGCATTGGGGTCGAATGTTAAGTTACCGTAGATTGTCAGCAGTGCAGTTGGCAGTGGGGTCGAATAGTAAAATACCGTATTGTCAGTAAGGGCAGGTGGCAGTGGGGCCGAATATTAAGGTACCTTAGATTGTCAGCAGGGGCATGTGGCAGTGGGGTCGAACAGTAATATACCGTATTGTCAGCAGGAGCAGATGGCAGTGTGGCCGAACAGTAATGTACCGTGGAGTGTCAGCAGGGGTAGGTGGCAGTGGTGCCGAACAGTAAGATACAGTAGAGTGTAAGCAGGGGCAGGTGGCAGTGAGGCCGAACAGTAAAGTACCGTAGTGTCAGCGGGGGCAGGTTGGAGTGGGACCGAAATGTAATGTACCGTAGATTGTCAGCAGGGGAAGGTGGCAGTGGGGCCGGAAAGTAATGTACCTTAGAGTGTCAGCAGGGGCATGTGGCAGTGGGCCGAACAGTAATGTACCATATAGTGTCAGGAGTGGCAGGTGGCAGTGGGCCGAAAACTAAAGTACCGTAAAGTGTCAACAAGAGTAGGTGTCAGTGGACCGAACTGTAATTTACTCTAGTGTTAGCGGGGGCAGGTGGCAATGGGGCCGAACATTCAAGTACCGTATTGTCAGCAGGTGCAAGTGGCAGTGGCGCCCAACAGTAATATACCGTATTGTAACCGGGGGCAGCTGCAATGGGACCGAAGTGTAAGGTACCTTATTGTCAGCAGGGTCAGGTGGCAGTGGGGCCGAACATTAAGTTACCGTAAAGTGTCATCCGGGGCAGGTTTGCAGTGGGGTCGAACAGTAAGTTTCAGTAGTGTCAGCAGGGGCAGGTGGCATTGGGGCCGAGCAGTAATGTACCGTAAAATGTCAGGAAGTTCACGTGTCATTGGGGTCGAAGAGTAATTTACCGTAGGTTGTCAGAAGGGGCATGTGGCATTGGGATCGAACCATAATATACCGTAGAGTGTCAGAAGGGGGCAAGTGGCAGTAGAACCGAACAGTAATGTACCGTAGTGTCATCGGGGGTAGGTGGCAATGTGCCGAGAAGTAATGTACCGTAGTAATAGCAGGGGCAGTTTTCAGTGAGCCGAACAGTAATGTACCGTAGGGTCAGCGGGGGCAGGTGGCAGTTGGGCCGAATATTAAGTTACCGTAAATTGTCAGGAGGGACAGGTTGTAGTGGGGCCGAAATGTAATATAGCGTACAGTGTCAGTGGGGGCAGGTGGCATTGGGCCCGAACAGTAAAGTACCGTACATTGTCAGCGTGGGCAGGTGGCATTGGGGCCGTACATTAATATACCGTGGTATCAGCAGGGGCAGGTGGCATTGGGGCCGAACTGTAATATACCGTAATATCAGCAGGGGCAGATGTTAGTGTGGCCGAACAATAATGTACCGTAGTTTCAGCAGGGGCAGTTGGCAGTGGGGCCGAACAGTAATGTACCGTAATGTCAGCGGGGGCAGTTTGCAAGTGGGGCCGAAAATTACGGTACCGTAGTTTGTCCGGTAAGACAGCTGGCAGTGGGGCCTTACAGTAATTTACCGTACAGTGTCAGCGTGAGCATGTGGCTGTGGGGCCGAACAGGAATTTACCCTAGTGTCAGCAGGGGCAGGTGGCAGTGGGGCCGAACCGTAATGTAACGTGGAGTGTCAGCAGTGACAGGTGGCAGTTGGGCCGAACAATAATGTACCGTAGAGTTTCAGCAAGTTCAGTTGGCAGTGGGGCCTAACACTAATTTACCGTAGTGTCAGCGGGGGCAGGTGGGAGTTTGGCCGAATATTAAGGTAACGTAGGGTGTCAGGAGGTAGAGGTGGGGCCGAACAGTAATGTACCGTACAGTGTCAGCGGGGGCAGGTGGCAGTGGGGCCGAACGGTAAGGTACCGTAGTGTCAGCAGGGGCAGGTTGCAGTCGGTTCGAACCTTAATGTACCGTGGATTGTCAGCAGGGGCTTGTGGCATCGGAGCCCAACTGTATGGTACCTTAGTGTCAACAGGGGCAACTCGCAGTGAGGCCGAACCGTAATGTACCGTGGAGTTTCAGCAGTGATAGGTGGCAGTGTGGCCGGACAATAATTTACCGTGGAGTATCAGCTGGGGAAGTTGGCCCTGGGACAGAACGGTTAGGTACCTTTGAGTGTCAGCAGGGGCAGTTGGCATTGGGGCCGAATTTTAATACATCGTATTGTGTCAGCAGGGGCAGGTGGCATTTGGACCGAAGAGTATTGTACCGTAGTGTCAGCAGGGGCAGGTGTCAGTGGGGCCGAAGAGTAATGTCCCGTGGCGTTTCAGCAGGGGCAGTTGGCATTGGGGCCGAACAGTATTGTACCGTTGAGTGTCAGCAGGGTCAGGTGGCAGTGGTGCCGAGCAGTAATATACCGTTGAGAGTCAACAGGGGCAGTTGGCAGTGGGGCCAGAACCGTAAGTTACCTGAATGTCAGCAGGGACAGGTGGCAGTGGGGCCGAACACTAATATACCGTGCATTGTCGGCAGGGACTGGAGGCAGTGGGGCCGTACAATAATGTACCGTGGAGTATCAGCAGGGGCAAATGACAGTGGGGCCGAACTTTAATTTACCGTAGAGTGTCAACAGGGGCAGGTGGCTTGGGGGCCAAATAGTAAGGTATCTTTGAGTGTCAGCAGTAGCAGGTGGCATTGGAGCCGAACAAGAACCACAGCGTTGCTGCATAAATAATATAAACAACCAACTGGATGAAACAATAACCATTTACTTATAATTTCAATCAGCTCAAACATGTTTCGGACGATAAATTCGCCCATCCTCAGGAGCACTAAACAGTGGTATAATGCACCGGCGATGCCGCAGCACCGCCGGTGCTTTATACCGCAGTCTAATGCTCCTGTGTTTGGGCGAAATTATCGTACCAAACATTGTTGACCTGATTGAAATTATTATTAGAACAGGTATTGTTATATCCAGTTGGCTGTTTATATTATTGTGTCAGCGATGCACGGTCACACAATCATCAAATACTTTTAACGAATGTCCGACCAGTGGGAGGTGAAGATTTTGTACGGACAAACGGACGGACATAACTAGGTTAATAGCTGATATTCGCAATTGTGTGGTTCAAGCTCTTCCAAGTTCAGTTACCCTCTCTTTAGCATAGCGTGTTGCGTTGTGCACGGGAATAATCACTGTTTATGTGTCATGCGATACACACAAACACAAACACACACACCGTTGTGAAGCTGCGGAAATTTGTGGTTAAATTTATTGTTCGACACCACTATCTCCAAAATGTAACGGGTTCCTGTTGCACAGTGCCACTACCTTATCCGGGCGGTTCCTGTTGCACAGTGCCACTGCCTTATCCGGACGGTTCCTGTTGCACAGTGCCACTGCCTTATCCGGACGGTTCCTGTTGCACAGTGCCACTACCTTATCCAGACGGTTCCTGTTCCACAATAACACTGCCTTATCCGGACGGTTCCTTTTGCACAATACCACTGCTTTATCCGGAAGTTTCCTGTTGCACAGTGCCACTGACTTAACCGGAAAGTATCTCGGACCCGCCGAACATGCCCAGGGGCTTATCCCTGGTGACGTAGCACACGTGTCGCATTATTTAGAGCTGGTATTAAAATTATGCTAAGTTCTGCCTGCCTTCCACGTGCAAGTTTTATGATATGGAGACTGGATAGACTTTGGGAAGGGTCAAACTGGCTGACACCTGATATTGTTATTATTATTTTTACTGTAGTGACAGTCAGTAGTGCTGTCAACAGCAGTAGTGTTGCTGCTGTTGCACGGTCGATATAATTACTATACACTATACTTATGGTTTGAGCGGTCATGGGTTCGAATCACTTCAGTGGAAGTGATTTGTTTCTTCTCCGAAATCTTCGGCTTTGCTCTGGGATCGCCGAGCTTCCTGTTCAGTGCGTACCGGTATCTAACTGTCTGTGGGTTATAGCGTTCGAGGCGTGAAATTACTCGCGCATTTGAATCGTGTGTGGAATTTGGGCCAAGGGAAATTTGTGCCTCAATTACTGCCGCTGCTGCTACTACTACTACCACAACCAAAACCACCAATATCAATCTTACAACCACCACAAAAACCACCGCCGCCGCCATCAATGCCACCACCAACAATACTACTACTAATACTAGTAATAATACTACTACCACTCCTACCAACACCAACACCGCCGCCGCCGCCACCACCACCGCCACCACTAATACCACTCCTATTACCACCACCAACACTACTACCACCACCACCAATATTATCGCTCCTACCTCCAAAACCACCACCACAACAACCACCACCATTATAAATACCACTCCTACTACCACGACCACCAGTACTACAACCACTCCTACTTCCACAACCGCCAACACCGCCAGCAATACTACCATTCCTACCACCACCACCAACATTAATAACTCTCCCACCAACACCACCACAAAAAATACCACTCCTACCTCCAACACCAACACCACTACTACTACTCCTATTACCAGCAAAGCTACTACCATTCCTACTACTACCACCACCATCACTACTACCATTCCTACCATCACCAACAATACTACCATTTCTACCACCAAAACCACCACCACCAACAACAACACTTCTAACATTTCTAATACCACCACCAACACTACTACCAATCCCACCATCACAACCACCACTAATACCACACCTACCATCACCAACAATACTACCATTCCTAACACCAAAACCACCACCACCACCAACAACACTTCTAACATTCCTAATAACACCATCACTACTACTACCACTCCTACCACCACCAACACTATTACCACTCCTACTACAAATACCACAACTAATACTGCCACACCTACCACCAACATCAACACCACTACTACCAATCCTACTACCACCACCACTACTACTACCACTCCTACCACCACCAAAAACACTACCATTCCTACCACCAACACCACCACCACCAACAACAGTTCTAACATTCCTGATAACTTCACCAGCACTACTACCACTCCCCCCACCACCACCACCACCAACACCACCACCACTATTACCACTCCTACTACCAATACCAAAACTAATACTACCACTCCTACCACCACCATCTACAGCACAACTACCACTCCTACTACGAACACCACCACTAATACTACCACTCCCACCACCACCACCACCACCACTAATACCACTCCTACCTCCAACACCAACACCACTACATCCGCTCCTATTACCACCACAACTACTACCACTCCTACAACCACTCCTACCATCAACAAAAATACTACCATTCCCACCACCAACACCACCACCACCACCAAAAATATTTCTAACATTCCTAATAAAACCACTACAACTACTAACACTCCCACCACCACCACCACCACCACCACCACCACCACCACCACCACTACTACCACTCCTACTACCAATATAACAAATACTAACATTCATACCACCACCACCAACACCACCAACACCACTACTACCAATCCTACTACTAATACTACCACTCCTACCACCACAACCACCACCACCAACACCACCACAACCAACATCACCAATACTACCACTCCTACCTCAAACATCACCACCAATAATGCCACTCCTACCACCACCACCGCCGCCGCCACCACCACCAAAACCACCATCATAACAACGATTACTAACTCCACCACAAACACCACTACTACAACTCCCACCACCACCAACACCACTACCACCACACCTACTGCCACCACCACTACTACCACTCCTACCATCACCACCAATACTACCATTCCTACCACCAACACCAACACCACTACCATTCCTAATACCACCACCAAAATTACCACTCCTACCATCACCACCAATACTACCATTAACACCACCACCACCATCACCACTACTACCACACCTACTAATAATACCACCACTAACACTACCACTCCTACCACCACCACCTCCACCACAACCACCATCACCACTAACACTCCTACATCCTCCACCTAAACCAATACTATCACTCCTACTATCACCACCTCTAATACCATTCCTATTACCACCACCACCACCACCACCACCAACACTACTACTCCTACCATTACCACCAATACTACCACTCGTAACACCAGAATCACCACCACTATCACTCCTAATACCACCACCACCAATAACACCACTCCCACCACCACCACCAACACCACTAGTATTATCACTCCTAACTCCACCACCGCCACCACTAATACCACTCCTACCACCACCACCACCACCAACAACACTACCATCCCCACCACCACTACTACTACAATTCCAACCACCACCACCACATCCGCCTCCGCAGCCGCCATTACCTCCACCGCCACCACTACTACCACTTCAACCTCCACCACCACCACCACCACTACTACAATTCGTACTACCACCACCACGACTACTACCACACCTACTACCTCCACCACCAATACTAATATTGCTGCCACCACTACCACCACTACAACCACTCCTATTACCACCACCACCACCAATTCTACCACTTCTATTACCACCACCAACACTAATACCTCTCCTACCACCACCACCACCACCACTACCACTACTACCACTCTTATCACCAACACCACCAACACCACTACTACCATTCCTACCTCCAACATCACCAACACCACTACTACCACTCCTAACACCATCACCATTACTATCACTCCTACCACCACCACAACCACTACTACTACCAT
>Ga0123355_10018567_pt1 | contig 11041 bp, 11 predicted proteins | sample TergutEmb28metaG_3_FD_89872 | JGI IMG/M metagenome (GOLD analysis project Ga0123355, IMG submission 89872) | Embiratermes neotenicus P1 segment gut microbial communities from Petit-Saut dam, French Guiana - Emb289 P1 | ecosystem: Host-associated > Arthropoda: Insects > Digestive system > Gut ...
AACGTTACTCTACCTCGTTGCACCGGTAGTTTGGGTTTGATTTTTTCGTATTGCTCTCTCGTTATTCTCATGTCTTTAGTTTAACACATTTTCTTTGATTTTTATAGTGGCTACACGCCCTAGCACTGCAGCACCTAAAATTGTCGCCCCTATAGTTGCAACTTTTTCTATCGGCTCTAACTTTGCTGTTTTTTTGTCTACTTTATTGACTATTATCCACTTTTTAATCCCTTTCAAAAATCACTTTGCCCCCAGCTTCTGCATAACATACAACGCCGCATTTGCCGCCGGGTTTATCCTGCTTTCATTCACCTTCTCCTCTGCAAATTCCGCTTCCCGATACCCGCCGAACTTTGTTAAAAACGCACCCCGTCCTTCCGTGTATGTTCCAACTTTTGCGCCGTAGCCCCTGCAAGCATCTGCCGGGATTTGCCCGGTAATGACCATTGCATCATCTGGGATAAGCGTTGTACTGTCAACTACGGCGTTCATCATTCGCAGTTCATACAAGGCTTTCGACGTAGCTACGCTTGGTATCCGCAACTCGTAATCCAAAATTGGTTCCAGCAAAGTCATTTCTGCATTTGTCACAGCTTCCATTAGCACAAGGGGCACAAGGTCGCGATAAGCAGAAGGGGTGCTTGTGACACTACAATAATCTGAATAGTCAAACACAACCTGCATGTCTGTCATTTCCCAGCCGAACAAGCCATTTTTGCAAGTACTATAAACCGCTTCTTCCACTGCAATTTGAAAGCTTTTTTCCAGTGCACCAAGTGGAACTTTCGATACATATTCCAGCCCGCTTCCGCGTGGCAACGGCACAATGCTAAAGCCAACACCCGCCCGGAAAAAGGTCTTGCCGAGCGGAATTGTAGCACTTGCAGGCTGTGTTGGGGTTTCCATATAAATTGTGCGGGCGGCAATAAATTCTGCAACTATTTTATAACGCTCCGCTAAAATTTCCTGTAGTATTTCCATTTGAATTTCACCGAAAAGCTGTACGGTCAGTGAATCTTCTATGCTAAGGCTAAGCAGTGGGTCTTCATCTGCAAGCAGTGACAGCGCATTGTACAATTCTTGGCGCTGTGATGGGTTGTTGGGAACCACAGCTACTTTTAATGTCGGACGTCCAAGTTTTACACTTCGGGTTATGGAATTAAGCGCGCCCAGCACGTCACCGGCCTTCAAACCATATGCACTCACTACCGCAATATCGCCTGCTTCAATTGTTGTCGCAGGGGTTAGACGGCCATTCACAAGCCCGTAAAGTCTTGGGAAGCCAATGGCATCGCCGCGAAAGTTTATAGGCTTGCGAATGTGAATAGCCCCATCGTATATGCGCACATATACAAGCCGCCTTTCTCCGCTCGCATCTACCTTAAACACCACGGCAGAAAGTGGGGCAGAGCTATCACCATTTGCAGTGGGCAAGTAGCAGGGCAAAGCGTCCAATAAATTTTCCACGCCTATGCCATGTAAAGCACTGCCGAAAAATACGGGATATAGTTGACCGCTTTTGGTATGGAAGGTTAAGCTTTCGAAAAACGCTGTGGGCGTTATTGTTTCGTTATTTGCAAATTTATGCATCAAATTGTCATCGTAGCTGTACAGTGTATCTGCCGCCATTTCCATGAAATCACTGCTAGGCAGAGGGTAAGGTTCGTTGTTTGCAGAAATATGCTGGGCCAAAACCAGCCGTCCGCCCATATATTCATTTGCATCTCGTACAACTTCGGCTACATCTGCGCCCATCCGGTCGATTTTATTAACAAAAATTACAGCAGGAATTTGCCTGGCTTTAATGGTATCCATCAAAATACGCGTCTGGGATTGCAGCCCCTCTTTTGCGGAAATGACAAGCACAACGCCATCCAAAACGGCCAAATTGCGCTCCACTTCCGCCACAAAATCTACATGGCCCGGTGTATCAATTAGGTTAAATTTTATGTCGCCACGGTAAAAAGACGTTGCGGCCGCCCGCACCGATATCCCTCTACGTCGCTCCACTAACATAGAGTCGGTTTGCGTATTGCCCTTGTCAACCCGACCAACTTGCGCTATTGCGCCGCCCAAAAACAGAATGTTCTCTGTAAGGGTGGTCTTGCCCGCGTCTACGTGGGCAATGATTCCAATGTTTATTTTTTTCATTCACATTTTCCTTTTTAGTTGTAATCCGTGGATAAAATATGTTTCTACGCATATGAAAGTCCTCCTAATAGTCAAATTTTCACTTTAACATTACAACATACGAGCAAAGCCCGCAACATAAAGAATGTGTATAATTAAGTTTTATCATGGCTATTTTGCAAAATCTTTTCTATAATAGTACAGACTCATACAGCTAAGGAGAACAATCGTGAAACAGCTAAGCGCAGTCGCAAAAGAATACAAACAACTTATCGCGGTCTTTACTATAACGGGGATTGTTTGGTTTTTCATACAAAATTTTGTTCCCTTCTACTTTCAAACGGTTGTAGATAACTTTACAGACGGCACTTTGACGATGGCGAACATTGCTGTCTATGGCACGGCTTTAATTGCGCTTTACATCATGGGTTATTTGTATAATTACCCAGAGCGCAAATTAGAGCAAAGTTTAGTACAAAGCTTAAAACTTGCCGCACTGCGCAAAATATCCGTCGTTGATTACCTTTCCTATACAAAGCTTGGCACAGGTACGTTAATCCAGCGGGTAGAAAACGGGGCATCGGCGGGTCAAAACATTCTGGGCTTTTATTTACGCTTTGTCGCGGAATTGTTCCCGGCAATGGTTTTTAGTATTATCTTTGTTTTTACGATTAACCGCACGGTCATGATCACGATATTACTTGGCTATGTTATTGTATTCATCATCTCCAATCTTTTGCTGAAGGCATTATATAAAGTCAAGGAGCGCATTCTTGTAAACGAAGAAAAATTTAATCATTTCCTCGTGCGCGGCTTTATGGAAATGGTTGTGTTTCGGGTAAACCGCCGCTTTACCCGGGAGATTCAAAAAACAAAAGCCGCTTCAAAAGAAATAATATCCTCGACGGTAAAAGTGAGAATGGTACATGAAGCTTTTTTTACTATTTTTGCAATTCTTGTTGGGTTTGTAAAAATAGGGATTATTATTTATGGCTGGACTGCGGACGCATTAACGATTGGGCAGATTGTGGCTTTGGTGATGCTTGTGGACAATGCCTACCAGCCAATCGCCATTTTGAATGTGATGTATATTCAGTACAAGCTGGATAAAATCGCTTTTGGCAGATACGCAGAATTTTTAGATGCCAAAGAGGACACTCGCCTTTCGCTGGGTGAAGATATCCCTGTGTTGAAAGGAAGTATCACATTTTCAAACATAAACTTCTGCTATAGCCAGCGCAAGATATTTGAAAATTTTTGCCTTAACATTGACCAAGGCAAAACCACTGCTTTTGTAGGTGAAAGCGGCTCCGGGAAATCCACAGCGGTAAAGCTGATAGTTGGATTATTGCAGCCCCATAGCGGCCATGTTGCAGTAGATGGCTTTGACCTGCAACAAGTAAACCTGAACAGCTATTACCAGCATATTGCATACTTTCCCCAAGAGCCTTCTATATTTAATGGCACATTGCGTGAAAACCTTGTTTTGATGAAGCAGTTGGCGATACCGCCTTACTGGAAGCCATTAAAAAAGTAGAGCTTGGCGAACTCTACTCTAAATTGAAAAATGGGCTGGATACGCAACTCGGCGAACGAGGCATAAACTTATCCGGCGGTGAACGTCAGCAGCTTGCGCTTGCCCGCTTGTGGTTTTCTGATGCGAAAATAATCATACTAGACGAGGCGACATCGGCCATTGATAACTTAACAGAAGAAGCCGTGATGAATAATGTGATGGCCCTGCTTCAAGGGAAAACGATTGTCGCTATTGCCCATAGGCTGGATTCGGTAAAAACTTTTGATAATATCATCGTTTTCCAAGATGGGCGCATAGCCGAGCAAGGTGCGTTTGACGATTTAATGGAAAAACATCAATTTTTTTATGAGCTGTATCATAGGGCCTTGTTATAGTTGGTCAAACTTTACTAATGCGTTATAATTGCTGGTTGAACCTGCTTACCCTCGATAGCGTATGCGGCCGATTCTACTAAAAGTGAAAGGTCGGCCGTCATACTTGTTGGTTTTTTCACCGGGTTATCCTGCCCAAACGGCACGAAGTAAATGTTTTTGGTGTTGTACAATTTCATTATATTGGTGCCGTTCATGCCCAGGGCGTCGTTCGAAAATAATGCAAGCAAAAGTGGTTTGCCGTTGCGCAATGTTGCTTTTGACGCCATTGTAACCGCCCCGTCCGATATGCCGTTTGCAAGCTTTGCAATGGTATTACCGGTTGCCGGTGCAATAACCATCATATCCATTTTAATGTCCGGCCCAAAAGTTTCTGCTCCGGCTATGGTGGTGATGATATCCCTTCCACAAATTTCTGATATTTTGTGTACATACAAGTCCCTGTCATGAAAGCGCGAGCTGTGGCTGTTTACATTTTCTGATACTACAGGGTAAATATCTGCCCCTAAATCCTTTAACTTTTGCAGCGGCTCCAGTATTTCTAAACAGGTACAAAACGATGCGGTTATTCCAAATCCTATTTTTTTTCCTTTTAACGTGCTTTCCTGTGTCATGTGGCCTTCCCCCTTAAAACGAAATTGATGTATTCCCCTAAAATTTCCCCGGCTGTTTGCGCAGCATACTTGCCCGGAATCCCCGGAAGCAGCGCAGATTTGCTATTTAGCTTTTTTGCAAGGCACATGTTAAACCCATACGGCTTTGATGCAATATCTATCAAAAGCGCGCCGCCCACACACCCAAGCATTTCATCCGTAAGCACACAGCCCGGCACCGTATTTATTATGGCGTCAAAATTTAACTGGTGCAGCTCATTAAGATAAATAGGCGTAACAGAATCCGCGTATGCTGCGCACGCTTTTTCGCTATTCCTTACAAGTGCATGAGCGTTTGAGCCAAGCGCGGTAAGCCGTAAGGATAAATCCCGCCCGCAAACACCATAACCAATGACAAGCACGCGGCTATTTGCTATGGTACGGCCTAAATTGAATACAAGGTAGGCTATTACACCTTCCGATGTAGGAACGGCATTCTTCACTTTAACACCATCATCATCCATCATCACGTAGTAGCTGATATCATGTGCAGCGCATTTCTCCGCTAAAAAATCATTCCTAAGCCCCGAGAAGACCAGCGCATTATTCCCCAATGCTACAAAATAACCGTTATTGAATATGGATTCATCCACTGCCTCCTTAAACGGAAAAATTACAAAATCCAAATTTTGTGGCTTGGCATCTGGTGTGTGAAAAACATGCCCTTTGCTTTGCAAGTAATTTTCTGTGTATTGATACCGCGCATCGTCTTTTAATATAAGTCCATCCATTTACATTTTCTCCAATCCGCAAGTCGTTAGTTATATTTTATGCCTGCGGATTCTATTAGGGGACAATAAATAATACAGCCTCTTTCGCTTATCAGCATTTGTCACAATTGAAATCAAGATGCATAATATGTGAATAATTGCTTAATTTAGGAGTGTGCGATATGATACGGCACCTGTTTGCAGGAGGGCTTACCTCTGCTGGTTTTGTTGATTTTTTTGATTACATAATGCCGCTTGAAAACGCTAAAAAACGATATTTCCTAAAAGGTTCATCCGGTTCGGGAAAAAGCACGTTTATAAAAAAAATAGCGGCAGAGTTTGAGGCCGCTATGGTTGACATAGACTTTTTTCACTGTGCGAACGATGCATCTAGTCTTGACAGCATGGCAGCAAAAGATTTTGGTTTTTGCATATTTGACGCAACCATGCCGCACGCACATGACCCGGAACTTCCGGCGGGTATCGATGAAATTATTGACTTTGCCCAATTTTTGGACAGGCAAAAAGTATTCAAACATATAGGCACAATAAAAAGGCTGCTCCACTCCAAAAGATTTTTATCAAAAAAGGCATACAAATTTCTGCTTGCAGCCGGAAACATTTATTCTGCTGAAAGAACGGCTTACGAGGCGGCTTTAATAGCACCACGCATTCAAAAATTGACGCGGGATTGTTTTAGTGTTTTTGAAAGGGCGGATTATTCTAGCTCTATGGGTACAAACCGCAAATTATTTTTAAGTGCCATTACACCGGATGGTGTAGTAAATTTTGCAGATAATGCTTTAAGCGGGTACAAAGTTTATTGCTTTTGCACCAAGATGGGAGCAGGGATAGATGTTATACTGGCCGGGCTTAAAAATTATGCTAACGCTTGCGGGATGGATACAGAAAGCTTTTATTCCCCTTTAGAGCCAACTATGGCTGAGTACCTATTGCTTCCAAAGGAAGGGCTGGCATTTGCTTCAGCCGGAGGCCGTTATGGATATACGGGAAAAGCGGATAAATTAATTGACCTGGGCTATTGTTTTGACTCGAAAAAGCTGAAAAATGCAGTGTCGGATATGCTGCGAAACAGTGAAATAATAGATAGTTTGCTAGATGCCGCAACTGCCTCAATGAAGGAATCACGGACAGTTCACAACAAAATAGAGGAAATATACATAAATGCAATGGATTTTGGCAAGGTGAACGCGTTGACAAATAGGATAATAGGAATGCTTTCACTAGAAAAATGATAAAAAATTCCTCAACACATAAATTTTATTTTCTGGTATAATTCAACCCAACTTTTCCTACCTTTCTGCGTCTTAATTATGAAAGGAGGGAAGTAAATGAGCGAATATATGGCATATATAGCATTGATGCTCACTTTCGACGGTTTTCAATTAGAGATGCTATCGAAAGGAGGAAAATCAAATGAGCGAATTTATGACATTGGTAGATACCAGCTATGCCAAGGTTTTCTACCACAGCTTGAAACAAGTGAAAAATGATCATGACGCAGCCGACATTACACAGAATACGTTTTTCAAAGCGTTTATGCATTTCAGCACGCTTCGGCAGCCGTCGTCATATGAGCCGTGGCTATTTACCATTTGCAATAACGAAATCAAGCAGTTTTACCGTAACGCTAAGAAAACTGCATTGCTTCATGAAAATGAGCCTCAAGACCACGTGCTTCCGGAGTCTGACGATGAAGATTATAACATGCTGTACGACGCTATAGGCCACTTGTCTGATGTGCAGCGTCAGGTTGTGCTGCTTAAATACTTCGGCGGATATACCATGCAGGAGCTTGCGATTATCTTATCCGTTAGTCCTGTAACGGTAAAAAGCCGGTTATACGAAGCACGCAAAACTTTGAAGCGGCTGCTGGATACGCCTGCCTTTTCGCCATCCCTCCAAAAAGAAAGGAGAAATGCCCTTATGGCAACTCTAAACCTTTGCGCCGTTGGCGCCCAAACCATTCCGTGCTTGTCACTTTATGCGCAAAAACAGCTTTTGCAATGCGCCAAGGACAATGCCAAGTTTAACCCCGCTATTTTAGCGGAACTCGCCAACATACCCACAGGACAAGCATTTATGGAGGCTTGCAACGGCAAACTGTCCTATGAAGAACTGCTGCGCATCTTGGCTTGCTGCGACGACTCAACCCTGTATCGCCTGAGCGGCAGCACTTTTACAACATGGCGTAATGCCGTGGGAAATCCGCTTATTCACGACATTGCTGCATTACAAGGTAGCGGAGGCTATATAGACAGCCTGGAAATGATTTTGTACGTTCCGTCTCTGATTGACACTTGCCGATGGTACAAAAAGTACCTGAATTGGGAGACTGACAATGATGATGCCGATATGGAAAAGTGGGGACACGCCGCCATTCGCCCATATGTCTGTAGCGAAGAACCCAATAGCCAGTATCAAGGCTTTAAAGGCTTTCACTTGCGCAGAAGTAACGGCAGTGCAATTTCTAATGCCAGCTGTTTCGTTTTTGTTAGCGGGCTGGAAGATGCGCGGGCCGATATTATTGAAAGAGGCTTGGATAAAGTAAGCGATATCTGCCACAACAGCTGGGGTACAAAAACTTTTAGCATTACAGACCTTAACGGATTTCATATCGAATTTTGCGAATGGGAATGTTAAGCCATTACTTTCATCACGCAGTCAACCGGCCCGAAAGTTGGGCCGGTTGATTTTTTTGTGAGAAATCTGCAAACGAACCAAAAGCCATAAACCAGCATATTACATAATACACTGTACAAGCAGTACAGTACAAAATAACCGAGAGGATTTTTATAGTGACAATTAAAGTCAACAAACCAAAAGATATAAACGCACTATTCCTAAAAGCAAAAGAAGATGCCCAAAAACACAACATCACGTGGACAGGCGACATTCGAGAAGGACATGGTTCCGGTTTTGGATTTGAAGGGAGATACGTTGTTGATGAAAACCACATCGTAATAACCGTACTAAAACGCCCTTTGCTTGCGTCTAAATCACGAATCGAAAGAGAAGTTAAAAATTATGTAATGCAAACGGAGTAAAAAAAATTTCGGGCGGATATGGAATCTGCCCCTACTTTAACCCATCTGCCTGAGCTTTCATTTCCTGTGCGGCGGCCATAGTGGCATCGGTTATTTGCGCACCGCCAATTAAGCGTGCCAACTCGCTGGTCATGGTATCGCTTTCTAATGGGAATACGCGGGTCACGGTGCGTTCGCCCTCCACGGATTTCTCTATTAAAAAATGCGTATCGGCCATGGCGGCAATTTGCGGCAGGTGGGTAATACATAAAATTTGACGGCGGCGGCTTATGCCCATGAGTTTTTCGGCTACTTGTTGGGCAGTACGGCCACTTACACCTGTATCTACTTCGTCAAAAATTACGGTGTCCATATGGTCTGCATCGGCCAGAATTGTTTTTATGGCAAGCATTATGCGAGACATTTCGCCACCGGATGCAATGCGCTTCAAGGGTTTTTCAGGTTCGCCGGGGTTTGGGGAAATCATAAATTCCACTTGGTCGTTACCATCGGGGCCAAAGGCGGTTTTGCGGGTTATGCCTATATAAAAGCGGGCGTTTTTCATGCCTAGGTCTTTTAATACTTCACTTATATCTTCGGATATTTTTGCAGCGGCGGAAGTGCGTAAAGCATGTATTTTGTCACAAACGGTAGTAATTTCCGTAACTATTTTGCGGCGCACTTGCTTTAAGCGGGCTATTTCTACTTCGCTATTTTCCAAATTGTCTAAGTTTTGTTGCAGCACTTGCCGCTTTTTAAGCACATATTCAACATCTCCACCGTACTTTTTCTTTGTACGGTAAATTAAATCCAAGCGGGTTTCGATTTTTTCCAGTTCGTTAGGGTCGGCATCCAGTTCATCCACATAGTCGCGCAGCTCTGCAACCACATCCTGCAATAGCTGGGATACTTCCGTTACAACTGCATACAACGGTTCTTTTGCAGGGTCTATCTTTGATATTTCCGCAATCAAACCAGATGCACGGGACACTTGATCATCTGCGCATAGCTGAATATTGTTGCTGCGATACAATAGCATGAGAGATTCTGTCGCGTTTTTGTGTAGTTTATCCAGTCCACTTAGGCGGTTTCTTTTTAATGTGAGTTCTTCCTCTTCGCCCAGTTTCAAGTTGGCTTTTTCAATTTCGTCCAGTTGAAAACGCCATATCTCAATTTGCTCTTGCCGCTGGTTGCCCACGCCTGCTATAGCTTTTAATGCCCTATCCGTTTCGCGATAGCGTTTTAGCAGGCCTTCCAGTTCCAATTTATTGGCTTCCAATTCCGCACCGCAAAATTGGTCCAGCAAACGCAACTGTTTTGTGGCGTCCAGCAGGCTCTGGTGCTCGTGCTGGCCGTGGACATCTACCAAAAGTGCTGTGGCGTCTTTTAGCAGGCCAACTGTTACGGTGCGCCCATTTATCCGGCAAACGGATTTTCCACTGTCCACTTGCATGGTACGCGAAATCATGATTTGCTCATCTGCAGTATCTATCCCAAATGTAGAAAGACCCGCTTGTATAAAGGGGTCTGTACATTCTAAAACGCCTTCTACATGGGCGAAATCTGCGCCGGCACGTACAAGGTCACGGGTTGCTTTGCCGCCCAGCAGGAAGTTGATGGAATCGACCAGAATAGATTTACCTGCCCCAGTTTCGCCTGTCAAAATGTTCAAGCCCGGCGCAAAGTTGACTTCCACCTCGTCTATCAGTGCCACATTTTCGATACGCAAATAGTTTAACATGGCTACCTCCCTATGGCGTTTAACCTCTCTACGAGCGCCGCTGCGTGAGGCTCCGACTTTATCACGCACATTACAACATCGTCCCCTGCTATAGAGCCTAATATTTCTGAGAAATTCATTTCGTCAAGGGCTAGGGCAACGGCCATTGCCATTCCGTTTAATGTGCGCAAAACCAGCATATTTCCTGCATAATCCGTGGATACAAGCCCCTCGCGAAAAATACGTGACATGCGGTGGCTTGGTTCATCTTCTTTTGCGGGAACAACATACTTTTGCCCGTCGTCGGTTGGCTCTTTTGTTAGCCGCAGCTCGCGAATATCACGGCTTACGGTAGCCTGTGCAGCAGAGAAACCGGCCTTTGCCAAGGCCTCGGTGAGCTCGCCTTGGGTAAAAATAGCCTGTGTATGCACAAGGTGCAAAATAGCCTGTTGCCGTTCAGATTTCATAGGAATTTGCCCCTTTGTGATAAATTTTATAAAAATTTTTTCTTTCTTAATACATCAAATAAATGAGCGGGTACGGTTTTGATAATTTTGGCATTGTGTGTGGATTTACGTACAAATACACCCGTATTCGGTCGCGCTTCGCCAATAGTCTCACCATCAATAACAATAGGACAGGCCTGGTGAACCACAATGCGCACAGTGTCCGCCGCACCAATAACAAGCGGGCGAGTGCTTAAACTATGCGAGCATATAGGTGTAACCACCATCATTTGGCCGCCTGGCATTAAAAGCGGGCCACCGGCAGATAGGCTATACGCCGTGGAGCCAGTGGGCGTTGCAACGATAATACCATCTGCCCGTATTGTGTCCAGCAAATGGTTATTCACGTATAGGTCAAATATTTTCA
>Ga0123355_10018568_pt1 | contig 11040 bp, 13 predicted proteins | sample TergutEmb28metaG_3_FD_89872 | JGI IMG/M metagenome (GOLD analysis project Ga0123355, IMG submission 89872) | Embiratermes neotenicus P1 segment gut microbial communities from Petit-Saut dam, French Guiana - Emb289 P1 | ecosystem: Host-associated > Arthropoda: Insects > Digestive system > Gut ...
CCTGAAAATGAACTACACAGAGAGCTTAAATTTAAAAAATCAAAATTTGATTGGTTAAACAAATACACACTGCAGATCATTTCATCATGTGAATATCTCTCCCTTGTCACTCATAACCGCCACTCTATTTTGGCTGTTTTAAGCTTAAAATGTATAAGGATACCTGACATGCTTATACAGGGTGTCATGTGACAGATAATACTGTGAGCTTTTGCCAGTTTACATATGCACCATCTTGTATTGACATGGTAAATGTTCAAAATTTCATATTTTAAATGGCTTGCCAAAGTGTCATTATACAGAAACCAACATTCTATTTTTAGAGCAAACAATTTTCACTTCCTTCACCCGAATGCAAGTATGTCAGCTAAGCGAAAATGTATTTATCCAAATATAAGACAACCCCCCCAAAAATAATATGTATCCTAAGAAAAATATTTTACTATTTTTTTGCATACACTTAATACACAGTGTGTCAGATCCTGTCTACCTTTCCCAAATAGTGTCACTGACTCCATTTTCACAATCTGGGTATTAAATCTTCCTCACACTCACTCCTATAAAACTCCCAACCTCTTCACTGCGATTCCACAACACATCATCATTATGTTCCATCCACTGCATTGGATATACAGCACTTCTTAAAACCCTTCATAGTCACTTCTGGTGAGATGAACTGCCATGTTGTTAAGATCCACTCCACACTGACTAAAAACATTGTCTTTCATATGCATAAATATGGTATGTATCTGAAAACAGAAAACAGACCAAGTAAGCAGAAAATTCTCAGCCAAATACATAATTTCAGAGGTGATTAGCACATTCTGACTTTCAATGAACAGAAGCTTAAGACAGTTAGAAGCGTAGTAAATATAAAGAGTTCCTATAATACATTACCTTCTCACGGAGTCATCATATGCAGTCTACAAAGATAGATCTATATGTCAATGGGGAGTCTGAATTTTGTGGTTGTGCTGTAGAGTCAAGTAGTGAGCATATGGAGGCAACACAGGTGCGTGCTCTGGTTCCCTGTATTCATATGATTTTGAATCGTCAAGCTGAAAATAACATTACAAAACTTCTAATAGTTCTCAATTTCACCATTAAGTATAATACAGTCGTGATTATCTCACAAAAAAATTTCTTCACGTACTGCATGCTTAATATTCACTGATATGCTGTTTTATAATACTTGTTCAACCCATGCTCAGTCCACTCGCAGATCAATCCCATCACTCATCATAATAAATATGATATATTTAAATTTAATATAAACATACAAAATATCAATATATTTACAAGAAAATCTTTCCAGTACCCTTCATTTCTGCTCATTTTATTTAATTTCCCTTTTCTCTTTTATCCAGCATTCTTCCTTTTATGCTTCTTAAATTGCTCCCCCTTTATATTTGCCCTTTCAGGACAGTCCCTGAGGGTCATGTTGCATATCAGTCCAACTACATTCTCTACATCCATATCATCCTTCCTTGTGAAGTTCATTAACCTGTAGATACAGCCCACAATTTCCTCCAAAACACCTGTACCTATCTACCAAACTACACTATGTCACAGTCCAGAAACCCATAATTTTATTGGTGGTAACATTTTTCATATTCCACACACCTGGGAAAATGTTGATGGAACAGGTGTGGAATATAGTCAAAGGATGAAACCCTTCTGTTACAGCACCATGAAACCTCCCTACACACACAATCCCAGTTTTTCATCCACTTTAATTAGACAACCCAAAATATTCTACTGATTCCTACTACCTCGTTTCCTTTAAATTAATATTAAAGTGTCCCTAGAATGTAACTGTATCTAAAAGGTACATATGGAAACATTTTGCACCTTATTTTCAAAGTTTCATCTTCTGTACATTAAACATTAAGAGGGATTTATGGTCTGTCTTAATTTTGCATTGTCATTCCACAAACCTAGGGTTCCATAGCACTGATCTACAATACCAATAACATTACTCACATACCACCTACATTTTTTTCTGTTCTCTTTCTCAACCACACGGCCTTGTGAATCGCAGTGTTAATGCATTAGAAATAAATACTTCCCTATACCTCAGTAAAACACAAAATATCATATATAACCAAATAAAGCAGTACTTTCCTAATTTGTCTTTATAGCTATTTTGATGAAAATTAAAGACTGCAAAGTGGGGCTGTCTTATACAGGGCCGACTTATATTCATGTAAATACACTACAACATGAAGAGTCCAACCTTTTTGGCAAAGGATCACAACCATTATTGTGGGCTGGTCCTCAGGCTGCATGTGTAAAAATCATAATAAGTTGCATACCTAACCACCTATATTACTGTGTAATTTGTATACTACATACATAATCGACATAAATGGCCACAGGCCACACAATACAGCCAGTCAAGCCGCAGGATTCACATCCATGAAGTACCTGTACACAACAACTACAGTACCTCATCTTTTTTAAGAATTTTCCTGCACTAGAAACCCACATATTCTAAGGGTATTTGTCACATACCTGCAATGGATAATTCGTATCAGAGTCATAACTGACCTCACTCCCGCACACTTTAAAAGGGACAGGTGGATGGTCTACTACAGAAAGATCTGACATACATGTTACTGGTGTATTTATACTCGGCACATATTGAGATGGAGGGCAGTACATCTTACAAAGCACAAATGATTCTGCAATGAAACAAAAGAAATAGCTCCAATCATATCCATAAAATGGCAAATAAATACAGTGAATGATACATCAAAATGTTTGTGTTCAGTCATATCTTAATCGCTTCCTTTAGCCTAAGAGAGTCTGACTGAATTCACACCCCACAAAAAGTTTGGTATATTTTATATATACATTGGAAAATGTTAACTCTGTGAGGAATAGATCACTACTTGTCCTTAATCCAATATATGTCTTATTACATTTTAAATTCTGATATGAGTGAAGACAGCTGAATAAAACCCAGGACTAAAATCTCAAAATTTATGCACTGAATAGAACATCAGGTTACTTCACTGAAATAAATTACTCATACTTCCAGTACCTATGCTTGAGTTCCGTGAAGTTCGTGGCTTAGCAACAGTAACCTGTTTGAAGAACAACTGCAGAAGAGATAATAGGACTGCGACATCCTTGCCACAGAATAATTTAGCTAAGAATGTGCCTCCTGGAGCCAACACATTTGTTGCAATATTGAAAGCAGCCAACAGTAACTGTGCTTGGATATATTCATCAAAGTCAGGCAGTCCTGTCACTGGAACACGTGCAGATCACATTATTTGCAGCTGATATATCAAAGTTCAGTTAGTTCTGTAATAAGGAGAGCTTCCATGGTAATCAATAGATATTCACCCTTCATGAAGTTCTGGGCACTTACATATTCTAGGGGTACGGCTACATTGGAGCCAGAACTGACACAACACAGCAAACCAACATTTGTCTGGGTATACATCGCAGACACTTGGCTACATTTAATCCGACATGTGTGTCTAGACTTATAGCTACAAAAGGGCTTCTTGTTTTCGGCTGCTGGTACATTTGATAGTGGGTCATGGGATCATTACAGCATTCACAAACGATATCGATGTGAAGTACTGCCATTTCAATTCATGTGTGGTCCCTGCTGCTCAGCCACATTTTGTATCATGTAGCTTTTCATTTCTCTCTGCTACATACCTCTCAATGTTTCCCATGTCCTTTGTGCTTGTTTACCTGAAAGAAACTTTTTTAAGTACTGACTTCTATAAACTTTCACGATATAAATTTGCAATATTTTGGTGTAACCATGTGGTTCTTTGTTGGTTTCTTACTGCTCTGAAAACATTTACAAACTTGTTGTGTTTCATTTAATAAATTAATAACAGAATCCATACAACAATACAGTAATCAGTATAATGTAAGATTTCAAATGTTATATGTAATAAATGAGAATGCTTGTGTTCTCTTATATTTTTCAACAGGACAGTCGTTCTGTTCCCTTGCTTTCTCATTTCGGATTGGATCATTACACAGTTGGAAAAATAGTGGATCAAGTTAGTGATGTTCTGTGGAGCAAGCTGTCATCGAAGCACTTAACAGTTCCGGACCATGACAGGTTTTTGGACATAGCTATTAAAACCTTGCCTTGGGCCACGTAGAATGACGTGATTGCTCTCCCATGCGCTGTTGATGGTTGATGTCTTTTTACATTTTCTTACATGATGTTCTGCACATGCATTTGTCAGCTGGTCTGGCTCACTTTTTGCTTCAAGGTTATCGACAGCTTGATGCAGGATGGTTGGGTCTCAACTTACAAATAAACAGACTGGTAATGACCCCCCTATATTTAGAACTATAAGACTGCAACAAAGGGACCACTCATTCAGATACTCGCTTTGCTTTCCTTCAGTTGCAATCATGGCTTTGCGTAGGAATGTTCTGCAAGAGGATGATATTTTGTGTGAGTTATATGCAGATACACGTTCTGATGTTTCTGATTATAGTGACAATGAAAGTTTGGACAATGACAGTGACGTCCCCACAATTAGTTCACATAAACAATTGCGATCTTCTACTGGTCCACTGACCCCACAATTTCCAGACCCATTTTCCTCATATCAAGATAATTTTTATAACAGTGTGAGATTAGCGCAGACATTGCTAGACAGAAACATGAGAGTCTACAGCACTAGGTGGGCTAGCAGGGGCATTCCACATGACCTAGAAGGGGAAGGCAAGTGCTTGAAAAAAGGGAAGTTGGTGTTCCAGAGGAATGGTGACATAATGGTGCAAGTATGGAAGGACAAGACTTGTGCGAATGATAAGTTTGATCCATTATGCAACAATTGTAAACAGAGGGAGGAAAGACAGGAAAACAAACATGGAAATAAAGAAGCCTTATGCTGTTGGCCAGTACAATAAACTCATAAAGAGAATAGAGAGAGCAGGCCAGTAGCTCAGTTACTACTCAGTTCTGAAGAAAACTGTAAAATGGTCAAAAAAAGGTGGTACTATATCTGCTAAACTTTGAGCTCTTCAACACCTTTTTGTGTACAGGACACTAAATACAAAGTAAAGTACAAAAACTTACTGCAAGACGTATGAAGGTCCTGAATATCAGAAGTCCAGAATCGAAGTGAGTCCAGTTCTGATGACCTTCAATTGCCAGAGAAGGGGGACTAAATAGGAACTGCCAGGCAGACTTTCTGGTGATTTCAGAATACATAAACTTGAAAAAATTGTTGGTGGTGGGGAGGGAAAAAGAAGTATCCTGCAAGACAGTGTAAAGTGTGTGCTGCACATAAGAAGTGAAATGAAACCAGGAACATTTGTAAATTCTGCGTTCTGCTTCACAAAGGGTCTTGTTTCGAGAAATACCATTCACTGATGAACTACTAGACTATCTATATGCAGTTTCTGAAGTCTCGGGCTCGGTAGCATAATCTACAGTGTCATACTGTAAGACTATGTTATGGGGTTGAACATTCAAAGCATTTAAAACATACAGGAACTGGGGGTATTTAATTAAAAGATCATCCAGTTGGCAAGGTGTTTAGTTTCAAGAAAGATGGAATTTTCCTAATGTTATCAGCTGCATAGATGGAAAGCACATTCACATTATATGTCCTACAAAAGCTGGGTCACTGTTTTAGAATTACAAACAATCTATTTCCATAGTATTACAAGGTGTAGCAGATTCTGATAGCAGATTAATTTTTATAGACACAGGTGTTTATGGTAAGCAAAGTGATGACGGTACATTTTCTGCTGCTACTTTATATCACTTCTTGGAAGACTTTGAATCTACCTTACCAAAGCCTACAAGTTTTGAGGGAAGTGGAACAGAAATGCCTTTCATCATCCTTGGTGATGAGGCCTATCCCCTAAAGACGTACCTAATGAAGCCTTTTGCAAGAAAGGATTTGTCATGTGAAGAAGGCGTTTTCAATTACAGCTGTCACAAGCAAGGCGATGCGTTGAGTGTGTCTTTGGTATCCTGACAGCAAAATGGCGATTGTTAAACAAAGCAATACAAACGAACGTCAATAAAGCTGAAAGAATAGTGAAGTGTATCTGTTTACGGCATAACATCATCATAGATCTTGAAGGAACAACACATGGTCCTTCTGTTCTTCAAGAATCTTCACAAATTCATGGATCCCATCAGGCCAGAATAAATGTCCACGGTAGACCATTCAGTCGGTCCTCAAAAGGTGCAATAGATGTAAGAAATGTGTTCAAAGCTTACTTTAATGGCCCTGCTGCAGTTATTCTACCACAGAACCAGTAGGTTTATATGCGCTGAGTTTTCACTTTAGCACCACATAATGGAACATTTGTTATGTATAAAGTATATGATAAGTAGATATTCTTAACAACAATTACCATTCCTGATATAAAATGTACCAATATTAAAGATATTGTATGTATATAAGCAAGTGGTAATCTATTTCATAAGTGTTATTATTTCAGTACTTACCTGTAACATTTAATTTCTCTCGTGTTTCAACCCAAAGTTTTGGTTTGAGATTTCTGTTATGGTAATTTATGACCCTTTGGTCCCAAAGAGGCATCACATCCCTAACAAGTTCTATTAGATACATTTTGTCCGTTGCAACAACACTCGAATCCTATGCGCACTGCAGCAAATATCTGACCAACTGTCGGCTTGAAACAAACTCACTTTGTTAGCACCAGACAGTCGGGGAAGATAACATTCCAGTCATATCAGTTTCAGTCCAGCCGCTGACGTAAACAGTAATGTTTTTGATTTCTACTTCCTTGTCTGGAGTCTGTCCTGACTATTGTGTTGTGTCATTTCTGGCTCCAATGTAGCTGTAGCCCAAGGGATTCATACTGCCAATACACAAGCTGTACATAAGACTCTCTTTTCACGATTCCATTCAATTTAGAAACCTACACAGAGCATAAAACATGCAAAACAATGATGACACAATATAATAATGGTAAAGTTGTCCCATACCGTGCCATAAGGGCATATAGTAGGAGCAGAAATACAGCTCCATTCATTTTACCCACAGTACAAAATTGAGGTGAGGGGTCAATTCCATGCCACGCCTGCTTACCTGTGAAAAAGAACACTGGCTCACATTAAGCAAGAGATGGCAAGGCTCCACAGCTGATTTGTATGGATCAGAGAAGAGAAGAATCTCTTGCCAGTGCTAGAATGAGAACCCTCAACTGGCCAGTCTGTAGCCTAGTCACTATACTGCTTATTCTAATGCTGAAACTTACAGTGAACCATACAACAAACCTTACCAACAGCAAAACACCATAACATGACCACACACAGATAGAACCTACTTACCATCTGGTGCTCCATCACACAACACAAGGTGTGCAGATTTTCCCTCAAAATGTTTTATAATGACTTCAGCAGTCTCCTTCTTGGTAATGTCACCTTGAATCTGCACAACACCTGGCAGAGGAGCCATAGCTTGTAAATCCACAGCCACAAGTTTGACATCTCTCTCTGTCCCATTTTTCTCTGACCTGTAAATCAGTTGCTTCATTTGAATTCCATGGTCAACATAAATAGAACAAAATAAAGCATTCATGTCCATCACAAGCAAAGAAAATTAAATATTATGAGGAATGTGTGTGAAAGTGTGTTTGTGTGAGGTTGAGATAAGTTGTAAACTTATATGTGTGCTTTTTACTTATTTCTTTGTCTTTTTCATTAATTTATTTACTTTGTTTTTTACCTCCTATGCTACTTATTTATTTACTCATTTACTTGCTTTTTAATATATTTACTTATTTATTTTATGGAGTAATTAATTTTATTGTTCATTTATTTTATATTTACGTATACATATTCATTTAGTTACCTTTTATTATTTTATTAGTTTATTTATCCACTAATTAATTTACTTACTTTATAATTACTACTTGATTTATTTACTTATTTATTTAGTTTTTTTGTTAATTTATTTATTCCTTTAGTATCTTGTGGGCATGCATGTGTGTTTATATTAGCACAGCTAGTGTGGGATGGAGATGCCTCCTCCCCAAACAGCGGAGTCCAACAGCACTGCAAAATGAAAATTTTAAGTAAAAGAAAACTGATTTTCTGCATTAAAAAAAAATTCACATTACTGAGCCAAATAAAATAATGAACTATTCTTTTTAATTCATAACTCTGTTATGGGCAGGCATTTCATTAGCTTTCCCAAGTGTCAAAGGACGTAGCTCTGGCATTATGCGTGTGCGCATGTGGGTGTGTGTGTGTGTAACATAATGTTGGTAACTAGAACATCTTTATTACATTTGACATATGTGATTTTACTAGTCTGTTTACTCTCATATTGAGTTATCTGTTATTATGACCATTTTAAGTTGTCCTAATGGGATTTCTGTTTGAATAGCAGAAGTATGAATACACAAGTGTGGTGCATATGTTGTATTTCATCTGACATAAAATGTCATCTTAAACAAAAAAGTAACAAGTAACTGTGAGAGTGGCAATACATTACTAATCAGTTGCTGATCCTATAAGTAGTTTCAAGAAGCCAATACATAAACATTATTGAAGCTAACTGTATTATCAGCAGAATATTAAGCTGTATCACATGTGCAATTTTTGCCTGGACACCACATTCAATATAAAGACTGGGTTGTTGGCTGTACAACCCAGGATTAGAATTCTGGCAAGAGACTTGTTTCTTCTCGAAAACATCCAAGACTGGCCTCTGGGATCCACTCAGCCTCCTACTCAGTAGGTCCCACAGGATCTCTCCACTGGTTAAGATGGCTGGGTCATTAGACTCACCATTCAGCTCCACCTACTGCTAAGGTTAAGAATAAATGGATCTGTACCTCCACTCCCCTTATATGCCTTTGTGGTAGCGGTTCACAAATTTTCCAAAATATGGGAAGCCACCTCAACATTCTACATGCCAGAGGAGTGACTAGAAGAAGAAAGTTCCATGCTGAAGACCTTCACATACTAGGTGCCATCACAAATAATTTAGACTTGGGCAACCAGGCACCCATGATCTGTGCACACCTTCTTCATGGTGTGCATAGTAACAGCTTGACCTGAATTATTAATCTGCAAATCTACAACCACAGCTACATTCAAAGTATATGGACCACACATAATCGGAAATATTACGGACACCAATGTCCAACATAAAACAAAACTACCAACTTGCACTTTTCACTTAGGGCTATGACAGTTTTGCAAAATCCAGGGAGTGAGCCACTATAATCACCAGCAAACTTGAAGTGCTTCTATAAATAACTCGAGTCATTTCAATTTCATAACAGCCATGGTACATCAAGCACAGAAACTGTAACAGATGCAGTTCCAAGATACACTCTATATGAGTGGTAATAAGTGCTCTGTTTTTACAAGACAGTGTAACACACTAATATTACTTTATGCTATAATCCCATTTAATGTCTCTAAAATTAGACCACTTTTTTTACTTGCTGAGAAATTGTGGTTCAGACCATTACCAACACAGCAAACACAAGAAATGAACATACATGCCCTCAGCAACATTCAAATCTGCAACTCTCAACCAAGCAGCTTCAGACCTACACCTCACAGCATTCAAATCTGCAACTCTAACAACCAAGCAGCTTCAGACCTACACCTCAGACTGCACAGCCACTGGGATCAGCTCACATTAGCTACAAGGAGTGATTTAGAAATAATTACATGAATAACGAAATGCTGCAACTTCAAATCCCAGGCATAACATTAAATGAACTGCCATATTTAACTTAAAGATCTCTATGGGTCAATTTTTTTTCTTCCAATCTTTGTTTACAGTAACGTGTAATTTTATTTTAGGTCTGTCACATATGACAATTACTCTGTTACTACAGCAATCCAGTCCCTGTAATGAGTTTATTTTGGCTGTGTCACATGTGACAATTACTCTGTTACTACAGCAACATGCGGTCAATCTGTCATTAACACTTACACTAATCTCTGGGACACCACTTGACTCCAGCTACCTGGAGCTGCACACAAGTCTACCACATGAGATATGCCTGTGTACAAAATAAAGAAGCATTAATAAAATAAATTAATAAAATGATAATTGCACAATCAGGAACTAAAACAGGAATGAATTATAAAGTATAGGGTGAAGACAGTTCATAAAACACAAGTTCTCAGAACAGTTCTGGGCTCAAACATTCTTCAGCCAAACTACCAGCTTCAACATGTGGGTCAACATTATAAACAACTCTTTCAACAGAATACATTCACAGATAGAAATATTCATGACAAAGAGACCAGCATTATGACAATGGTAATAAGCAACCTGTAATCTATAATTAAAAAAATACATAAACACGCACTTTGTAAGAGTACATGGATTCTTCAGACATGTACACAGAATTAACTCTTTTTATGCACAGTTTATATCTGACAACAATTTTCACTTTCTAGGTATTCTTTATGAATTAAAAAAAGACCTATGTTGAGATCATGTCTGTCCCTGTTGTCCACATGTACGTACGTTTGTGATCCAATGTCTGGAACTCAAATGTGTTACATTTTCATTACATTCCACAAAGAAATTGTCACGAGAACACGAGTTTTGTGAAAATTGTATAGTGACAGTCATACTTAAGGGTCTAAATGAATTTCTGCATGTACTTTCTGTATTACTTAACTGATTTGGGTGAAATTTCGTACAGAAGGTTTCCATATAAAATCACTGAGTAGTTGAGAGTTTTGTGAAAACTGGTGCACTGACAGCCACACTTACGGGCATAAATGACCTCTCCTCTGCCTCTGGGCCTTCATGGTCTACGACAAACTTTACCTTACAGTGTATTTTGTTGGTTTACATTTTTGAAGGCATAAATAAAATTCTGCCTTTATTGGCTAAATAAGACATCCAAATCCTGCCCTTATTTGCTAAACAAGACATCCAAATTTGAAAAAAAAAAAAATATATATATACGGGGTGTAACAGGAGGAACGGACCAGACTTCGGGAGGGTGTTCCTTATGTTATACTATACCGATATAACCCAAAACACCTATATCCAAAGTTGAACGGTTTGGGAGATA
>Ga0123355_10018571_pt1 | contig 11039 bp, 5 predicted proteins | sample TergutEmb28metaG_3_FD_89872 | JGI IMG/M metagenome (GOLD analysis project Ga0123355, IMG submission 89872) | Embiratermes neotenicus P1 segment gut microbial communities from Petit-Saut dam, French Guiana - Emb289 P1 | ecosystem: Host-associated > Arthropoda: Insects > Digestive system > Gut ...
AGGGTATGGTTGGTGGGTTGTGGTGGGGGTGGTGGGGGTGGGGGGGGGGGGGGGGGGGGGGGGGGGGGGGGGGGGGAGGGGGGGGTGGGGGGCGCAGAGAGAAAGGCGGACACTAAGTTTGTTAACACTTATATTATCTCCTGGTATTATCAAACGCAAGACTAAGTTACAATTGCCTGTCAGCACTTACAAAATAAGAAGTACTAAATGTACCTTACAGCGGTGCACATGACTATATTTATTTCTTAAGCCACAGATATTAGAACCAACAAAATACACTGTATGTGGGAAGAAACAGCAAATGTCTGTGACTGTTCTCCTCCATGTTTAGGTTCTCATGGGCGATTACTAAACAGCATTGTTACACATTTTTCGGCCAAGTGCTATATGAGAAACTACGTACTGTACGTATTGCAGATAACACAGCAATTCCATCACGGAGCTGAGACACTGAAAATGGTTTGAACTTAAATTATGGAAGATAAAGAAGTAACTATTTTACCAATTATTGTCCATTGTAATAACTATTTACATTTGTATGCTTGTATATGCATACGTGATCTGTTGTACGCAGTTAGTACGAGGTATATTTGGACATTTCTCCTTGTAGCTACCTTCAGCTCACTGATTATGGCCCAGGAGGACAGAAACATATAGGAGGCTCAATAACAGATAATTAGGAGTTTCCCCCTTATGAAGTGTATGTCGTTGGTTTAATTTCTGTGGCTTACCAAGTGCAGTGGCCATAGACCAATTTGACACTTTTACGACAACTGGCACGAACGTAACTTAGCTATTCTAAGACAATACAGAGTTTCAAATCTCACAGTGAATGGGGCTTATGTCGTCCTCTCTTTCAGACTTCGTAGGGAAGCTACATTTAATCTGCTGAGAGCATGGATTGAATTATGTCGGTGTGACCTTCTCACCTATTTTCGGGGAAATCTGCTGACTCGATAAAAAGTTAACGAAGAACGAACAATTAACAGGTTGCGCACTGCGCAGCAGTGGCGTACCCAGGAAGTTTGTTCGGGGGGAGGGGGTTCAACAAATTCATTTGCGGACAGAGGACAGAGAGAACGGGGATCTGGGTGCGGTAGCCCCCTAGTCAGGGGTTCTGGAGGCAGCTGTAATTTGGTACAAGAAATTTCATTTCACATAGTAAAATTTTCTTAATTTTTGGTACTTTAAGACTATTTACGATAACAACCAATTTATTTGTCATTGCTAATGTAAAACAATTGCGAACCGACGGTAGTTTTAGAATTTTACTGCCTTTTTCCCCCAACATCTTGGGGTGTTGGCGTCCTAAATTCAGCAATTTTTAACAGTTTTCACAATCGGGTTGAGTTTGGCACGATTTTGTAGGGCCTTCGGAATTTCGGGAGGGGGGTTTGAACGCCCAAAACCCCCTCCTTCGGTACGCCAATGCTGGGCAGTTGAGCTCCCACATTCTCCGAAAACAGCTGAAACGTTTCAAAACATACCCGAAACAGAACGAGAATACCTTCAGCAGGCTAATTTCGAGCCTCACAAAAGATTAAATTTCTGGCAGAGGCAAGCCAGTTTCTCTTCAGTTGCAGGGGCGTCATCCTACTCTTTGGCAGTGTTTCTTCATACCAATGCAGTTTACGGGCACACGACGTGCTCGTCATTCTTCGTCTGAGCAGCACTCCAGCGGCCACCACTAAACATTCTGCTGGTACTTGGCTTCTTGTGCTTCCTCTTCGGATCACACTATCGACATCTTCCTAATTAAGGACTGCTGCACGGTTGAATGGGTACAGGTCACAAGGGCAGTGCAGATAGTGGCAGTGACACGTGCTACACAACCAGCTAACCACACTGCCACTGTGACCTGTCCAACACCAGCGATGAGGTGTGGGATATATCGAAGGCGTTCCTGGGTTTCGCTGGAAGCTTGCAGACAGGCGGGCAGGTATTCCAATATTCGGGCACGATCACAGACATCAGAAGGCAACATAATCGAAAATAACCGTCAAGAGGTCTAAACACGATACTGTAAATGAAGAGAGGCTCTTGAAGAAAAAACCACGGTGGAGTACTGATAATGTTGCAGACAATGTGTTAGGCTGGTATCCAGTTCGAATTTCGGACGGGACACGGGATACCCTTACTGGCGTCTTGTCTGGTTCCCTTCACTGCAAACTGCGTAAAAAGTCAACTAACTGAAAATCCAGACTCCTGCCTCTTTACTGACTACATTTCCATCTGATACTCAAAGCTTGGGAACAGCGTCGTTAAATAAACTACGACTCGGATAAACAGCTGGAACAGCAGACTGTCATAAAGGAAAACTTTGAACAGGATTAGAATAACTAAATACTAATCGTACAGAGTGTAAAGAGATGACCGAAGTTTATAAACGTTTTGTTTCACTCACAAACAGCCAGACGGCTAGGTGCATGCAACTACACTACATGACACTAATCTGAGGAAGCCCCATAAAGTACTGGTTGCTCCGTTAGTCAACCACAGCCCTCAAATACAAATTGAACCGATCAGGTATGCCGAATTATTGTTTATCAAGTGTGTGTGTGTGTGTGTGTGTGTGTGTGTGTGTGTGTGTGTGTAAAGGAAACCTCAGAAAGCATTTGACGCACCAATGGTGAACCACCACCTGCAACTGCCTGCATTCAGGAATGTCTAATTCCCGTTCAGGGATATATTTATCCATTATTTGATGTGTAAAATATTATAAGCCAACAATTAATTGAAAAAAAATTAAAGTTGTACCTTAATGTGAGGTTGGCAGCCAGTCCAGCATATGTCGGGACGGATTAAGGAAAACGCCAGGATGGTCGGGAAACAAGAACATTGTCTATGGTCAGACAACTGGGGTTTATGGCGTTTTACTTAGTCCTTGCAGGCAAATGCTTGGACACGTTCAGGCTGATCAATTGAAAAAGGGTCGTCAGGACATGTTACCACACTCAGAAAATGGACCAACAAGCTAATTAATCCAAATAATTAGTGTGCGGTTTTATATACAAACACCGCGCTTCAAAATCACATCCTGAAACAGCCTACAGAATGGCATTCAACAGACATTTACACTTTCACCATTAGCCACTTTTATATATGAATGTGCAGTGTTCCTTTAGAGGAACTACCCTGCTATTACGAAAGACCGCTCTCGGCCAGTTCAGTCCAAGGCACACAATGGGTTTTACAGCCAAGAGTTTGCATTAACTTCCTGTTTCCCTCACTATCAGGACAGACATGAACCTGTGTGTATATGAACTTCTCTAATGCACATAACATATGAGAAATGAAACTGACGTTCGGTGAACTATAAAAGACACAAGCGTAATCCTGACGACGGCAAGAGCTCGTCTCAACTGTCGATCTACATTGGTTACTGTACAGTAGAAGAAGTAAGCGAATGAATATACCGCAGGGATTTTCGTCTCAACAAGCGATCGGAACATCAATATGTTACTGGAGGGCAGAATATCAAAGTTACTGGAGGGCAGAATATCAATATGTTATTGGAGGGCGGAATATCAATGTTACTGGACGGAAGAATATTAATATGTTACTGGAGGGCGGAATATCAATGTTACTGGACGGAAGAATATTAATATGTTACTGGAGGGCGGAATATCAATGTTACTGGAGGGAAGAATATCAATATGTTACTGGAGGGCGGAATATCAATGTTACTGGAGGGAAGAATATCAATACTACTGGAGGGCGGAATATCAATGTTACTGGAGGGGCGGAATATCAATATGTTACTGGAGGGGCGGAATGCCAACGTGTTACTGGAGGATGGAATATCAAGATGTTACTGGAGTATTCGCAGAGTACAACCAACAAGATGCGACGTTTCTCATTTATTTATTTCTGTAAGACGCTCTAAATGTTTAAGACGGGATTACCGCCTATCATCAGGAGCTCAAAACTGCACATACAGCGTCAGGTATTTGTCAGACCATTACTGCTAGCCTGAACGGGGTTGAACTGGTTTACATGTACATATAAACCAGTTCCATCCCGTTCAGGCTAGCAGTAATGGTCTTACAAAAACCTGACACTGTACGCGCAGTTTTGAGCTCCTGATGATAGACGGAAAACCCCTTCTGAAACATGTAAAACGTCTTACAGAAATAAATTGAGAAACGTTGCATCTTTTTGGTTGTACTCTGCGAATATAATAGCAACGCACGGACCTATGAATGGTAAATGTTAAATGTTACTGGAGGGCGGAATATAAATATGCTACTGTAGGGCAACAGGCGTTCCTACAAACCACTACAGGCTAAGATTCTTCTGAGACGTCAAGCGGCGTGGTTTGGTACGCTGGTAGCAACTTTTCGGGAAAAAGGTATCGACTCTATCTCCAGAGTACTCACTGCTTCCCTAATATCTATCAATACTGTCAGTCACAATAAGCACAAACTTCGCGAACAATTTTATTAGATGGCAACTAGTTACGAACCCAGACTTGCCATCTAATAAACTGTTCGCAAAGTTTGTGCTGACTGTGATTCACAATAATGTAGAAATCACGACTGTTACACCAATGGGGATTTCAAATACAGTCTTCTGTAATGTTTGTATTCGCCCACTAAACTGCATGGCAACACATTACAAAAGACAGATGTCTTGACCTCCAACCTGGGTTCTCTCCTTCGGGAGACAAAATTTCGCATTCGTACAAAACCGAAAATAGACAAATATATGCATAGAACATACGCAAAGTGAAATCAATGAAGATAAACCTATGCTGGGTCATACAACTAAAAATATCGATGATGATGGACAGTACATTTGTCATCCTCAAAAATGGGGAACACACCAGCTGATGTATGAAATATTGCTACTGCAGCACGGTTAACGAAGCTTAAATGTATGGAGTCAAATGTTAACTACACATACCACTTTGCTGAAACATTTAAAAACTGTAGTTCGTTGCAGTGTTTTTACGTGCTTCTTATGACTAACACCGACAATTGCCCTAAACAGCATTAAGCAACCGGTCCGTATAATGAAGACGGAGTATGTTCTATGAGAAGTAGGAAACGAGATTTTATACATCATTTAGATAAATTTAAGCCTGCCTGTCTGTGCATTCGCTTTCATTTGTTAATGTAACCAAGCTTGCAAGCCTGGCATTAGCCATCTCCATGTTTATAACTCATATATCAGCCAGCAGTAACTATCTGATTTCAGTGAAACTATCGATGTGCTGTGCGCCACTTGAAGAGAATCCTTCATATATGTCTGAAGTACCTGTCACTAATAGTATAACAAGAGAGCAAGCAATGTACATATAACGTAACAATGAGGTGCGTTCGTGCAACCACTGTTGCCGTGGAAAAACAATAAGTATTACATATTCTGAGTGTGCCTTTGTAGCCTTACGTGTCCAGGATGCAATGCGCCCGCGACATATTGCCGTCTGTGCCCTGCCCGGCTGTAAAATAACCCATAAACAGCATGACGTTTGGGAAAAACAAAGTTACTGAAAATAAAATGTGTGTTTTGATTTTCTCTACAAATTTTGGCCGAAATATATCTCATTCTAAGAAGAATTGAGAGAGATATGATAACAAATGTATATTGGTCTTCACGTAAAGTACCCGTTATTTTTGTCCGATTTTATTAAAATTCTAATGTCAAATTTCGCGAAAATCCGTCCAATGGGGGCCGAGCAGTTCCATGCGGGCGGGCGGACAGACACAGAGACAGACAGACATGACGAAACTGATAGTCGCTTTTCGAAATTTTGCGGACGCGCCTAAAACCTACTACGTAATGAACCTGTGAGGTGATACCAAAACTAGTACCATTCAAAGCAAGTTCTTCTTAATATTGCGTATTAACGAATTGCTCTGGATAATCCAAAATACGACAGCATGTGGAAGGGCCTGACTTTATATGTGCGTTCAGACAATAACAGAGGGCACAAACAGTGACACAGGACACAGAATAAGTACCTACAAAAACGAATCCATCCTATCAACCCAACTAGTTTATTTTCTGTATTTACCATTGGAAGATTTAAAAATGTAATAAACTGTGTGTTACTGAAACAGACCTATTTAGATTCCATACAATGCAAGAGAGACGAACAACGTTAAAATTATCAACTGTGGGACAAAGCTACTTGTGATGTTACTACAGTACCAGTGTTGCCAACAGTCGACGACTTTGAGGCTATTCGTACCTGACTGCAGTTTGTCATGGCGCAAAATATACATCCAGGATAGGGACAGGTCTTCAACAGGCCTTGTTATTTACTGTACGCCGAAATTTTAGGGATTCAGCTCCGGAATGTGACGCCGTACCGTTGGGTGGTTACCGACGTTTCGAAGGAACGCGATGTCTTCACAATAAAAAGTCACAAGCATCTTAGAACCTACAATTTCCATTCCATGCATAATAATACACCCGTTATAATACAAACCAAGAAAACGGGTTAGATTGTGTTATGCAAATGTGCGTTCTCAGATGATGGGCCAGTGAGGCTCGAAAAACGTGGGAATTTTTGTACATTTAATCATTATCGTAATTATAACGAAGCGTTTGCATTTCGTTTGTTTACACAGTAATCATTCCGGAACCCTCGATCCTTCAAGATGAAAGCACTAGCTTCAGTCGAAATTTCTACTCTCACTCACCCCACTACACGGTGTTAATATTCCAGACGACACGATTTCTCCATACACAGTCCACAACTTCAAATCTTACACAAATAAATATGTTCCGAAAATACAATTTTGTTGTGGATTCGGCATCGTTCAGAAATGACAAACAACCCCACGTAACGGATGAGGCTGTTTGCAAGAACACACGCCAAAAATTCGGTGCCAAGACAAAACGTGTCTGTTATTCATTTGCAGCAAAAGTGCTGTGAGACGAAAACGTGGTCATTAGGGACTATAAAAGTATCCAATGACCGGCTCTTGTGTGCGGAAACAAATATTCAGGTTCTGGAAACCTCGAAACTCCTCACAAGCTGAATAGCTACTGCTCAAGGACGATCCTATACTAGGTGTTAGTGTGTTTGTGAGGTCAGTCGCCAATTTAGGATCCTTATACATAGAAAGGAAATTATGCAAAAGAGGAAAAGTTTTCGTAACATGAAATGAATATGGACAGCTAGGGAATGTGTGTGTGTGTGTGTGTGTGTGTGTGTTGAGTGACAGAGAGAAAGAGAGAGAGAGAGACTGCACAGATTTCAACTCATATTTTAATAAAATCCCCCCGAAGGTATCCCTATTTTGACGTAGTGGTGGGGCTTGTGCGGTCACATGATCCTGAGAGCTACATGCTGGCGGTAGCGTATGCTACTGGTAGGGCCTCCCATGCCAGGCAGGTCAAAGGTGATGACCCAGACAAAAAGGGATACCCTGGTCCTCCAGGTTGGGGGTTTGGCGTGGGGCTAACAACCCCACCCAACAACAAAAAAAATTACTGGTGCGAAAGTCGAGCCAAGGAAAAAGCTGGATAGATTATATGATGACGGGCGGGAGTGAGAAGATGGGCAGAGTTGGTGGCAGACAGGAAAAAATGGAAGAACATTGTTCGACAGGCGAAAGTCCACAATGGGCTGTAGTCCAATGGAAGAAGATGATGATTGTAATAAAATTCCGTCCTCCAGGAGAACACATCATGTCCTTAAAAACCAATCGCGTCAGCACAGCAAGGACTGAAAACACTGTAAAAAAACATGCCAGTTCACTTTCCCTGAGAGGGCCCTGTTATTCTCTTCGACACCACGCCCAGGCTCCTTGTGTGGTCCTTTTTGGGCGCTGCTGACATTCTGTGTGAGACGAAGAAAAACTGTGGTCAGCATTTGGAAAATTCGGAGGCAAGGAGAAAGCAATTATGTTCCGATTTGAATTTCCATCTGACCGTTAGTATGAGTGCTTACACGTAGGCCACGATGAATCAACCAGTCATCAACCAATACATCTCCGTCTATCGGTCATTCTGTGACTTTAAGATTAAAGTATTCTGGGATACACCGCCGTGTTGATAGGTAATTAGTTACCGATATCTAGGATGAGTCTGTGCCTCCACTTCGGGGCAGTCTTCTTGAACTACCCCGAAGATGGTGACGAAACGTCGGTAACTGCCAATCGACACGGCGTCATATCGTAGGCATGAAACAGCGTCAAGAAACTGAATTTATTAAAGCTAAGTGCACACTTCATGTCGATCACACTGGCTACAGGGCCTTACGGCACTTTACCATATTGGGATACGCAAACACTGGTGTCACCATCACCCATGGTATACGACCGCACATGAAGCTCGTTGCTCAAGATAATTGAGGAATTCTCAGCCTTCATGAAAGTCGACAGTCCTTTACTGTTCAGAATGTCCCGTTCCTGGACTCTGCCATAAGCTAGTTCGCTCTATTCACTCTTCTACAGCCGTTTCGTTCAAGCCATTATCATACAACATTACTACTACAGTTAGGTCGTACAAGTGGCCCCTTTCCTCACGAGTTTCCCAACACAATCCTGTATCCAGTTCTCATCCCTCCATATGCGCTACATGTCCATCCACCTTAATCTCATCGTCCCACGAGTACTGACCACGAATACAACACACGAAACTCATGACGTAATCTCCCCAACCTCCTTTGGCTTCCCTCTTACGGCCAAATATTATTCTGGTCTCACACACCCTCAACGTGGGTTAATGAAACTCTCTTGCAATAGGGATATCTGCCCGCGGTATTGTGTGTTGTGTCATTCCGTTCAGGCGGATGCCTCGTCATGTTTCGGTCCACCATCAAAGCAGTCCTACAAAATGTTTCAGAATTATGAATCGCGACAGGTTAACCAGTCTAATTCGTGATGAAAGTAGAAAACACATACGTTCTGTAATATAATTCCTTTTCGCACACACGAGTCCAGTGACAGCTGCGCATGATTGTGCATACTCGCAGCCTGGTCACATTCCGTCTCATCTCATCTCATCTGGTTAACCTGGCACCCCTACTGTAGTCTCTGCCCCCATTCCAGCTCGCTGTTACTAAAATGTGGTCCCAGCTCCCAGCCAACTGGCAAAAGAACTTTTAAAAGTGCCAAGATGACAAGCTGTGGTGATGGGCGCAATTCTCAGATGTGTTACGGCATCTAACGCTCTTTTGCATCAAAGGTCGGCAATTTTTTTGTGCCGGTGCAACCGCAGTGATGCACTCAGTCACGCTAGACTCCGCAAATTCTCAGGATATTTATTCTGCTTTTTTACCCTATCAATACTGACCCAGTTATACTTTAAGCAGGGGTGCACAAAGTTTACAAAAATCTAGGATGAGCCAGAAGAGTGACACACAGCACGCTCCGTCCTGAGGGCTGACAAATATAAGGCGCGATCATACAAATTTCAGTCACCACGGCGACCTGGCGCTCGGGATATGTGCACCCCTGATTTGAAGACACTTCATTCTACCAATAGGAGCGCGTTTGCACTACAAGGTACAAGTCACACAGTTGAGAACACATTCTTCCACTAATCTCCTACAACACCCGGAGGAGAAGAATCACTGTTTTTAAGCGGGACAGGGGTGTACAGTGTTCAACACTTTTATTGCTGTCTCTGCGAAACTAACGACGCTTTTTGAAACGATTTCGAACGGGAGGATGGTTATATATGAGCAAGGAAAGCTACAGCTTACCGGACGGTATACAAGTACACTATCATTCCACTGGAAGGGCTGAGGAAAAACATTAAAAACCTCTGTCAAGACGGCTGTTACCCTGAACAAAAGGAATAGAAACTGGGGATTTGAGGAACACAATGGCATACCTAACAGCAAAGCCGACATTCTAATGCTGCCCATCAGCTATGCTTTATTACACTTTTTATATTACCGACCAGAATATCTACCATCCCAGAAACATGCCCGTGCGTGGTCAAATACATTCTACAGTACCTCTTTCATACAGTGCGAATGGTCATCCCTGACGCTGCTGTCTGAAGGCGCCCTCACCATGGAAATCAATGTTACACGAACAAGCAGCGTCTATCGACGTGCCACTAAGTAAAGGCCATAATACATTCTACAGGGCACGATAACAGCGTACCAGATTCGATGTCATTCAATCTTTGGACTTCAACCACCGTCCCGTGTTTAAAATAGATAATAAAACGGCGTTTCAAGGACAGAATGTCTCCGTCCTCAGACAAATGTACGATCCTGTAACCGAAACGTTTTCCAAAAAACTTATTTTACACACGGGGCGATGGCCACGTCCAAAAGGCTAAATGAATCAAAACGCCATTAATTGTCACGCAAGTTGCGAAAGTAGCACTCTTGCAAGATAGAAGGGATCGAAACGGGACGTTAAGTTACCTTCTTTACTAGAGCCCATTCCGTTGTGTTTTTGGACGATTAATTGATAAACCGCCCAACACAAGTATAACAATATCCAGTTAACAAGCTACATTTTTCGGCCCAGGAGGGGCATCATGAGGCTTCATACAATAATAATCGAATTAAGTAGAACAGGTTCTTATGACACGCCTGTGTATAGCGTTCAGAGCTCAACTTTACATGATTATTTACAACTGTTCAATGTATTCAGAATTATTATTATTATTATTATAATTATTATTATTAGCTGCTGTGTTTTTCCTGATGTCAAACAAGTGCCTCTTCCGAATATTTTCGTTTTTGTACAACTCCCTAAGAGACCTAAAAATAACAAGCTCAAAACATTAAAATGACAAAGGACGCACTTGTTTCGAGTACCTACTTGTGGTTATCAAAATTCTGTGAGGTGCACTTGTGACGTTTCTTCATGTTTTCCACTTGTGGAATGACGACATTTTGATTTTTATGAAGTAAATACTACTAGGGAGAATGGACTGGAAGTAAATGGTGATAAAACTAAGTACATGGTCATGTCTCGAGATCAGAATGCAGGACCAATTCACAGTGTGAGGATTGATAATAGTACCTTCGACAGGGTGGAGGATTTTAAATATTTGGGAACAACTTTAACAAATCAAAATTCTATTGCGGAAGAAATTAAGAGCAGATTGAAGTC
>Ga0123355_10018572_pt1 | contig 11039 bp, 3 predicted proteins | sample TergutEmb28metaG_3_FD_89872 | JGI IMG/M metagenome (GOLD analysis project Ga0123355, IMG submission 89872) | Embiratermes neotenicus P1 segment gut microbial communities from Petit-Saut dam, French Guiana - Emb289 P1 | ecosystem: Host-associated > Arthropoda: Insects > Digestive system > Gut ...
ATGAGTTACTGTAAAACCTGGTGTGCCGCTATCAGGCGGTGTGGATGACGTGTTGGTACTTCCTTGGCCTGTGCCCTGCTCTGGCGTTGAAGTGGCGCCGGTGCCGCCACCGCCCTGGGTAATGCTAGTGTTAGGAAGAAATCCGCCTTGATGATTGCCTTCTGGACGCACGTTTATGCCGCTATCACCTGGCACCAGTGCCATATTTGGGGTATTGACCATAGTTGCATGGCTTGAGTAATTGTTGTTTGGCATAAAGGGGTTTGTTGGCTCTGTAGCAAATACCCCGCTAAATACACCTGCGGCTGGCGGCAAGTATGCGGCGTGCCTGTCTCGGCGGATATTTTGCGGAAGGTCTGGTGCCACATTGGATGTGGTAAATGTGGTCCACTGGTTAACTGGGTATACCGTTTCAAAATCGTATCTTGGCGGTTGATATGCCCAATTTTGCACCCAGTTCCACTGCTCATATAGATGTTGCGACTCCCAATTGGGATTACCTGGACGATGGGTGTTGTTTGCTGTATTATCTGCTAACGCAGTCATAGGGAATGTAAACATTGTAATTGTCAACGCTAAGAATACAGCTAAGGTCTGTCTGATTTTACTTTTTTTCATAATGGAATGCTCCTCTCAAAATGATTATGCAGTTTTCAGTTTTTTGGGCTTCAAAAGTGCAATCAATGTAAATGCCGCAATTATTACAATAGCCATAGCGGCGACTAATTGCATGCCGCCAATGCCCTCGACAAGTCCATCGAGTCTACTAGTTGACGCGCCGTATGTGCCATCTCCAACAGGCGGCGGCGAATCAGAACCATATGGTGGCAGTGCGAGTAATTCCTCTTCATTTGCATCCTGCTCTTCATCTTCTGCCGAAACTGAGCCGGAAGAACCTTGTAATTCTGCCTCATCTGCTACATACAACGGCTCAACGTACGTCCCAAAAAACACAACAGTATAAAGAATCTGACTCTGTGCCAATCGGCTAACGGTGCCCGTGTACTCTGCGGTCGTCACATATCCAACAGTACTGGTTTGTGAAAGCGAACCAGTGTATACGGCTGTGGCCGTGTACGTCGCGCCCATGGGTAAGCCATCAACTACGGCTGAACTGCTACTTGCCTGCCAGCTAACGCTGTATAAATTGAGATTTATGCCACCTTCGTTTATGGTGCGGGGAATTAGGCTACTGTCTTGGCTTGGAAGATGCGGATACGTTCGCGTGCGCCTTACAGTTGAGCTTCGCGTTGTGGTTCCTGCCGATTCGCTACGGATGGAATGCATGTCCAGTGTTAGTAGGCCTGTATATCCGTCCCGGTCGAACCAGATTTCACGCTCTATACTTGGCAGAATATCGTTTAGGCTGTTTGTAGATGTTTCAATTGCTATGGCTTCTCGCATTTCTATTACCGATGTATACATAGTATAGTCCTGAGTCATAAAGCCAAAGGTGAAGTACTGGCCAAACATCTCGAAGCTACCTATTGGGATGTCGGCTGGGTTAGCGTATGGTGGCAATGAAAACACTTTGCTGATTGCACTAAATCCGTTTACAGGTTCGTAGCTGATGCTAACAGGGACTAGTTGCCGCTCTAATGATTGCGCATTCACTAGCGCAGGAGAGTAAACCGATACTGCTAGCACAACCAAAAGAGCGAAGCTTGTGATGACTTTGTTAATCTTACTCTTGATAATCATTTCTGACCTCCTATGCGTGAGAAACACAAAAGGCAGACCTGATGTATCTCTGGTCTGCCTTTTGCAAAGTTTTACTTGTGGTTGTGGTATTGTGGATTAACGCCCTGTACGCGGCAAAGTGCCAGTTTGAGGCCTAAACACCCTGGTAATCCAGCGGTGATTGCCGATTACCCATTCGCCGCCATGCATGCCGCCTACATAGACACGATTCACAAACTCCATGCCATTCTGCAAGCCGTCAAGAACTATGGCTTCGATTCTTGGTGCATCTACTGACCTAAAGCCTGCCCGGACTGTACCAAACTGGAACATGATTTCCGTTACAAACTCACCTGATTGAAGCCCAAGAGCGGTCTGAGACATTGTTAGCCCGTGGTTTGTGGTGCTCAGCAAATTATCGTAGGCTACACGCAAGTCTGGGTGCCTATTGGTTCTGAATAAGACGCTGTAACGCACAGACTGATTAAACGTACCTGTGAAAACTCGGTCGAGACGTACAGCGTCAGTTGGTAATACATCACGCCAGAAGAAACTGTTAAGCTCGACGGTGGACGAGTTTGCAACTGTTGTAACATTCCATGTGATGCGTTGACCTGGCATTACTTCTTCTGGGCCAATCTTGCGGATGTCCACACCAATATTAGCGGGCTCGTTGTAGAAGTTATACCGCACAATCTGGCCAGAGTGCTCTATTGTGATGTCCAATACCACGTCAGAGCGGCGATAGAATGGCGGCGCCTGTATCTCATGGACGGTGTAGCGTCCAAGTGGCAGTGGCCTGGATGCGCCAACGCCGTTTGCCACTGTTCGAAATTGGTCAACTACGTTGCCTGTGCGCCAATCACGAACCTCGAAAACAGCACCTTCCAACCTACTGCCTCTTGGCAGGCCATTTACTTCATTATCTGCACTAGAGAGCTTGGTTATCTGGATTTGACCAGCAATCGGCGTGTTTTCCCACGTTATTTCCGTAATCATACCAGCGCGGAACTCAATTGTCCTTGGCATTGCGTCACGAATAAACCCTGGTGCTTCACGTGTTTCGCGGATGATATAACGGCCATGAGGCAGGATTCCTCTGAAATAGATGACGCCATTGTTATCAGTATAAAATGGCCCGGCTACTTCTTGATTAGTGTTAAAGTCAAAAATTCTAAACTCAACACCATAGATGGGCTGACGAGAGACAGAACAGATTTTATTAATCCGAAGTCCTGCCATTTGCACATTGTAAACCTCAAGAGTAGACAACCTACCAGGTGTGATTGTAACCACATGCACTGTTGTATCCAGGATATAACCAGGTAGCGCGGCCACCTCTGTTATATGGAAAACACCAGATGGCAAATGGTTAATGATTATTCTGCCACGGTGGTCTGTAAGGAAGCCACCATTTGGGCCTAGATTGGGGCTGTTAGCATGGGTGCCTGGTTGATTTTGGTCTGCGATTAGACCAGTCACTCGTCGCCCATCGGCGTGCCGGATGTCAAACTCAACGCCTTGAAGTGGCTGGCGAGTGTGTGCATCCCTTTTGATAATTAGTAGCCCTGATGCAGGTGTGTTTTCAACCACAAGCAAATAATCTTGGCGTCTTGTGGCAGAGTTAACCTCTACAAGAATTGGCTCGTCCAGCCCAAAGTAACCTTCCGCAGGGCGGGTTTCCGTTACCAGGTACGTGCCATCTGGCAGTTCTGGCAAGTGGATTAGGCCGTCTCTGTTGGTTACAAAGTCAAAGAATCCTGTTTGTGGATTTTGGATACGCTCACCGTTCGGGCGTGCAATTTGGAATATTACGCCTTCGATTGGCTGGCGGGTTACGCTGTTTATCTTACGGATAATTAATCCTGGGATACGGAAGTTATCAATGTTAATTGTAGTGTTTTGCGCATCCGCTGATACTACGAATATCACTGGTTCTGCCAATACATACCCAGGCAATGCCCGTGTTTCGATTGCAATAAACGTCCCTGGTTGAAGGTTTGGCAAGTGAATCAGGCCAGCCTCGTTAGTGTAAAATCTGGTTGAACCGTCTATTGGGTTTTGCAGGCGTTCCCCAGCGTTTCCATTTCCGAAGTAGTGAGCTATTTCAAACTGCACACCTTCGAGCGGTCGACCAGTGTCTCCGTCTGTTTTGCGTATTACCCAATCTGCGCGTTTATGATTGTAAATTGTGATTGTGCGGTTCTCGCCTGGAGCTACAGTGAACAATACAGGGCCTTCTATGGTGTAGCCTGGGAGGGCCCTAGTTTCTATTGCAATATATCGCCCTGGTGTAATCCCGGGAAGAGGAATGCGACCTGCCGTATCGGTCACGAATGTTGTTGTACCATCAGCGGGGTTCACAAGTCGTTGACCAGCGGTGCCATTGCCGATATCATGTGCAATTTCGAAGTGTACGCCTGTAAGTGGCTGGCGGGTTGCGCCGTCCAGTTTTAGGATAGAGAAGTCAGGATAACGATAATTGCGGATGATTATAGTCGTGTCACCGTTTATACCAACGGTAAACACCCTTGGACTTGCGGCCATATAGCCAGGAAGTGGACGTGTTTCTATGGCTACCCATTGACCATCTTCCAAAGTTGGCAAATAGATGTGTCCGCTTGCATCAGTTGTAAACTCGTAGCTATTGTCCAAAGCGTAGTTTTTCAGTCGCTGACCTGTCCTGCCATTTTGCAGATACCGAGCGATTTCAAAAACAACACCCGGTAAGGGGCGGCCTGTTTCGCCGCATATCTTGCGGACAACTACTGATGGCATTTTATAATTTCTGATGGTAATAACAGTATCTCTACCGTTTACAACCACGAATGTTACAGGTTCTGCCAGAGTATAGCCGGGCAAAGCTCTGATTTCGGTGGCCACATACGTTCCGGCAGGAAGCCCAGGGATGTGTATCATGCCACTTGTGTCAGTTACAAACTCAAAGGTTCTATTTGCGGGGTTTTGAACGCGCTCCCCATTTAGCCTGGTTATTTCAAATACGACTCCAGCTAAAGGTCTACCATCGTCGCCGCTGATTTTGCGGATAGATGTTTCAGCATACGGAGTGTTAGTGAAGCGGAGCGTTGCTGTTTCCCCTGCACGGACTTCCACGGGTTGTGCATTTGAGTCACGAACAAAGCCCTGAGGTGCTCTTGTTTCTGTGACTAAATAGCTACCTGGTTCGATTGCTTCGACAGTAGCTATACCACCGCTGTTAGATGTCACACGAGCGACAAGATTACCGCCCAATGTGCGCACTTCAAACTCTGCTCCTGCCAACGGATTGCCTGCATCATCAACTTTTTCTATGATAAGGCCCGGCATTCGATGGTTTATAAATGTTACTTGAGCGGCGTCATTCGGCCTTACTTCTATGGTCTGGCCTGCTTGGGAGCGAACGAATCCCGGTGGCGCTTGTATTTCCTCAACTACATACCAACCAGACTGCAAGTTTGGAATATTCACAACGCCACTTGCCGGGGTGGTGAATGTTCCAATCAGTTCGCCGTTTTGGCGGGTAACTCTAAATACGGCACCTGCCAATGGGTTTCCGTCTCCATCAGTTTTGGTGATGGTGAGGCTACCCTGCCTTGGATTTCTGAATGTCACGACTGTTGGTGCGCCGGGCTGAATTTCGACTGTGCGAACTGCATTGGGGTCAAGTTCATGTCCGGCAGGCGCTTGAGTTTCTTCTACTATTACCCAACCAAGCACTCCTGGTATTTCAATAGTGCCGCTTGCATCCGTTGTAAACTCACCTATTAATGTTCCGTCTTGTCTGCGCACTTCAAAGATAGCACCTGCTAAAGGTGAATCGTCAAAGCTATCAAGTTTGCGGATGATGAGCATACCTAATGGGCGGTTAGTAAACTCAAGACGATATGCTTGTCCTGTGGCTCCAATAAATATGGTTTGCGGGGTCGAATCCAGCACAAAGCCATTTGGGGCCCTTGTTTCTGTGACAATATAACTTCCCGGTGGGAGATTTGGAATAACGATTTCACCCTGGGCATTGGTGGTAAAAAGGCCATTGGCCGTACCGACCACTGCACCAGAAGAGTTAACGACTCTAAACTCAGCATTCGCCAGCGGTACACCCGTTACAGAGCATCGCTTTGAAATAACTAAACTGCCATATGGGTCATTGTCGAAAACCACTTCGACTACGCTGTGCCCGTCGGGCATTAGGTGTACTGTTTGGGTATTGGTTACAGATAGCGTAAAATTGTTGGGTGGGATTACTTCTCTAACTACATAACTGCCAGGAATTAGACCTGTTAGCACGATTACACCACTATGGTCTGTTGTAAACCTGCCAATAACAGTACCCAGCGTGCCGCTTACACCTGCCGAAGTATGGACTACCTCAAACGTTGCGCCTTGTAGCAGTTGGCCAGTTACAGAGCAGGTTTTCTTGATGACGATGGAATTTAGGGGCCAGTTCCAAATATTCTCACCTGCAAGATGCGGGTCGCTGCCTGTCACTTGTAAGTTTGCGGTCGCCACGGCAGTTCTTGCATCATCGGGCATGTTGCCCCAGGATGATGGAAGGTCTGATTCTGTGTTTACTGGGTTGTTTGGGGTAACTTGCTCTGGGATTTCGTCGTTGCTTTGTCTTAGCCCAGGCATTTGCGTCAGTAACTGATAGGTGTTTTGACCTGGGGACAGAAATACACGATAACTGTTATTGACGTTAAGGGACATTCCCGGTGCCGGGTGGGTCTCTGTGATGCGGTACCAGCCTGGTTGTACAAATGGTAATATGATTTGACCGTTTGCATCAGTTACAAACTCACCAATACGGACTAGGTTACCTGTGCCCGGCACTTCAAATTCCACAAGGAAACGAGTCAGCGGCACGGGACGGAAGGTTACTTGGTTCATTTTCGTGATAATAAGCGTGGGCAACATTATGTTTTCCACTTGTAGCAAGTAGTCTTCGTTTTCGCGGATGGTGATTGTCCATGTGCGGTTGGCGATGTCTGCATCCAGCCAGTAGTTGTTCGCCGCACGGGTTTCTATGATGCGATACACACCTGCGGGCAGGTTTGGAATTACTATTTGACCTTGCGCGTTGGTGCGGAACGGGTTGCCTGTTATCATTCCAGCTGGTGTGGGGCTTAGTCTTTCGACCGTAAAATCCGCGCCTTGGATGGGGTCACCAGTCACTGCATCGGTTTTTTGAATTGTAAGCGTTGGCATACGACGATTAGAAAATACTACTGTGTGGTCATAGCCGGCTTGCAAAGTTACTAGTTGCCAATTTGGGTCTGCCAGGTGGAAACCTGGTGGTGGTACAGTTTCTGTTACGATGAAGTTGCGTTCTGATTCGTTAGCGAACAGTGTCCATGGAATGTGAATTTCACCATTCTCATCCGTTATCATCGGGAAGTCTATTGGCAATGGCCGCCCTGAACCTTGGGCCACGATAGTAAAATGGGCACCAGCAAGGCGCGTACCTGTATCTTGACATTCCTTGATAATGGTCAAACCTGGGTTTTCATAGTTAGTCCATGTGATACGGTTCTCATTCCCTGGCGAAAGAACTATTTCTCTTGGGGTGCTATCAAGCACGAAACCAGTTGGCGCAATAATTTCACGCAACATGTATACCCTATTTGGGTACAGGAAATTGCCATACGTACCACGACCAAACACTGCAATACCTTGGGCGTTAGTGGTTGCTTCCCATCTTTCGCCTGTTGTTGGGTCTTCAAGTTCAAAGGTAGCACCTTGCAGTACACGGTTGGTCACACCGCATATCTTCAACACTTCAAGTGATGACTTCTCCATGTTGAAGAAAGTGTGAGTAGGAGCGGTGCCAGCTGATACTGTTTGGCCTGGGACAACTGTTACAGTCCAAGTTGGTGCATCACCCAACAGGAAACCGCTTGGTGGATCAATTTCTGTGATAGTAAATGTCCCACCTGGCAAAGCCATTTGAATGCGGCCATTCTCGTCTGTTACTGCGGTTCTATCAATTATGGTTGGCGGGTTAGTGCCCAGGTACGTGCCCTGGATGCGGAATGTTGCTCCAGGCAGGAGCCTTCCAGAGCCAGTACCATTGGCATAGTCACGTTTATAGATAACGATTTCGCCATAGGGTGTATTGTAAATGCGGATAGAGTTGTCCCCTGGAGAAAGTACGATGTCCCAGGGGCCGGATAAAATTACATAGCCTGCGGGAGAGCGCACTTCGGTTAGGATATAAGTTCTGCCTGGATACAGATAGTTCCCTTCGGAACCTACACCGAAAGTTGTTGAACCGTTTACAGTTGTACCTGTCCACGTTTCGCCTGTTGTTGGGTCACGTAGTTCAAAGGTTGCACCATCAAGCAAGGTGCCTGTGTTAGAGCAGGCTTTGTAAACTGTTAAATTGGATTTTGGCACGTTGTAGGCAATAATGCTAGCCGTCTGCCCCCATCCAATATTAACACTCCAGACTCTTTGGGAACCAAAGGTATAGCCAGAAGGCGGCATAACTTCGGTTACTGTAAAGTTGCCTGCTGGAAGGTCTTCAAATACAATCCTTCCTTGGCTGTCTGTTTGTGCATAGCGCAAGAGTGGCCTTGCGGGAGTGCCTGGGTAAAAGCCTTCAATGCGAAAGGTTGCTCCTGGTAATGGTCGATTGCCTGCTATACCGTTTGCGCCTTCTACCTTAAGGAGTTCCAGTCTGCCGAAGGGATAGTTGCGGAACGTCACCATGATATGGTTGCTGTTTGGCTCGTAGGTGATGATATACAGCTCACCGTCTGGGCTATCAACCCGAACGTTGGGTGGCAATTTCCAGAATCCAAAGGAGTTAGGGCCTGGTTGCATAGAAAAGCCGTCTGGTGCTTGGATTTCTGTTACTTGGTAAAACCCGTATGGCAGACCATCCAACCGCCAAACACCGTTTGTTACTGTGCTGGTTACGTCGCTGGGTAGCGCAGTTGTTGCGCCTGCGGTAAGCACCTGGGTAGCGTTAATACCTGTGTTGTTTAGAGTAATAATCTGGCCGTCTTCTGTGGTTACTGTGGCGGCAGACATGCCTTGCAGGTGGATTACTGCGTCCGGGATGTTTGCACCTGTTATGGCACAGATTTTTTGAATTGTTACGCCGTTTGGACGTGGGGTGGGCGACGGTGATGGCGACGGCCCCGGCGTAATGGTTGGAGAGTTGGCAAACGTTACAATAGCTGGTGCTGTGGATGTGTGGTTTTCTGTGACTACTATCGTTTGGGTTGGGTTGCTTGCCAGGGTGTAGCCTGGGGGTGGGGTGATTTCTGTTATGGTGTAATGTCCTAACTCTAACGGCCCTGACGTCCAGCCGTCTGCGCCTACCGTTATTGTCTGTGGCATTGATGGGTCTGGGCCGTTGACTGTGAACACGGCTCCAGCGAGGCTACCTCCTTGCATATCTGTTTTTACTATGCGTAGATGGCCTAACCCAGGAACTGTCGTTCCTTCCCACGTATAACTCGCCCGTGCACTGACTTCATGGACATAAAACACGATGTCCTGCCATGTATCAGAGTCTGTATCATTCTGCATAACAAAAACCCTACCTGCATACTGGTTGTTGATACCAACCATATCTACTGCGGCAGTCTGGCCTTCGCTACCTGCTGGCATAACAAAATGGATATCTTGCACAATTGGTGCTGTGATGCCTATACCTGCGGCAGTGCCAGTACGGAAGTTCCCAGTAGGATTTGTTGGTGCGGTAGTTGTATAGGCACCATTTACATATAAACGCGTTCCCGCAGGTGTTGCGGTGTCCCAAACAAAGTTAAAAACATTTCTGTCGCAGTTGTTGCGACGATTGTGACCAAGTTCAAATGGTGCAGATTGTGGAGTAGCACCTGTCTGGTGGTCACTAGATTGATTTGGCCCTCCAACAGTTATCGGCGGGTTGTTTGCAAGCGAAGCTGGTGCACCACCATACGTACCAGTTGTTATCTGTTGGAGTACAGATTCGTTAGCACTGGATATAGGGCCTTCGTCCCAATTTGTTACAGTTGCACCTGGGTTTCCAACAAGACCTACAGCAACTCTTGTCATGTACAAGAACCAGCTTTGCCCTCCAATAGGCAAAGTTGCGGCATGTGGATTGTGCGGAAATCCATATCTCAGTACAGGCCTAAACTGCTCTGCTTGATTGCCTGTCATTACATAGGCGGCACCCGTGCTTCCTGGGCCGCGCAAATTTGGATTCGCGCAATAGGCCTCGTACAACAGGCCATTAATATTCACGAAATACCTTCTGGCACCAACCTCCATTCTTCCTTCGTTCTCTGTAGTCAACCAAAGTCTACCGCCATCAAACTCAAAATCTGCGTTGGGCGGAATTATTTCTACGTTAGAAGGGATGCTAAACGGGACGATAAATGGTACTCGCGGTATGGGTGCGCTTGTGCTAAGTGCCCTTAATTGCGCACTGCTCATAGTTAAAACTGGAGTGATGCTTTCGAATCGTTCATCATCAATAGAAATGCGTTCGCCATCCACATATAAAAATCTTGGTATTTCCATCTCTACATGCTGGCCGTTCACCTCTACGGCTACTATGCCGTCTGGCGGTAGCTCGACCTCCTGGTCGGCGATTGTGACTATGATGGGGTCTGCAACTGTTGAGACGCCAACATGAGATGCTTCTGTCATTGCGAGCACTTCGTGTGGCACTGCGCCAATGGTCATTATAAGAGCTAGTAGTAGTGCGACCATGGCTTTAATGCTTTGTCTTAATTTTCTTGTCTTTTTCATGTCTTCCTCCTTAAATTTACGGTTTGAGTTATCGTTTTACTCTGAGAACCTCTACATGTTCATCACCCTTTCAATAAAAAAGACAGACGAGTTCGTCTGCCTGGAAATGATATCTATATGAACCCAAAGGGATTGTTGTTTTTGCAATAAAAAAGGCCACAGCATTGAGCTGGGCCTAGATAATTTGTGCTTCATTTGTCAAAAAAATGTGCGTCTACACATGCAAAAAGATTATCATTCTGCATAAAATTCGAGTGACCATAGCCTTGCGCGGTTCGCATCGCTGATGTCAGATGATAGTGATGCGTAAGTATATATCCCCGTGTTGCCAAGACCAATGTAATAAACTTCAGCAGAAAGAATAATATCTCTGTGTGCGGGTGAATTCATCCAGCTAGCTACAGGGGTTGGCGAGGTCGTACCAACACGTGCCCCACCAGCTGGTGAACGGAGAACCCCAATACTTACACCACCCAATGAGCCACCCTCTCCAGTTATTTGACCGTGTGTATATATTGTAAAATCAGGAGGTGCGTTCGTGTGCCCCATCCCAGTACCTATATCCTGCATGAATTGTGTATATAGTCTAGCGGCCATACTAATCCTTGGTA
>Ga0123355_10018573_pt1 | contig 11038 bp, 7 predicted proteins | sample TergutEmb28metaG_3_FD_89872 | JGI IMG/M metagenome (GOLD analysis project Ga0123355, IMG submission 89872) | Embiratermes neotenicus P1 segment gut microbial communities from Petit-Saut dam, French Guiana - Emb289 P1 | ecosystem: Host-associated > Arthropoda: Insects > Digestive system > Gut ...
ACAAAAACCCAGAACTAAGTGTTGTGTTCCTAAGTCAGTCAGTCGTAGCAGATCGTGGGTCTTGCAGGGACCTCCTACGTAGATTACCCTGAGATAAGACCTTCAGGCTAACTGAGAAGAAACTGGAAGCTACAATCCCCTCCCCCCCCCACACACACGGGAAAGTACGGTAGCAATACGAAGTTTTGTTTGCAGATAGATCATTAATATACTGCAAACTGTTTGCGAACTACCATTTGCAAGTCACAAAGTACAAAATATTTTTGACGGGCTGGAAATTTTCACTTATCAGGTCGATAAATGTAACGTGAAATAAACTAATGTAGACATATAAGTAAGAGTTATTCAAAAAGATATGGCTTTATATAAATATATCTACGATCTGAAACAAAAAGAAACAAAAGTAATATCCCAGTGAATTAAGCGGCATAACCATGCAAAAAGGGTTCAGGATGTAAAGAGACAAACACTTCTTTCACCTATTTTTCCTGTTTTTATACTGATAATCATAATAACAACAATTTTGAAAGCGATTCGATGATCATGTGCAGAAGGAAAGGAGTCTAGAATTAAGAAGCAGATGGTTCACAATTCTCTAACTCAATCATGTTGCTTAACCCTTCAAACGCCGAATTAAATCCCATCTGCCATTTGCTGGCATTATTAGGAGCTCACCCTATTCTCCACGTTAGCAGGATAAGGGTTACGCACGAACTCTTCAACAAACAAACTAACAAACAAACAATGAAATGAAACACAAAACACATGCGTTAAGTCTTTTGGTATAGAAGGATTATTTACCACTATTGATTGTCTTATTAAAAATGTGTTGTGATGGCCACGGTCCTTTAATGCAGGAACGCCAGTTCCCTTCGAACTCAATCCGGTCTTGGGAATCCTGATCGGCGTTGTAGCAGTGCTCCTGGTAGTCGCCATAGTTATTGTCGGCGCGCTGCGTGTACGAGCCCAGAACAGGGGGAGTCCTTCTCGACCCGGAGACCTGGCGCTCAAAGAGAAAGCGGCGCTTCCTCTCCGCTCCAACGTCGAGGACTTATACGAGATGGACGACAAGAATCCTGACGTCATTCCATGCAATAAAGGTAAAGTGTGGCCTCTGTAACATAAAATGTTTTCCAGGTATTATGATTGCTCAGTAGGTGTAGTGACGGTTATATACAGCCCGCTTATTTATTGTATAATTTATGTCGTTTCTTTTCAAATTAAAGAGGTTGTGTTTCACATAACTGTTCCCTTGAAAAGAACCTTGTAAATATGTAAGGCAATTTAGTTTACTACTGAAACTGTTAAAGTCGATCTCAGCAAAGGATGAAGGATAAATTGAAAGATATTCTTGTATAATATACAGAGTTATTCATAAGTCCGTGAAACATATTAGAAAAGTGGCTGATGCCACAGTTGAATGAAGACAGTAATGATTACATCTTTCAACAAGACGGCTCTCCGGCTCACTACAAAGACGTGCGAGGGTATCTCAATCGAAACTTGCCACTAAAGGTGGATAGGACGCACAGGAAAGAAGATGATGCGTTAATGCAGTGGCCACCCCGGTCCCCGGATTTAACCCCGTGCGACTTTTTCTTCTGGGTGTTTGTGAAGTCACACTGTCTTTGTGCCTCCACTGCCCGCTAATCTCCAGATTTTTGCAACTGTATCACCGCTGCTGTGGCTCTGGTCGAACGTGATATGCTGACACGCTTGTCGAGCGAGATGGACTATCGCATAGATGTCTGCCGTATTACTTGGAGAGTTTCTCTCTCTATCGGCGTAAGAACTACCATGATCCGTTGAGTAGTTTATTTGTTGCGAATTTTTAAAATGTTTCACAGACTTATGAATAACCTTGTATATTATGCACCGTCAATACACAACATATATCAAACAAGATGCAATAACTACAATTAGGTTATATTTGGCTACATGTTTCGGCCATGACCGGCCATCTTCAGGCCAACTAAGAATATCAATTTAGGTACAGTAAAAATAGTACTTAAAAGTGAGACCTGAATGCAGTACATGGGGGTTTAGTTTTACCATTTTACCGTACTATTCCACTGTTTTAATTCCAAGTAAGAATTTTTATATTTTATCGAGGTTTAATGTGAAAGAAATGGGATCCCATTAAGTACTACTCTTACTGTACCTTAATTGTTATTCTTAGTTGGCCGGTCACGGCCGAAACATGTAGCCAAATATAACCTAATTGTAATTATTGCATCTTGTTTGGAGTATGTTGTGTATTGACGGTGCATAATATCTTATACAATTTGATAATACACAAGGGATGGACGCTCTCGAAAAAAATGAAAGTTATTCTGTAGTCCCGTTACTACATTCTGCTTTCTCGTTAGTGTCATAGGTTATGCGAGCCATAGAAAGCTTTTATCCTGTAGGTTTCCAGATATACGATGTAACATCTGAGGAGATGAGCTGTGTGTGTCATGGCGACCCAACAAGGGTGCTGTAGGTGAAATTTGAGAACATGGATTGAAACGTTAAAAATAAACCAGACGAAATTTGATATAACATAGGATTTTTATGTATTCTTCTTTGTATTTTTTTCCATTGTATGTTAGCAGAATTAAATATTCACGTTATTACACCAGAGGCTGTACTAATAATACAGTAGGGCGTGGTTTGCAAACAGAGATTGGGCTTAAAATTTCTCCTAGCTTTGCATTCCGGTTACAATATGGAATTCATTGCCAAGTAGGAAACTGAAAATGGCACTTCAAGTAACGATTCGTGACTTACGACATTTGCTTAAGTTGCCACGAGGAACAACGATGTTATCTGAACAAATACTTTATTTTAAAATTAGAGATTGTTTAAAAGTAACCAAATAATATTTGTTAAGTTTTGTATAAATACTGTATAGGGACGGGTTAAGGTTTAATTAGCCTTACTTTTGAACATGTTACTGTTTTTTATGCCATTTTAATGAAACGAAACGAAATCCAGGACAGGAATTCCCATAGTATAACCAACAAGATCCAACGTTTCACAATTTATTTATTTCTGTAAGACGTTCTATATGTTTCAGACAGTTTTTCCGTCCATCATCGGGAGCTCAAAACTGCACATACAGCGTCAGGTATTTGTCAGACCGTTACTGCTACCTGCTGCTAGCCTGGCTGGGAGCAGGTAGCAGTATTGGTCTGAAAAGTACATGGCGCTGTATGTGCAGTTTTGAGCTCCCGATGATGGACGGAAAAACTGTCTGAAACATGTAGAACGTCTTACAGAAATAAATAAATTGTGGAACGTTGCATCTTGTTGGTTGTACTCTGTGAATATTTTAGCGCTGCACGGACCTATGAATGTTAAATCCAGAGAGGGAGTAGAGATATGCCTATACGATTTCTTTAACCTCGAAACTAGGTGGTTGTTGGTGGTCAACGCCACGTCCCGGCCGCTTTACCCCCGGGAAATACTTGGTACCCATTATACAGGAGGCTGGGTGGGCCCCAGGGTCGGTCTAGACGGGCGCGGAAAATCTCGCCCACCACCGGGATTCGATCCCCGGACCGTCCAGCTCGTAGCAAGTCGCTATTTCTGTAGTGGAAATATTTCATCAGGATTCCATTCTTATGCGTTATGGCGAGGTCTTTGCTTATAATCTGAGCCCGATTTTCTGAAACAACGTGTTGTCATCTCCAAGGGTCGATATTTCCTACGCATTCTAGGACCTACCGTCCATCAAAAATGAGGACATAAGGGTGCCTCCACGTGGAACCGTTTGTCAACTTAAGCAGCGTCGCTTACTCACAAAACTTGTGTTCTCGGGTGCGCCGCTGCGTTACCTTGAAACTCGAGAACTGTTTCATGTTGTTCGTAATGAAATGGATCTGTTTTGAGCAGTGTACTTACTTTCCGAGTTATTTATGAGTCTCTTTTTTATGTACACATCATAGCACTCTTAAATATGTTCAGTTGATAGTATGTACCTTGTAGGTACATAAAATTATCATTTAGTCTCCAATGCGTTACGCTATTTCATACTCACTGTGTTCATATATTACTTACTGACTTACTTATTTACTTACTCACTCGCTCACTTACTTACTCACTCACTTAATTACTTACTTACTTACTTACTCACTCACTCACTTATTCACTCACTCACTTACTCACTTACACACTCACTCACTTACTTAATTACTCACTCATTCACTCAATAACTTATTCACTTACTTACTCACTCACTTACTTATTTACTTACTAATTTACATACTCAGTTACTTACTTACTCCATGGAGCAGAGTCCTTCTTTAGAAGCTAACTGGTTCTCAAGTAGCCAAGAAATTCCCCTCATTTTATTGAACCCGTAAGTTCATTACCGCTTTTACCAGCGCGCGCCACCTGTCCTTATCCAGGGCCAGTTCAACCCAGTCCATGCCCGCCAAACCCACTTTCTGAAGATCTAGCTTAATATTATCCTCCCATCTACGCCTGGGTCTTCCCAATGGAACCTTTCCCTCAGGTTTCCCCACCAAAACCCTGTATAAACCTCTCCTCTCCCTTTCCCATACGTGCTACATGCCCCGCCCATCTCCTCGATTTGATCACCCGATTACTATTTGGTGAGGGTACCGATCATTCAGCTCACCATTATGTAGTTTTCTCCAGTGCCCTGTCACCTCGCCCTTCTTAGGCCCACATATTTTTCTCAGCACCCTAGTCTCAGAAACCCTCATCCTACGTGTCTCCCTCAATGTGAGCGACCAAGTTTCACACCCATACAAAACAACAGGCAATATTATAATACAGTGCTCTTGTATTACTGGTGTGATCTACGTTTCGGAACCCGAATTTGTGATACGCTGAGAAAGTTATTTATTGCTAGGTACATAATATCTTTAGTCCTGTGGATGGACTGGATCACTGTCAGCAGGTAATAAAGCGCACAGAGACATGTCACTGCTCCGATATTACTTGCTTCATTATCTGCCTCATAACATGAGAGACACGTTCTTGTTGTATACATATATATGGGCTAAAACTGCAGGCACGTAAAGGGATACAGCTATCTATTAGAGGTAATGGGTAGGACAATAATAGCCTGATGCCCTGAGGAGGTCAAAAGAGGGGGTTTGTAGGGGGTAGAGGGTGTGGTAGCGCTGCGTATCGCATGTCGAAGTGATATATCACTCTCAGCGTCCCCCGGCGCGTTCGTGGAGACGCAACTCGCATCACAGCAGGCGGGGCATTCCTTCTTACTAGTTGTGTGTTGGCGTCAGCACACAAAATATTTTGATGACGTTGTGGACAGTCGGTCTTGCCGCTCACGTGATTTTCTTCCAACGCATAAGTAGAAGCTGAGTTGATCATACAATCCACAGGGTGGGTAAATCACGAGGAGTGACGCTGTAGGACATCATCGGTACCTAGAGATAATCCAACACACTGCTGCCGGTTAGTACACAGAGCTGAATAGTACCGACTGTGTTCTTGTTCGCATCATGTGACGTACTGTGTAGTTTAAGACATGCTTTTGACAAAATTGAATCACCAGCACTTTAGGGTTTGGTGATATTTAACTACACTTTCTTTGGCTCGATGAATGGCCTAGAAAGCCCTAAGCGAGTCATGTGCCAACTGAAGAATAAAAACCAACTAGATGCCACTTATTATTTTATTGTACTTCTTATAGGCTCAACATGTTTCGGGCACTACTTTTCCCATCATCAGGAGCTCGCAACTGTAATGTTGATTACCACATTGGTCGTTTCGTTCTTGTTTTGCTGTAGGTTGGAGGTTAGGTGCGGCTACGCTGGAATAGTGTCCGGGCTGCAGGTTATAGCCTAACCTCCAACTTACAGCCAACCAAGAACGAAACGACCAATGCGTTAATCAACATTACAGTCGCGAGCTCCTGATGGTGAACATAGTAGTGCCCAGAACATATTGAGCCTATAAGAAGTACAATAAAATAATAAGTGGCATCTAGTTGGGTTTTATTCTTCAGTTGGCACAATGATGCACGGTCCAACAAACATCAGAGTCATGTCCCATTAACAATTGGTGTATCACATAACATTGACAATGAATGTGTGCCTCCATCACATATTTGGTAATGTTTCTGTTGTTCTAGTATTGATAACACAGCCAGGAAATCCTGTGGAGATTTGAAATCCCCCATTCTAAAGTTGTGTTTAAGGAGAAGACTTAAAAAAAACCAGAACTTGTTAAACATTATATTCTCTGCAAATTAATATCCAAATTACAGAGTAATCGGTGATTATTTGTATTTCTTTCGTTCTTATTGTGACCTCTTCCAACAAACTCATTGTAGGTGTAGATTATTGTTGCACCTGGTAACACTCAAAGATACACACACACACACTCACACACACACACACAATCATATATACTCGGTAGGACTCCTCTAGACGTGGGATCGGCCCGTCGCAGAGACCTCTACCTGACATCACCCAAAACTCACAAGATACAGACGTCCATGCCCTCGGTGGGATTCGAAACTACAATCCAAGCAAGCGACCGACCGCAGACCCACAAGTTATACAGGAGGTGCTGATAAGTCCTTAACCAGACCAGGAAGGAAACAAGCTAATGTTTCTGTCAGAATGGCGTGAATTTCCTTCGGTGCCTTGCGTTGCAGGAAAAACAACTTGATGACAGCTCGCGTCTCGATGTTGTTGAAATCGCGCACATCCCTGACATGCTTCCGGGCTTGTTTCCTTCCTGGTCCGGCTAAGGACTTATCAGCACCTCGGTACCGCGCCGTCACATGGATCGGCTACTTATTTATTTATAAAGCACGATTTTCATGACCAGAGTTTCCAAATTCTCCCATTCAGTATTAAATACTCGGCTCCGAAACTAAAGCTATATATAGGACGAATTCTAATTTCAACATATTGGAAATCAATGACGTCATTCCCTTTCTTCGCTTGTGATTTCAGTGTCTCCTGCATATCTTCTCTGCTTCTTGTTCCAAATATCTTCCCTTTTTTAAGTATTTGGGGAAAAAATCAGTGAAAAGTCGTTTGGAAAGCATATTCGTGTCTAACTCCTAATTTAGTAATCATGGAGAGAGTTTTCTTATGTTCCATTGCAGTCATCTTTTTTTCGAGATTGTTTGCAAAACACAGTTAACTCTCTTCGGCACTTAACGTACCAACTTCTTTAAAACAGCGATTTTAGGCTTCCGGTATCAGTTTGAATATTTAAAGGTCGCTAAATGCGAGATGAGCACAGGAAGTGACATTCTTAAGTAATTTATATTCTGCTTCTTGAATTGATTATAACTTGGACTGGTTCCAGCACTTTTCGATATAACCAATATTCCCGAGAATACAAAAGCAGTACTGTTCTTTCTTATATCCATAATTGTTTCACGTGGAGTGTCACTGGCAGGCATAGGTTTCACGTACTGTTTCCACAGTGGAATTACAGAATTATGTTAGCATTTCAACTTACACTATTTTTCTTGAATATTCTATTTTATTTCATAGAAATCTCGTGGGGAATCACGAAATACATGTAAGTAGAAATTACTTTTATACTTCTGTCTTATACATGTTTTAAAACAAGCGTAAAATACAGGCATAAGCCTGCTGTTTTGTATATTTGGCTACTTGCTTTCTTTGTCCAAAGTGTTCGGTCCCCGCACCTCAAAATCCGTGCCAAAACGTCGAAAGACACAAAGTTCACATTCGATTCGATATTTCACCCCATTTCTTCCATTCATCCTTGCTACATAATGTTAACAGCTGACAAGGGGATATACACCACACACGCGGCATCATTTTCAACAATTCACAACTACAAATTTAGCTTTCTTAGTAATTAACCAAATTAATGAACAAATTCTTATTTTATAATAAGTTTATTATGTGCCTGTACATGTTTCGAGCACTATTTTGCTCATCATCAGGAGGTAAAAATTGTATTATACAACATCTGGTATCATCACACCTGTAGGTGGCCATCCGGTGCACAGGTTGACGGAGTCCTCTCTCAAACTGTGCACCGGACGGCCATCTACAGAGTGTGATGATACCAGATGCTGTATAATACAATTTAACCTCCTGATGATGAGCACAATAGTGCTCGAAACATGTAGAGGAATATAATAAACTTATTTTAAAACAAGAATTTGTGCAATACATTGGTTAATTACTAAGATTATGCTGAGATACACGGTCAGCAAAACATAAAAATTTAGCTTTGTACAACATTAATAAGTTTGTTTCAAATGTCTGTTCATATCACGGTGAATACGACCGAACAAACTGTTAAAATGGAAGATAAACCAATCCCTATATAGACCTCGACAAGCCCTGAGGGTTCCAGATGTTTGAGGCTCCCAGACTTGAAGGCAATCGGCACATGAAGTTGGTAAATTTGTCAGTCGCCTTTATCCGCTAGGAAGTACTTCTGGTACTCATTTCTGTTAGGGGCTGATTCAATCCCAGGGTCATAGTACGACCGGAAAAACAATGACACCATCTGGAATCGAAACCGTGAGCTTCCGGCTTGTAGTGTTGCGCCCCAACCTACTGCGCCACCGCGTATCCCCCGGACAAACTTGTCTGTGGTGTATTCCTCGCCCGAGAACTGCATAGGTTATTAGAGCCCGATGGGAAGGTGCTTAATTAGAATAAGTGAGAATGGAAGCCGTCGTGACGTAATATAATGTAACACCTTACATTGATGTCCACAGTGACAGCAGTTTGGTGAGAAAGCAATATAATCCGTATTGTAAATGATGAACAGGTGTAGGTAGACGTGTTTGAGAGAGGTAACCTGCCCGTCGTCCACCGAGCTACCCAAAACCCGATGTGGGCGCATGCTGTATTTCTAATTGGAAGGAAAAACCAGAAACATACTGGCTGCCTAAATGTATTAAGTGTTATTAAATCACTATATATCACTAAGTATATATTACTTACTTACTCCATGGTGCAGAGTCGTTCTTGAGAAGCTAACTGGTTTGCAGCTAGTCAAGAAATTCCTCGCATTTCACGGAACCCGAAGGTTCATTACCGCACTCACAAGCGTCCGCCACCTTTCTCTATCCTGGACCAGCCCAATCCAGTCCATATACGCACATCCCAACTCCTGGAGATACATCCTAATATTATCCACCCATCTACGCCTAGGTCTCCCCAGCGGTCTCCTTCCCTCCGGTTAAATATATAATATAGTTGTATCAAATATATAAGTTTGATATAAATATATATGACACTTGTATACCTTTAGTTCAGAGTGGTAAATATGTATACCATCCGTTTTAACGTTAAGGATATCTGCGGTTTGTGTTCATGTGTTCCGAATGGCTCTCAGAACAAGAGCTTATTGTTTTCTACAGCATTACGTGATTTGTGTTTGTAATGGAGATGCTCGGTTCTTTAGAAACTAATATTTTGAAATATGACGTACTTACATTACTGTGCTTCACGGTTACACCATAATTTCTCAGACGAGTTAAAGTCTTCTGTTTTCCTTATTGTCTGGTTTCGATCCCTCATAATGGAGACACAGACTGTTTACAAATCTCTGGGACAGTTATTGATATACAGATATATAATTGTGTTACTGTTCATGTTGTAACACAGCCGAAACATGCAGGTAAACAAAAATCATTATTTTGCACTGAAAAAAATGACGGCAAATAAATATGGTCGCATTGGGCAAGTCGAAAGTGATGGTAAATGTAAGGTAATCGTTTTACAGAACCGAACATGACGGCAAATTTTGATCACTTAACCTTGCTGAACATGGCAGCAAATACAGATCAGCGTCCCCATCATCACCATCATTTTGCACAACCGTACATGAAGGGAAGTACAGTCTCTGTGCACCTGACTTTCTGTATTGTAATCGTCAGGCGAACAGAGACATTTTGATCACCCTGTATATATCATCAATTTACATCACCAAACATCACAGATAATCCTTCTTTTCATTCTTTAGAGCCGAACATGAAGATAAAATTAGATTTCGCTTTTTTTCCTTGCTCGTTCTAAACTGTAAAATGGCTATCTGTCCTCCCTTCATTCGCGTAGAGGGCCTGAAGAAAAGTATGAGAACCCTAGATTGTATATAATGATCTAACGAATACAATTAATTAAAGAATTCCACTAAGAAAAATGCATCTGCTCGTCTTTACTCACAGATATATTAAACAGGTTGTTTGAAACCTAGAGTAATTATCACAATTCGAACCAACAAATGCACACACTTTTATTAAAGTAACAGTATTACAACACACCAGCTGTTACATGTTTCGGCCCTCAAGGCCCATATCAGGGAACACACAATTGTACATAACAGTTGCTTAACCTTTTCCTACTCGTAGCTGCTGAAAATTCTTTACTGTGTAATATTTATCTAGTGGATCGATTTTTCTAGTGGTAACAATAATTGGATCAGCTTGTGTTCTCGTGGAACCCAGAGTGTTGTGCTCCCTGATGATGGATCCCCGAAAAATGTAGCAGCTGGTGTGTTGTAATATTGTGACTTTAGTAAAATTGTGTGCACTCGTTGGCACGAGTTGTAATAATTTAATTGTAACGTATGGAATGGAGGATGAGAAATTATATTAATTAGCAGGCATGCTATGCATTGCTAGAAAGACAGTTAAGTTATTTTAACGTTTAAAATAATCGCCTGATGAGTTGGTACTATCTGTTTGTGATCTGGTGTATGCTCCTAGTTCCTACACCTATTAATCTTTGTTTCCTGAGTGTAGTACTTTTATTTCTATCTTTAAGCCATCTGAAATGCTGTAATCTCTTTTTTAACGCGAATACAAAAAGTTAAATGTATAGCCAGTATACCCGCCACCTTGAAATTACACAGAATTTTCGTATGCATGTATGTGTGTATGTATGTATGTATGTATGTATGTATGTATGTATGTGTGTATGCTTTATGTTCCTGTGACCGTGCATCGTGAATAAAGCGTGAGGAAAGAAAACCAACAAGATGCAACAATATAGATGATTTATTGTCAATAGTGGATGTTGATTATTGACACTGTCTCAACATG
>Ga0123355_10018574_pt1 | contig 11038 bp, 5 predicted proteins | sample TergutEmb28metaG_3_FD_89872 | JGI IMG/M metagenome (GOLD analysis project Ga0123355, IMG submission 89872) | Embiratermes neotenicus P1 segment gut microbial communities from Petit-Saut dam, French Guiana - Emb289 P1 | ecosystem: Host-associated > Arthropoda: Insects > Digestive system > Gut ...
CCGGAGGCTACGGCTACAGTATTTAATATTCCTGATGATGGGTGCTGTGACACCCGAAACATGTAGAGTAATTTTGCAGTGAATATACGTCTGCATACTGTTGCATCTGTTGGATTTTTATTCGCATTGTATTACAATGCACGGAACCAGGAGCTTAAAGTTTATAGACATGTATTGGTTTCTTCTTCATATCGTACCAGCAGCAGTGCCAATCTGTCCACTGTTAATCCTACGCAAACTGACATTGGTTTTAATCTCGCTTAATTTTCCACGGGATCTGGAATATTTTCACCCGATAAATTATACAGATAACACACATTATTCGGCGAGTGAATTCGTGTGGTTACAATTTTATGTCCCTACATAGCTTATTACTTTCCAACAAATGTGTTCGAATGGGATAGTGCACTATAAGAGTGCTCATTTAGAACTGGTTCGAAAATATTTTTGTTATTCTCACGGTATATCATGCAGTACAGTTACGCTTAAGATCGACGACGTTTCGGCAGACGGACCTCCTCTCATCTTAAAATGTTATAATGATAGTCGTAATGTTTACAGGTGTATCTGAGCCAGAATCAAAATTAATTGGCCAAACACAGACAAGTATACGGTCTTTTAGCCTGTACTGAGGTTTATGAAAGCCGGCTTATTCCCTTTATTTTGATGTTTTGCTGACCGTGCATCTCAGTATAATCTTAGTAAATAACCAACTTAATTAATAAATTCTTGTTTTATAATAAGTTTATTATATTCCTCCACATGTTTCGAGCACTGTTGTGCTCATCATCAGGAGGTCAAAATTGTATTGTACGGCATCTGGTATCGTCACACTCTGTAGGTGGCCGTCCGGTGCACAGGTCCTCTCTCAACCTGTGCACGGGACGGCCACATACAGGTGTGATGATACCAGATGCTGTAAAATACAATTTTGACCTCCTAATGATGAGCATATAGTGCTCGAAACATGTAGAGGCATATAATAAAATTATTATAAAACAGGAATTTGTGCATTAAGTTGATTAATTACTAAGATTATTCCCTTTAGCTTATTTCTAGAGGAACGTACGTTGTTATCTAGGTATCCACTTCCTTGGCTCCTTTCTTCACCTAGAAATCTGACGCAAATTTCATCTGTGTTTTGTTCGTCCTATTAATGGTCTGATATTTGAAGCCTTCGGGAGATATTACGCCATGTCGACTGGTAAACACACAGGCCTATAATGACCTGCAACTCTTTACCCGTCCTCAGTACGCCACATCTCAGACGGCGGAACTTTCAAGCCACACCACTAGGAAACTTCAAATCTCGATCTGCCATTTCTCATACTGTTTTATGTTCGTGGCACAATTTATTACTTTTTAAATTGTGTGGTCTCCATCCCGTTGTGTACACTTATCAAATTTTTATTACCTAAGCCGTCTTTACACAACTTACAGTAACAATTACAAACTGCTGCAACTAGTCAACTATGCAACATGTTTCGGCCTTTCGGCTTACACACAAGTATGACTTAATCAAGGTGTAGTTTTGTGTTTCTACCTATGGGATCCCAAAGTTCTCATAAATCTACATTACAAGGGACTGTAATCATAATCCATTAAAACTGACTCACTAAAAACTATCAAAACCGTTAAAATGTGACTGTACCTCGTATTTGCCTTAGGCCGTGACTGCTTCACTATGTTGTTGACTGTGGGTCCATTGGATATCTATTCGTGTACATTAGACGGACAGTCATCTATTTAGTTATTAACGGGTTTGGTTGCACTCGTGTTCCTATAACTGTAATTTATTATCCGGTTATTCGTTCCCTTTATTCTACCTATACGCAAACTTTATTTTATTACGCTTCCATATCTCAGACTAAGTGACGTCGAATGGCAGGGTGATTAATGAAATGAAAGGTTTAAAAAGACAAGATGGTTGCCTATTCGAGGCACTATCCTACTTCATGGGTGGCGGACTACGGAAAGACAGAAAACCCGTCAGGATACATGATGACTCCGGCCATATTCTAGCCAGGCAAATGCCACGTGAAAGTACAGGGCATCAATCTTTATAGAAGCCATCCCGTCCTCTTAATTACTGAACAAACTACATTTATTCAGTCTAAAACAACAGAGGTTTATTGTAATTCAATCTGCAACATTCGCATATCTGCCACATGTTTCGGCCTGAACTTAGACCATCGTCAGGCATGTCAATACAAAAACCTTACAAAGAAATAAACAATAAGAATCAAGCCGAAACATGTAGCACATAAAGGTAAGAAATTGAATTAAAATACACCTGTGTTTTGTCCGGCTGAATAAGTGGCGTTTATAGATAGCATCAAGTTTACCCAGACAGGATAAACGTTCCTCTGTTATGTGGTATTCATCCCAATGGGGGGTTACTGCTCTGTATTTACAGGTTTCGTCCACTTACGTTTTCAAGAACATTCACTGTCTGTACCAAATTCTCCAAGCGCATGCGCTGCCACTATGTTCGCTTAATTCTTGCCGATTCTGTTGCCACACGCAGTAATTATGTGGCACCTGAAATTTGTTACAAAGATACAGACAGGTTTCTGTGTAGCTTTTACAGATGTTTCTAATATTTGCTGGGTGTGTGGGCTTCAGTCACGTGGATTCCCATACTTTAAGGGCACTAAAAATAGTCCCATATCGGTTCGAATTCAGTTCAGCCTCATTATCCTGGATCTAGCCAGCCGTTAGAATGAAGGTGCAGGCCACCCCAAACAGAGATTAAAGATTTTGACGTACTGGCTACTCACGGTTGTCGTATATTTCACACGTTAGTGATGAACGAGTAGCACGCATCAGTGAACTCACGACTGCCACTCTCTAGTGTCTAGATCACTGGTACAGTAGAAGATCTCGGATTCATTCCCGAACTTTGACTTTAAAAAAATTAATTTCAGAAACGTTTGTAAAATACATACACAAATAACGAATAATGTTCAACACAAAACGCCTACTACAGGTGTTTATATTAGCGTTGCCAGTAGACGTTTATCTGCTGTTAACCATTTAAAGACGAAGCGCAGATTGCTCTATTTAAATACCCAGTTCGTACCGCGCTGTAAACACTTTCCATCTCGGTTATAAAAACCTTTCAGTTTATGCTGTAAGTGGCACAAGTCGCTGTTTGTTCTCAGATAAATACAAAACACATAAATACAGTTTAGGCAGAGCGTACAGTTGTTGAATGTTAAACTGTTGGTGCATCACGTAACCAGTAGGCTTTAAAAGGTTAATGTACGTTGTTCCAGCCTCTAGACGGCATGGCGCGATATCAGGTTACGGATGGAGGAGAGGGCCTCCAGTTATGAAGGGTAGCTACGAATGCGCTGAACAAGCGATTTTAAACAACCGAAAAGGGGTAATTACTAGTTATGGAATCGGACGGAGACGCAACGACGCCTCACCGCATCATTAATTGTAGGCAAAGAATTATTACCCAAGTTTTGACGTTTTGATGACCGTGCATCCCAGTATATTTATCTCAGTAATTAACGAACTTGATACACAAAAGTTTTGTTTTACAACAAGTTTATTTCATGCCTCTACATGTTTCGAGCACATGTGCTCATCATCAGGAGGTCAAAATTTCATTACATAGCCTCTGTTATCATCACACCTCCTGATGATGAGCACATATGCTCGAAACATGTAGAGGCATGAAATAAACTTATTGTAAAACAAAACTTTTGTGCATCAAGTTGGTTAATTACTGAGGTAAAAATACTACCCAAGGCTTCGGATTGGGTGCATTCTTGCGTAAGATGTAAGGAATAAAAAAAAACTTTTTGTAACATCATCTTTAGAGGAGCTAATACGAAAGCACAAAATAATTAAGACGGCTAGAACTGAACGAAAACTATCGCTTATGGATATACCGATAATAATAAATATAAAATGGAAAACATAAAACCCACAAAGGACAAAGCAAAAACCGTTAAGAATTTAATATGTAATATTTAGTTGTAGAAACAAACGCGGAAAAATCTAAGTTTATGTTCTTGTCAATAGGGTTCAAAGAAAAATAATGATATAAAGGCAGTATAAAAATTTTAATCCAGTTCAGACTGGATGTGTCTCATGGAGCATGAGGAGCTGTACAGAAATTCAACGCCAAACAAATGAGGCCTGTCTCTGGAGCGTCGTGAATATTCACAATCACGTCTTATCAACTACAATATTTTCGGACAGAGTATCGGCAGTCTTCCAGGTTGCTATTGAAAAATTTAAAGATCAAGATACATAGAACTATAATTTTGCCTGTTGTTTTGTATGGGTGTGAAATTTGGTCGTTGACATTGCGAGAGGAAAGCAAGCTGAGGGTGTTTGAAAACACGGTGTTGAGGAGAATATTTGGACCTAGGAGGGACGAGGTAACGGAGGAATGGAGGAGATTGCATAAAGAGGAGCTAAATTATTTGTACTCCTCACCCAATATTGTGTGGGTGATAAAATCGAGAAGAATGAGATGGGCTGAGAATGTAGCACGTATGGGTGAGGAGATGGGAGTGTATAGGGTCTTGGTGGGGAAACCGGAGGAAAGGAGACCACCGGGGAGACCCAGGCATAAATGGGTGAATTATATTAGGATCGATCTCGAGATGGTGGGATGTGGGTATATGGACTGGATTGGGCTGGCCCAGGATCGAGATAGGTGGCGGACGCTTGTGAGTGCGGTAATGAACTTTCGGGTTCCGTGAAATGCGGGGAATTTCTTGACTAGCTGCATACCAGTTAGCTTCTCAAGAAGGACTCTGCACCATGGAGTAAGTAAGTAACGGCAGTCTTACGTAGCCGCAAATAAGGCTTTTTTTTTTCTAAAGACTTTGGGACTGCAACTAAATGTTTTGTTTGGGCAATAGCATTCTCTATGATTTTTCAGGCCCTACAAACTGAAGTAGAATCACAGGATCACCAATTTAAAACTAAATTACACCCACCGTAATCACAATGCTCACAATTGAGCGGGTCGGTGTTCGATCTCAGCTGGTGTCATTGGAAAATTTCATTGACATAAATTCCTTCGGATCGCACTATGACCCTGGGGTCGACTCAGCCTCTAACAGCAATAAGTACCAGGAGCATTTGCTGGGGGTAAAGGCGGCCGTTGGGTAAGGCTGACAACTTTACCACCATCCTGTGCCGTTGTCATAAAATCTGAGAAACTTAACTTCCTGGAACCCTCTGGGACACTTCAGGCCTGTAACGGGACTGCTTTACCTTTACCTCAATCGAATCTCCGAGAGTCGTCGGCTATCAAGGCTGAGGTTTTCCGTGATTTTTCTCAAGACCCCTATGCGAAATAGGCACCAGCACCCCCATATGGCTACATCCCCTTCCTTTCTATGCCTTATGAATTCATCAGCCATCAGCTGAGTTACTTTGACCATCGTAAAAGAAGCCACAATAAAGAAGCCAGTCTAGGAAATATTTACAGCGTCTCCCAGCCGTTATGCTTTGTATCCGTTGTACTGCTCTAGTGACGATGATGGAAATGATAAGATGTGCCAGCAACTGTTGGAGTCATCAGACATTATTTCATATCCAACGTGACAGACGGTCTTCCCACGCGCCAGCTGTGAGAGGCGCTGGAAACACTTTACAGCTGACACAGTGGCTATTTCCTGCTCCATCGGCATTCATAAAACTGTCATATACCCGATTCCATCAAATGAACACGCTTCACAAATGTATGTTCTTACGACGGTCCAAAAGATAGTTTATCTGTCTTTTTAAAGATATGTTAATTTAAAAAATATTAATTACAATTTGCTCTTAATCAGCAGTACCATATTTCTCCGAACATTTATCACGAATACGTCCTTTAACAATTTTTTTTCAGGCTATACTGCCTGCACTTTTAGATCAAATTCTTAAACCAACAGTACATTACAAAGATGCAAGCATATTAAACGCAGAATAATATAAAGCGCTGCATATAACTTTGAAAAAAAAATCGTGACACTTTTTACAACTATCCTGCTAAATTGGAGAATATGGTGAGTTCCTAATAATGTCAGCAAATGACAGAAGGGATTTCATTCGGTGTTTAAAGAGTTAATTGGAAGATTCTGCAAGGTTTAAAACAGGTTGAGTCTTCAGGTACCTTTATGTGATGTGCATCATCCCCTTTAAGTTTTGTTTAAAATTAAATAAGGGGTTCTTTTGAGTCAAAACACAACTTTAGGTGCATCATCCCCATTCAGTTTTGTTTACAGTTAAATAAGGGGTTCTTTTGAGTCAAAACACAACTGTCTTATGTTATCTTTATTTAAGTTGACATGTTTCGGCCTTTGCACTGGCTCATCTTCAGGTCATAAAATATATAAGTGAGGAGACTATAAACTGTGAATCATAAATAAAATAGTGTTTATCATAAAATATGTTGTATGTATCTAAAATTCAACGAGACCGCATTGTCGTTCAGTTTCCCAATGGTACATATTTGTAGTCTAAAAGCTGGAAATATAAACCGGAAACACGACAGTGGTGGTTTAAAACAGAAACATATCATGGAAATGTAGCAATATCATTTATACAGCACGGAACTTTACTTATTATGTGCAAAGATCTTGTGAGTGAAGCAGTGATAAACTTCCGGATTCAGGGGTAATGCTGTAGTACAGGCCGAGTTATTATCACTACGTTACACTAAACACTCCACTGTCCATTCTCTGAAGTCTATCCGATGTAAAGGACGTTTCGGTAGTTGGCAGTAGTACCGGTCGGAAATGACTGGGTGACATTATACTCATTTAACATTTCTACTTTACTATCAACGATCACTGATGTGATCGAAGCTGAAACCTTATAAATAGGTGTAATAGCCTACAGGTATAATGGTATAGTGGTCAGGGCAAGAAGAGTTTCGGGTTCGATTTCAGCCCCTTGGATTAATATTACATTACGTGTAGTGCCAAAGTGTTTAGAGAGTTCCGGCTTCGATCCCTTCGACACTTAAATTCAATAGTCTTAGAAATCAGTATTATAAAAGGTCAGAGAACTGCCCAAAGTCGGAACGTTGTAATTAGAGTCCCAGTCCGTTCCGACACGGAATGAATTTGGCTACGACGGATCCTTCAGACAGACTGAAAAACGTTATGGACAGGTTGTCGGCCCATCGAACGGTCCGTACGTATGGGATGAGTTCGCGAACATACAATCACGCCAAAAGACCGAATACAACCGCCGTAGAATGATCAAAGACTTCAGAAACAAAGATGAGAGAACTTGTTGCCCGCTTTTCTTACGTCAAATTGGCATAGAGTAAGAAGGAATTTTCGATTCACTTCGTGTGCGTTATGCAGGGAAATGGATCTGTTTTAAAAGGATCGAATTATGAATGCCAAACAGGGAACCTGAAAATACACGTAGTTTTATTTAGTATTGCGGCCTCATCGTTTGCCGACGAAAGAAGAAGCACAACGTGTACGGTGACTTCAAATTGTCACTTAAGTTTTTTATGCTTCGTTGACCTGCATCCTAGTTTAATCTTGGTAAATAAACCAACTTGACACACATATTTTTCATGTATGTTTATTTCTATTCCCTACGTGTTTCAGGCAACCATATGCCTAACATAAGGAGAATTAACTGTATCAATATGATACCTGTTATATGTCACACTGTGTTGACGACCGTCTGGTGTGCACACCAGACGGTCGTCCACACAGAGTGACATATAACAGGTATCGTATTGGTACAGTTAATTCTCCCGATGACGGGCACATGGATGCCTGAAAGACGTAGAGAATAGAAATAAACATACATGAAAAATTTGTGCGTCAACTTGGTATATTTTCAAAGATGTCACTTGAGGTTTATTAACTACAACAACAGATTATAACTGAGGCGTTGTTAGTAGAAATGGAAACCGTGGGCTAGCAAATGAAACTGCCAAATTTCATAAATGAATTTTAAAAGGATATCTCAATACTTTCGTAAAATTTTCCCAAAATATGGATACTTTTGAGAAGATGCTTTCAACTTTATATAGACATAACAAACGTACGTGTTTTGTGAAACTACGGTTACATTATATATATCCATTTTAAGCATTCTACACATTACACAGGAGGCAAACAAGAATCCGTACTAGTCTTCTTTCATAGTCGGCCTAATGGGCGTAGGAAAGGCAGAGACCAAAAGCAAAGGAATTTAGTGGAAGAATAAAAGACCAACTTGATGCCACTTGCTATTTTATTTCACTTCTTATGTGCTCAACATGTTTCCGACATTAATATATCCATTATCAGGAGCTTGCGACTATTCTGTTGAATTACCACAAGTTGTGCTTCAGCCTGCGACACGGATACCACTCCAACCCAACCACACCGAAATTCCAACACACATCGAACCAATAACAATACGACCAATGTGGTAATTCAACAGAATAGTCGCAAGCTCCTGATGATGGGTATATTAAAGTCCGAAACATGTTGAGCACACAAGAAGTGAAATAAAATAGCAAGTGACATCAAGTTGGTCTTTTATTCATCAACTATCACAATGATGCACGGTCCAATAAGCATAAGATTCAAAGGAATTTACTTTGGACAAAATCAGGGAATCTATACTCTTCTAGGGTCAATAAACATTATACTGAACACCAAATTTCCCTAATTCGATGTGTCATTTACTAACATATTTCAATTCAAAGACATAAAGTGTTTGCAATATCCTTAACGGAATGAAAAATTAGTGACGACGAATGATTATCAACTGTGTTGAGAAATACACAGTTGCGATGTCTTGTATATTCCCCCTTCTTCTCCACACCTTCTCCACAGATATATATACTTAACAATCATCATGGGTCCCAAATAACCCTACGAGTCCCACATGGTCTGTAGGTGCCCTCTACACGTGGTGGCACTCGGAAATCACCAAGTATACAGAGTTCTTCGGTTAGCATCTTTAGTAACTCAGTTTGTAACAGTTGCTTCAAGGTAGTTAGATTCTTCAGAAGCAGAATTTTCAGTTCTTTTCTTATCGACTCCCCAAGAAACAGAAGAAAAGATGACCTAAATCCGCGCATCTCTCGGACATTTGGCCATAATTTACACCATGGAACAAAGTACTCCTTGAGACCGTAATAAAAACACACCTAGCCACGAAATTTTTCGTAAAGATAAAGGTAAATAAGTCCCGTTACAGGCGTGAAGTGGCCCAGAGGGTTCCAGGAAGTTAAGGTTCCCAGATTTCATGACAATGACACAGGATGGTGGTAAGGTTGTCAGCACTACGCACTGGCCGCCTTTACCCCCAGGAAATGCCCCTGGTACTCATTTCTGTTAGAGACTGAGTCGACCCCAGGGCCATAGTTTACGATCGGAAGGATTATGTCAATGAAAAATTCCAATGACACCATCTGGAATCGAACCAGCGACCATCCGATTTGTAGCACAGCACCTTAACCACTGTGCCACCGCGGTCCCTACCTTCTGTAACTAAATGTTCGCTAACGTTTTCCGAATGACCAGCCAATGATCTGTACAGTCAGTCACATAACCAAGTCAACAACCTCATACCCCACTGATTGAAGACCCACTCTTGCGGCACCTAACCTCCTTACATCTCTGTCTTCTAAGCAGTCCCTAGCCACAGGGTTCAAGGAAAACAGTTCTGTAAGAAATTTAATTTCCCCCATACCTGCTGTCAGAGTTGCGGAAATTCGGGGCACCAGGTCGTTCGGGCGACCGAATTTTGTACGGTGCAGCCTAACATGTGCGGAGTCTTCCATATGAAACTGCCTAATGCCAATGTTCAGGTGCCTCAAATTTTGAAGTGGCTTCCGAATTTTTGGAAAATCTGTCCACCGTTGAAAGACGTATGTTCCTGCCAGCACCCTCCATAACAGCAACACCCAAATTCCTGGTGATCGGTGACTCTCGTCAATGTGTTGGTTCCTCGAAACATCTGCAATTTCTTCTTCCCTTGTCTATAATTATTACATTCATCATATCCTTCTTAAAATCTCGATCTATGAGGACATTATTACTCATAAAGACTGTTTGATCGACAATCTGATGTAAACTGCCAGACAGACGGTATATAATACATGTATATACGAAAACGCTGTGAGCGGTGGCTCAGTTGGTTGAGCGACTGCGTATAGGTCGCGGGTTCGATTCCTGATCAGGTAAGATATTTCACTGATTTAATTCTTCCGACCGGGCTAGAGCTCTCGGGTCGACGCAGCCTCTAACAGAAATGAGTACAAGGGACATCTCCTGGGCCGTAGGACTGACAGCTTTTATAAGCCGACTGTCTAGAAATCATGGCTCCTGAAGCCCTCAAGCTTGTGCAGGGATAGCTTTACCGCTATCTTTATATATGCGTACTAATAAATACCCGTTATTTCGACTCGCGGTTAGAAAGAAAGCTGAAAAGTGGGGAGATGTCCAACTAACAGGTGATAATCCCAAATTAAACTAAAAAGCACTTTCCTAATACAAATTATTTTTGCGTAAGGAATTTAAAAGTAAATTTTTCCTCGATATTGATGAGTTCATTAATATGTTATCGATATTAGTTAGTACATAATTTAAAATGTCTCTTGTCTATTATTTATCAAAGGAGACTCTGAACACCGTCCCAAATCATCCATCACTTCTTAATCTATATCATACCAAATGACGGGTATATTCGGATCAGAAACCATTCATCACACATTTCAAGTTCGCACATACAGCCTAGTGTTTGAATATATGATCGATATATATTTGGGAAGGAAAGATATTCCCCCCTCCTCCCCCCACATACCGCACACACACCACACACACACATACACACAAACACACACACCCCACACACACACATACACACAAACACACACACCACACACACACACATACACACACACCACACACACACATACACACACACCACACACACACACACACCACACACACACACATACACACACACACCACACACACACACACACACACACACACACACCACACACACACACACACCACACACACACACACACACACACACACACATA
>Ga0123355_10018575_pt1 | contig 11038 bp, 7 predicted proteins | sample TergutEmb28metaG_3_FD_89872 | JGI IMG/M metagenome (GOLD analysis project Ga0123355, IMG submission 89872) | Embiratermes neotenicus P1 segment gut microbial communities from Petit-Saut dam, French Guiana - Emb289 P1 | ecosystem: Host-associated > Arthropoda: Insects > Digestive system > Gut ...
AACTCTATCCTAAAACCATTGGGCGCAGAATTATCGACAAATATATCGACTTCTATATAGTGCAGGCCTATTGTGCCTCCTTGGTGGTTCTGGCTGGCAATAGTACCTGTCCATAGGGCGCCGCTACTGAATGCGGCCGGCTCTGAACTTAGTTGTGCGGCGAGTACTTCTTCCTCGTCGTCCGCAGCATCGGCATAGTCTAGCCCGCCGTCGTCGATGTCGTCGTATTCCTGGTCGTAAACGTCACTCTCGTCATCGGCAAGGGTTTCGTCTTCGGCGTCGTCCTCATCAACAAGGGTTTCGTCTTCGGTATCTTCCTCGTCGTCGGCAAGATATTCGTCATCAGTGTCTTCCTCGTCGTCGGCAAGATATTCATCTTCGGCATCGTCCTCATCGTTGGCGAGAGTTTCGTATTCTGCGTCGTCCTCGTTATCGGCGAGTGGCTCGTATTCTACGTTGTCCTCATCGTTGGCGAGTGGTTCGTATTCTACGTTATCCTCGTCATCGGCAAGGAGTTCGTATTCTACGTTGTCCTCATCATTAGTGAGTGGTTCGTATTCTACATTGTCCTCGTTATCGGCGAGTAGTTCGTATTCTACATTGTCCTCATCGTTGGCAAGGAGTTCGTATTCTACATTGTCCTCATCGTTGGCGAGTGGTTCGTATTCTACGTTGTCCTCATCGTTGGTGAGTGGTTCGTATTCTGCGTCATCCTCGTCATTGGTAGGGGGTTCGTATTCTGTGTCGCCCTCATCCGTAGCGGGGATTTCTTCATCTTTCACTAGATATTCTTTGTCCGCTTCTTCGTCACCGGCGGTTTCGCCGTTGTCGTTTGCGGTATAGTCATCCGCTTCACCGGAGGCGTCTTCGTCATCCGGAATGTTTTCTTCTTCAGGATATTCGGTAATATCAGCGTCTTCGGCATCCTCATCTGGCTCTGGGTCTGTGTCATACACTTCGCCCAAGTCTTCGTTGTCATAGTCCGCACCGCAATCTTCCGGTGGGGCAACGTCTGCTTCTTCTGTTGAGGTGTCGTCAAGTGCATAATCCTCATTATCGGCATAAGTCTGTGGCGTATTGCTGTACGCTACATCTGTTGACTCGATAGCCGGGATGTAACTCTCTTCTTGAGCTTGCACTCTAAGAACAGAGCCGCTGACTATTACCGAGAATGATGTGGCGGCCATGATTATTTTAGCCTTTTTTAAGAGATTGGCTCTTGTACGCTGTTCGCTGAACATCCACGGATGTTTTTTGCGCGTCCCTTTCATTGCAACACTCTTTCTACTCTATCGAGCTTTTTCTACAAACTGTATCTTGTTTAAACAGTGGCAGCAAAACTACATTGTATTGCTGCCACTGTTGGTACTACACTATTACTTTTTTAACTACATTTTGCAGTTATTAATCGTGAACAACAGAGAAGAAACGTATAAGGTCTGAAACTTCGCCGGAACGATCAAGACCATTGGCCACATTCATTACGTCCATTGTAAGCATAATGATGATATACGTACCCGGCTCCAGGTCGCCCAGTGGGATGTACACTTCATCAACAACGTCGTGAAAGTCTGCTTCAAGGTCCATGTCATCAAAATTCTGGTCTACTGCCCAAACTACTTGTGGGTTTGTTAACATCTCCGGCTCATTTAAAAACGGACGGCCCATAAACAAATACGCATTGGTTATAGTGCTTGGGTTGCAATTAGGAACTCTTATAATTATGTCGAAGGTGACTAGTTGTTGGTAGTAGATACAGGTGGCGGAAGCAGCAAATACACTGTCTTCTTGGGCAACGCTAATGTTGTTGGATACCGCAATACGGTTTACAAATGGCGGTGGCGGGGTGCTGTCTATTTCAATCATGCCGTTGGTTAGTTGGTAGGTTGTAACAGGTGTACCATCATGTTCAGCCATTTCGAACATAGAAAGCATAATTGGTATTTCGGTTGTACCGGTAGGCAGGCTGTTTGCCACTGCTGCGGTTACGGTAAATGCCAGTCCGTTAGCCGTATTATTGGCGCTTGCCATTAACATAGCGTTTATTCTTAGTCTGTAGTAGGGAGTGCCTGGTACCGGTACCGGGGTTGGGGTTACGCCTCTTGGCGTTGGCAGAACAGAACCTGTCAGGCTAATATCTGACTGGGTTATGGTGAGCAGGGTAGGGTCCCATATAACGTCTAAACCTATTTGGCTATAGCCTGGGTTTTCGGTTATGTGGAATGGTATGGTTACTGTGTCGCCCGGTTCTGCTGTTACCGGTGTTGCCGATACCGGTGCTATTATTGGGCCGGTTGGTGGCGGTGGGGGTTCGGTGCTATCTATTTCAATTATGCCGTTGGTTAGTTGGTATGTTGTAACAGGTGTGCCATCATGTTCAGCCATTTCGAACATAGAAAGCATAATTGGTATTTCGGTTGTACCGGTAGGCAGGCTGTTTGCCACTGCTGCGGTTACGGTAAATGCCAGTCCGTTAGCCGTATTATTGGCACTTGCCATTAACATAGCGTTTATTCTTAGTCTATAGTAGGGAGTGCCCGGTACGGGTACCGGGGTTGGGGTTACGCCCCTTGGCGTTGGCAGAACAGAACCTGTCAGGCTAATATCTGACTGGGTTATGGTGAGCAGGGTAGGGTCCCATATAACGTCTAAACCTATTTGGCTATAGCCAGGGTTTTCGGTTATGTGGAATGGTATGGTTACTGTGTCGCCCGGTTCTGCTGTTACCGGTGTTGCCGGTACCGGTGCTATTACCGGGCCGGTTGGCGGCGGCGGTGGTTCGGTGCCTCCTATGGCAATTATGGCGTCGTTTACGGTATATCCTGTAATCCAGACATTATTGGTGTCGGCTACTTCAAACATAGAAAGCATGATTGGTACTTCTGTTGTATTGGCAGGTAAGCTGCTTGCTACTGTTGCCGTTACAGTAAACGCTAGGCCGGTATTATAATGGTTGGCCCCAAACTCTATAGAGTCTGTTCTTTGCGATATTAGGCCTCCCGGCAGGTCGCGTATGATTGGGCTTACAGATGCCAGTGGCAGAACAGAGCCCGCTACGCTTATTGATACATTGGTTAGCAGGTTAGGATTCCATACAACATCTACAGACATAAAGCCCATGCCCGGGTTTTGGGTTAGATGGAAAGGTACCGTTACTGTGTCGCCCGGTTCTGCTGTAAGTGGTGCAGGTGTTACCGGTGATATTATTGGTGCGCCTGTACTAAATGGTGCCGGGTTATCGGCTAGTGTTGCAAGTGCGTTAACCGGCATTACGCTGTGGCCCAGTAACATGCATACGGCTAGTAGCATGGCCAGGAGCTTATAAGTTGTTTGTTTTTTTCTCACTTTTATCTACATCCTCTTTCATTTTATTTTTTTGTTTTTTCAAACTGTAAAGACATTGTCACTCTTGGGGGGTTATACCCAAGAGTGACAGTGATATTTAAAAAGTTAACTACGGAAGGAATACAGGGTCCAGGCTGTATGCAACAAACATTCGCAAAGTGTTTACATCATCAAGGGTAACCTGGTCTAAATTTTGTCCACGCCAGAGCGCATCGTTAGGATTTGGCATTACTAGGGTATGGCCACTAATTACGAAGTTGAGTAGCATATTTACGTCTGCCATGGTTGGGCGTGCGCCGTCCAGGCTGGATACGCGGCCCCAGCCGGTTGGGGGTGTGCCAGTTGCTGTCCATTGGGCTGTGTAAGTGGTGTCTGCCGCCGGCCAAGTTGTTGGACGTGCTGGGTTCCACGCTGCGTTTGGTGTATGCCCAGGACGTATTGGGTCAACCGCCGGCCAAACTGCTGGTTCTCCGAACCGCTGGCGGCTTGTAATGCTGGTAAATGGTGCTGTACCTACACCAGTCCAACCTTCAGGTGCTGTTGCCCAGGTACCACCACCTCCGTTAAGTGTTATCATAAACCAATCCCGAGTCCATACCGCATTAAAAGTCTGCGTCAATGACGGCCAAATCGCAGGTGTTACTGGGCTCCACAGTGATGAGTGAATACGATGTCCTGCACGTGTTGGGGGAACCGATGGTAAAACCATAGGAGTGCCTGCTGCCTGCGAACGTGTAATAGTAGCGAATGGCGCTGTGCCTATACCAACCCAACCTTCAGGGGCTGTTGCCCAAGTACCGCCATTACCGCTAAGTGTTATTGTAGTGGGGCCCGCAGTCCATACCGCATTAACAGTCTGCGCCACTTGAGGCCAAGTCGTAGGTGTTTCTGTCCACAGTGATGAGTGCGCACGATATCCTGCACGTGTTGGGAAAACCGGCGGCAAGGTCATAGCAGTGCCTGGTTCCTGTGCACGCCTAATACTAGTGAATGGTGCTGTACCTACACCGACCCAACCAACAGGGGCTGTTGCCCAGGTACCGCCATTACCGTTAAATGTTACTGAAACGCCTGTGAACGCAGTCCATACCACATTGAAAGTCTGCGACACTTGAGGCCAATACAGAGATGGTGCTGGGCTCCACATTGATGAGTGAACACGATGTCCTTCACGTGTTGGGAAAACCGACGGAAGAACCATATCACTGCCTGGTTCCTGTGCACGTCTAATACTAGTGAATGGCGCTGTGCCCACGCCAACCCAACCAGCAGGGGCTGTTTCCCAAGTACCGCCATTACCATCAAGTGTTACCATAACGCCGCCCGCAGTCCATACCGCATTAAAAGTCTGCGTCAATGACGGCCAAATCGCAGGTGTTGCTGGGCTCCACAGTGATGAGTGAATACGATATCCTGCACGTGTTGGGAAAACCGATGGTAAGACCATAGCAGTGCCTGCTGCCTGTGTACGAGTAATACTACTGTATGGCGCTGTGCCCACACCAGACCAACCAACAGGGGCTGTTTCCCAAGTACCGCCATTACCGCTAAATGTTAATGTAGTGGGGGCCGCAGTCCATACCGCATTAAAAGTGTGCGGCACTTGAGGCCAAATCGTAGGCATTACTGAACCCCACAGTGATGAGTTCCACAGTGATGAGTGCGCACGATATCCTGCACGTGTTGGGAAAACCGACGGCACGGCCATAGCGGTTCCTAGTGTCTGTCTACGTGTAATACTACTGTATGGCGCTGTGCCCACACCGGACCAACCATCAGGTGCTGTTGCCCAGGTACCGCCATTACCGTCAAATGTTACCTGAGTGGTAGTGCCCTCAGTCCATACCGCATTAAAAGTCTGCGCCGTTGCTGGCCAAGTCGCAGGTGTTACTGGGTTCCACATTGATGAGTGAATACGATATCCTGCACGTGCTGGGAAAACCAGCGGCAAAGTCATAGCACTTCCTGGTGCCTGTGCACGCCTAATACTAGTGAATGGCGCTGTACCTACTCCGACCCAGCCAGCAGGTGCTGTTGCCCAGGTACCGCCATTACCGGCAAATGTTACTGTAACGTCGCTAAGGGGCATTATGCCTACGTAGCCATGTACTGGCTCATCTTCTGTCACGTAACCATAATAACCATAGTCTTCGTCACTTACTTCATACTCGTTGTAGTCATACTCATCATAGTCATACTCGTTGTAGTCATACTCATCATAGTCATACTCGTCGTAGTCATAAGCATCATAATCATAAGCTTCATATTCAGGAACTTCGCTTACACTCACTTCGCTGTCATAGGGTAGTTCAGCATCTAATGCCATTACCGGCATAGCTGTAAATGCCATTGCAAATGCCAGCAAAAATGCTAATAGTCTTAGTGCTGTTTTACTTTTTTTAGCTTTCATACGTTTGTTTTTCCTCTCGTAATAAATAATTTTTTTGTTGCAGTGTTGCTTTTGCAAAAACCACGTTCATGTGTTTTGCCTTCTTTCCTTATTGCGTTGCGCGCAGGTTTTTTACACAGGTAAGTTACACCATTTTCATCGCATACAACTTACCTTCCTGTAAAAACCAGGGGTTGCGGGCATTTTTGTGTCATACGTGTGTAACAATATTTTTTCGCAGTAAAATAAAAGGCTCTTAAAGCCGATAATTTTCAGGTGAAAAGTTAGTGTATTTTTTTTGAGCTTTGAAGACAAAATATGGAAAGTAGCTAGTGTCGCTAACCAACTGAAAACACAAGCTATCCAAAAACACAGGCGTAGCAGATAGGCCCTGAACTTGTGATATATTTTGGATAGCCATCCGGCTATGCTCGACACTTCAAGTTCTCGCGTTACACTCGTCACGTCATAAGACGCCTCGCACTAGCCCCCCACCTTTGGGGGTCTTGGGGGTGTCCCCCAAGTGGGGTTGAGGGGCAAAGCCCTCACAGGGGTCGCAGGGGACAGGCGTCCCCTTGAATTCTAATTTGTTAAGCCCTACCTCAATGCCATAAAGTTAAAGCCTACCCCCTGACGGCACATTCAATCTGACGTCAGGGGGTAGGCAACAATATCATTTGGCTAAACCATACCCCCTGATATCACATTCAATGTGCTATCAGGGGGTAGGCAGCAATGCCATTCAGTTAAGGGTATTTATAATTTTACGGGCGAACACAGTTCGCCCCTACGAAAAACGGGGCTATTGTAGGGGCGAACTGTGTTCGCCCGTGGCTCCGCATTATGGATTAACTTAGACATTGGGGTAGGCAACCACATGGGTTTTATCTTCACCCTAAAATACCCGATACCGGGCATTTTTTACCCCACTGCATAAAAACACAATAGATTGTCAATCATTCCCATCAACAATTATGCCCACATACCTTTTGTGGATATTGACAGGGCTTTTATGCTTTGTTAGGCTTATACCAAACTTTTATGTAAAGGGGTGAGGGAGCTTGAGGCTGCCCAACAACTACGGAAATATAAGCAAATTATCCGGTAAACGACGCAGGCCATGGCGGGTACGGAAAACCATAGGCTGGATTATTAATGAGGCTACAGGCAAACGCAAACAACAATTTCATAATATCGGTTATTACAAAACCCGCAGGGAAGCCGTTCAGGCCCTTGCCGAGCATAACGTAAACCCCCATACAATTGACGATAACACAACTTTTGAGGAACTATATGTAAAGTGGACAAGCCAAAAGTTCCCGGCACTTTCCCAATCGTCGATAAAATCGCATAAGGCGGCATTTGCAACGTGTGCGCCCCTCCACAAGCTTAAATTTGCCCAAATTCGTCTCACGCAATTGCAAGATATAATTGACACGTGCGGAAAAAACCATCCCTCATTAATTAGAGTGAAGGTTTTATACAACCAGCTTTATATATGCGCCATTCAAAATGACATTTGCCAAAGGAATTACACACCATTTGTGGATATTGCCAAGTACAGAAAACGCAATAAACAAGAAGTGCACAAACCTTTTAACGACGCAGAAATATCCACCCTGTGGAATAATGCACAGGAGGACGAATGCGCCCAAATTATTTTAATGATGATTTATTCAAGGTGTCCGCATATCGGAATTGCTTAATTTGAAAAAGTGCAATGTTTATCTGAAAGAACGATACTTTGATATCATCGACGCAAAAACAAAAGCGGGTGTCCGTTCGGTGCCTATTGCTGCCAAACTTTTGCCATTTTTCAAAAGCTGGATTAAGCGTGGCAGCGAATATTTCCTTAGTCTTCCGGATGGCAAACATTTCACATATCATCATTTTCTCAAGTCTCACTGGAAGCGCTTGGTTGATAAATTAGGTCTGGATCATTTGCCGCACGATACCCGGCACACCACGGTATCATTGCTGGCCAAAGCAAACGTGAACCAAACTATTATAAAAAAGATTGTTGGCCATAGCCGGGCGCAATCCTTAACAGAGCGGGTATATACCCACTTTGATATACAGCAGCTTGTAGACGCCATAGATTTAATTTAGGGTGTGCTCCCCGGGCGCTTTTAACGCTTCCTATTTTGTGTCATACGTGTGTCATACGCAATTTATGCCTTTATGAAAAACGGTAATTTGAATATGACGTAAATATTGCAAAACGGCCACCACGTCAGTCTAATTTGCGTGAATATGTCTAAAAGATATTTATGCGTTCTGTAGGGGCGGCCATTGGCCGTCCGCAAATTGCTTAAAATCAAGAAATAAATTGTTTGATAATGAGCATTTTGCGGACGCGCAATGCGCGCCCCTACACAGACATATACAATTTACTCGGGGAAAAGGAGTGCTTTTTATGATACCCGAAAGTATGATAGCGGAAAGACTGAGAATCCTAGTAAGTTATAACAAACGCGTTAAAACCGTAATAACACTCGCGATAATGATGACCCCAACGGCCAACCAGTCGGCAGGGGTCATTTTCATTACTTTCATTTTTGTGCGCCCCACATCGCCACGGTAACAGCGGGCTTCCATTGCCGTAGCCAGTTCGTCGGCGCGTTTGAAAGCAGATACAAACAACGGCACAAGAATAGGGAGCAGGCTTTTGGCACGCTTTATAAGGCCGCCCGTATCAAAATCCGCGCCGCGGGCTTTTTGCGCTTTCATTATCTTATCCATTTCATCTGCCAAAACAGGGATGAAGCGCAATACAATAGACATCATAATAGCGATATCGTGAACAGGGACTTTGACTATCTTTAAGGGGCGCAGCAGCGCCTCTATGCCGTCTGTGAGTTTAATTGGCGATGTTGTGAGTGTGAGCATAGACGTGCCAATGATGAGCAACACGAGACGCATGGCCATTTGTGCCGCAAGCATAATACCTTCCAAAGTTAACCGCACAAAGCCCAGCTGAAAAAGTACAGTATCGCCCTGCGCCAGAAACAGATTAATGCCCACCATAAATACTAACATAATCAAAATGGCCCTAAGCCCTCTAAAGAGTAGGCGAAGGGGAACTTTTGATACAGTTATAACGGCAGTTACGTAAATGGCGGCAATGCCGTACCCTATAAAATTGTTAACCAGCAATAGTACAGTAATATGCGCAAATGAACCTATTAGCTTTACGCGCGGGTCAAGTGAGTGGAGTATTGAATTGGCCGGATAATACTGCCCAATAGTAATGCGCGTCATGCGTTTCTTCCTCTATACATATCTGTGAGTATGCGAGCCGCATCTTCTACAGAAAATACCCCCGTGGGAATGCCGGGATTTTTTTTGTTCAGTTCTGTAAACACTTGGCTTATTTGTGGGACATCAAGCCCTACAGATTTTAACAGCTCAGCTTCAGAAAATACTTGCGCGGGGGAACCTTCACACATCAACTTCCCTTTGTTCATTACAAAAATACGATGAGATAGACGCGCCACATCATCCATGCTATGGGAAACCAAAATTACAGTTATCCCCAGTGAGGCATGCATGTGCTTAACTTGCGTAAGAATTTCGTCTTTGCCACCGGGGTCTAACCCTGCGGCGGGTTCGTCTAATACAAGCACTTCCGGCCGCATTGCCAGCACGCCCGCAATAGCAACACGGCGTTTTTGCCCGCCGGAAATTTCGAAAGGGGATTTTTCGTACAAATGTTTATTTATGCCCACTATATCCAGTGCGGCTTTAACGCGTCCCGAAACTTCACTTTCCGGCAGGCCCATTCGCATGGGGCCAAAAGCCACGTCTTTGTATATAGTAGATTCGAAAAGCTGGTGTTCCGGGTATTGGAAAACCAGGCCTACCCGCCGGCGCACGCTTTTAAGCTTGGCTTTGTCGGCATGAATATCTTCGCCATGTAACAGCACCCGCCCGGACGTTGGCTTAAGTAGGCCATTGAGGTGCTGAATGAGGGTGCTCTTGCCCGAACCTGTATGGCCAATGATGGCCACCATTTCACCACAAGCAATTTTTAAATTAACCGACTCGACTGCAATTTTTTCGAACGCAGAACCGGGGCTGTATACATGTGTAAGGTTTTGTAATTCTATGGCTGTCATATGGCTAATCCTTTTATAAAGTCTTGCAAAAATTCATCTACTGTTAATATCGTACCCGAAATTGGCAAGCCCTGTAGTGTAAGTTCGTGGGCAAGGGCAGTAATTTGCGGCACGCCCAATCCCAGCTGTTGCATTGCATCAACTTTGCTGAATATTTCACGCGGAGTGCCATCCATCACTACTTTGCCTGCCTCCATCACTATGATGCGGTTGGCTTGTGCAGCTTCTTCCATAAAGTGCGTTATGAGTATAACAGTCATTCCCGTTTCGCGGTTTAAGCGTGTCACGGTATCCAACACTTCACGGCGCCCAGAAGGGTCCAGCATTGCAGTGGGTTCATCCAGCACGATACAGCCGGGGGACATAGCCAAAACGCCGGCAATCCCTATGCGCTGTTTCTGTCCGCCGGAAAGATGGTGGGGCGACGATGCTGCGTATTCGCTCATGCCTACAGCGGCAAGCGCATCGTCTACCCTTTGGCGGATTTCGCCGGAAGGGACGCCCAAATTCTCTGGGCCAAAGGCCACATCTTCTTCTACGATGGATGCAACAATCTGGTTGTCTGGGTTTTGAAAAAGCATACCTACCGACCGGCGGATATCCCATAGGTTTGCGGCATCTTTTGTATCTTTGCCATTTATCCATAAAGTGCCTTCTGTTGGGGTTAGCAGCGCATTAAAATGCCTTGCCAACGTAGACTTTCCGGACCCATTGTGCCCGATTATTGCAACAAAGTCACCGGCTTCAATGGACAAGTCTATGCCTTGCAATACCGGTGCTGGCGCTTCCCCTTCGCTGTATGCGGCATATTCAAATGTCATACCCTGGCATTTTATCACTTATATCAATCCCCTGATTAAACTTGAACATCATTCCCCGTTACCCGGCTACTTATATTACCACAAAACAAGGGTTACACCAAATTTTTAGGGCTGCCACGCCTTTGATATCTTTCCGCAAACGCTATACCTGCTAGCAGGTATAGCCATTTTAAAAAGTGCGCTTGCGTACGCGTTTCGTACATAGCAATTTTCCTAGAGCATAAAAAGGAACCTGGTACCTGATGCCATTAAGTTAAGGATTATTACGATTCCTCGGTCGGGCATGGAAGCCCGACCCTACAAGAGATACGCATTTTGTAGGGTGCGGCTTCCATGCCGCACCGCATTTTTCTATCACCTTATCG
>Ga0123355_10018576_pt1 | contig 11038 bp, 4 predicted proteins | sample TergutEmb28metaG_3_FD_89872 | JGI IMG/M metagenome (GOLD analysis project Ga0123355, IMG submission 89872) | Embiratermes neotenicus P1 segment gut microbial communities from Petit-Saut dam, French Guiana - Emb289 P1 | ecosystem: Host-associated > Arthropoda: Insects > Digestive system > Gut ...
AACAGATCTTAGAGTTTTGGAGGGCACACCATATTTCTGAGGTTTCAGTCTGAGTAACGGTACAGATTATTATGATCTTCTGGCAAATTTCTGTTCTGACCGTTTGTATAGTGGCTAAAGTAAATGAAATGCACATAACCCTACACACACACACACACACACACACACACACATATATATATATATATATACATATATATTTATATAGCGCTGGAAAATATCAGTATCAACCAGCATGAAGTGGCATCCAAGGCTCACACTTGAGATACTGCATTACACTTAAATCCCTCTCTACTAATGGGATAGAATACAATTCGTTATGACAGTTACAACAGCCTAAACTCATTACCGTAGGACATGACAGTCTGGCTCCTCAGAGTACTGTAAAACATGCAAACCACAACAGTCTACAATCAAAACCAGAGCAGTCCACATCAGATTTGTGGAGGACAGAGAGGCACTGACACATGTCTTTCTCTGAGTACTTCTGCCTTCCCATTAAAAACAATTTACCAATGCTCCTTACTTACATCTGATTCACTGACCAGTGATCCTGTACGATCTTAGTGACTGAGCGCGTCATTAAATAATTGAATACAACAGCCTAAAGGCTCCTTACTGAAAGACATGATGGAACAGCATCAGGCAAATTACTATAAAATATGACAGTCAGAACTGTATTAATCAAATTTTATGAGGTCAGGACACATTCGTTTTAAAGATTACTGTCTTCTGAGATATGACAGTATACAGTCCGATAAAAATTTATCAATATTTTGGAAAACCCACTGTCTCCATCTTTTGTCTACCCAGAGGAATGAGGCAGCAGGTTTTCGTAACACAATGGTAGATGTCCACCAGGCAAGAAGGCATCACACCTCTTTAGTCACTGCTGCGAGAACCTCAATTCTGTACACAGACACCAGACTCAGACTCTTAGTTTATGCAAAAGGAACTTGAAAAACTGCACAGACATTTTCAGACACAATATCTGTTATTCCCGCTGTGTACCTTCCCATTTAATGTAAAAATGTCTCACCTGAAAAAAAAAAAATTTCTGCTAGTGTTCCTGAAATTGCAATACTGGTTTCTTCCTTATCAGTCTAGAGGAATAAGTTGCTTCGCAACTCCAATTTTACAGGGGTGTAGTTTTAAAAGTCTTCCTGTAGTATGATACCTCACAGTGAGCAGTAAATGGGGTCAACATTTTCCGAGGTTTGTTTCCATTCATGCGCCAATATCATGCAATTTCTCTTCATTTCACTCAAGGTTTTTTTGAATTTTCCTTTTGTTCAGCAGTCAACATGCTGTTCAAAATTCTTCCACTGTTTTGCTGTTTTGTATATTGTTGTTTTACAAGGCACTCCTGCCACATGACATTTTTTACAAAACACTTGTCAACATTTTGTCCATGATGCATACTTTGTAAAAGCACCACAAATTAACACCATTTGTTCAACAGCATACATTCATTATAGGCAATGACTTCTTCCTCTTAAATACAAAACACAACTCGATGAGTCCTTGTTGCATTGCATCGGTGCAGGAAGGATGATGCAACGCTCCAATGACTGGCCTGTACCAAGCTCAAATTTCCCAATACTAAACCAGAGATTAAAGATGTATTCTGCATAACTGTGATTTTTGACAGTAAATATTTTTTTTATTCAGCCATTTGTTATGTGATAATATCTTAAATTCCTAGGTAGTCTCATAAACAAGCCTCTGGATAACAACAGTGTCATGTGGACTGCTCTGCCATGACTGAAATATTCTAGGCTTGATGTGGACAGAGGCAGGTAAATGCCATAAACATACGTGAGATGTATGGTTCTAACAATGGTTCCCGTGAATATTATTGTCTTTTGGGATGTAATGCCACCTACTTTGGTGGAAATTGTCCTATGTTTTGGAGGAATCTGCTTCCTGTATCTTCACTACCCCCTTCCACCTCCACCACCACACAATCATTATTCACACACCAGACCAAGAAATTTCCTGTACATACAACTGATACCCTATTTTTCTTGGCTGCCCAACTTTCTTCTCTACTGTACTTGTTTTCATTACTAATTCCTAACCATGAGTTGGGTTCCAACACAGACACTTGTTATCATACTGTCTGAATTTATCAGCTGTTAAGGAAAATTTCATTTGCAGTGGCAAAATTTATGTTCAGTCTACAGAGAGAAACGAAACTGTCATGCTCCGGAAATGGTAAGTCACACACTTCTCAAATTAATGATAATGTACAATGAAAAAAAGAAAAAGCTGCAAAGACTATATAAAGTGAGTGTGTGTGTGTGTGTGTGTATGTGTGTGTGTGTTGTGTCTAAAGTACACACACACACACACACACCAATAAATGATCTATGTAATTGAAAGCATTATATGATCATGTTCATGATCATGATGATGACGATGACAACAACAAAGGCAACTGTCAAATCATCAACCACCCCACACAACCTTCAGCACACCTAATGATGAAGATGTAGCAAGAGTTTGCACCTTGATTCAACATAAGATCTAATTAAATGCCTAAGAGACACAGAAATCAAGTGGAACTTTGCCAGTTTCTCTCAATGAATTCCAAGCTGCATATTTGGAATAACGCTGTCTCTTAGCAAGGTCCACATGTCATCTGCTGCCTGATGACAAAAATAAACATGAAACTCCATGGCATTCAGATTAGTTGTAATGCAGAGATGCATAAATCCCACGTCCCAAATCGCCATGGCAAATAAATTGTGTACAGCTGCGCCCAATATTTGTGGGTCCTTAGTATGGAATTGGTATCATGTCACCCTTCTGGTGCAGAGAATTTTGAAGCTTCTCCTAGATTTTTGGATAATTTGGGCATCACTACCTTAAGTTGTCACTGACCACAAGAAATCAACAGTAACATCTGAATATACGACAGCCTACCACAAACTTCATGTTTTTCATAAAAGACATGCAAAAGCACAATCATGTCAATTTGCAGCAAGACCTACAGAAAGAACTTCACAGGGACATTCTCAGTTTAAAGGTAATAGCTATGACAAAACTCAAATTGATACTGATGTGGAGAAATCTTGATGACATCATTACAAGTCAAGAAAAATTTCAGGTGCACCTGTTCAGTGCAGCACACAAAATCCTTGCTGTGTCCAAATGCAAGCCACCTACTCTGAAGAGGACACCATCATACAGAGATTTAAATGACACCATGCATAAAGTGTGGGCCAGGTAGCGTAGTTGGTACAGTGACTGGCTACGGGCTGGACGGTCCGGGGGATCGAATCCCAGTGGGGTTGAGATTTTCCACACCCGTCCAGACTGGCCCTGGTCCCCACCCAGCCTCCTGTACAATGGGTACCGGGTCTTTCCCAGGATAAAGAGCGGCTGGGGCGTGACGCTGAACCCTCACCCCTTCTAGTGCCATGGTCAAGAAAGAATAGAGCTATACCTCTACTCCCCCTATGGGCCGTACGGCCTGTACAGAGCCTCAGTGCCCATACAAGGGTGCACTTTACTTACTTTATGCATAAGGTATTCAGCATGAAACAGCTCTGGATTTCACTGATTTTCTGACGTAAGTACCTGGGATAATGTACCCTCATTTCCATTCCACAGTATACGACTTCGAGCACATCACTCATGATCACCTCAGTGACAGTAGTAACAAACCCCACTTCTCTAAAAACAAAACTGATCAAAAATACTGCAGAATTAGTGGAGATGGAGAATTCCTACAGTATCACTTGCTCTAGCAATTAAAAACTTCAGACTACTAAACCTGCCTTCATGCACATCACAACTAAACACTGTGTTAAAATGAAGTGCTTCAGCAAGGTACGAAAGTCTTACCACATGGACTTATATTATCATAATACTAGTATGCTTTGAAAGTTCTGCCAGTACAACACAAACATTAATGTAACAATAGCAAAAACAATTCAGATAGACTAAAAATAAAATACTCAAATTTGTTCAAGCAGGAACACTTTTTTGACTTGTATTCCATGGCTGACCAGTTCAAAGCTCTACAATCTAAGATACTGACAGTATCATTAAACAAACCACAAAACATAAATAACTGCTTACAGCTCAACACAGTAAGCAAAATCATCTAAAAGATGGCCATATAGGTCAAAACATGATTGTTTTAGGCATCCATTTTTAATTGTGATGTGTTATGTTATAAAGTCTGCAGTTTTTAATTTGTAAATTTTCTGCTGCCCTTGTATAAGAAATGTGTAAGTATAAGTTGGTAACTAATTTCATAAGCACAATTTACCTCTTGAGAAGTTGGTACTCTATAAATTATCTGTGTTTTATGAAACCAAAAGTTTCATTACAATGTTTGCAAATGACCACCCCTAGCCCCCATCCTGAGCCTGACAATTCCAGCCCATACCCTCACACTTTAATTTTTCATCTCTCAGGTGGTTTTAAAGAATCAGAGACCCCATGCAACAATTCCTACAACATATGTCTATCTATCTCTCTCATTTTTTAAGCAGGGATTTATTAATTTTCCATCCAATTCCGAACTGTAAAATGCTTTAAACTCTGCTCATTCATTATGGTCACAGCTGCCCTCCATACACACACTGTCTCCTCTAAACGCAAACTCAGGAGGCAGTATGCTATGGAGGCATAAGACACACTGCAGGTGGCCATGCTACCATGTCAGCTTTAAACATAAGCACACAAAGTTACCTCCACTTCAGTTCATTGAACACAACATGCTTTAAGTTTACTGATTCCTGCAAAACGTTCCAGGGTCTGACTTGATGGTGGCCACTCCACAATCGTAACTCTCAGTGTACAACAAATAGTGTAACGGGGTACAATGCTGAAAACGTTCAGAAGGCGTCCCCACGCAACATCAAAATGCAATATATGCACATAGTACACATTACTCAGTGAAATTCAGGTGTTGTTTCATGAAGCTTTCTGTATGATACTATTGGAGGTCAGGTAACTGCAAAAGGTTTTCAGTCTGCTGCAGAAGCATCCACAAAGCTTATTAGTTCCACAGTTCAGTACTTAATACAATGAGGTCATTTGATATACTCAGTACAACAATAAATCTGTTCTATTACCTGCACATATTGTGTTACATGTAAACAGAAAAATTTGGCATATTGTTCACAACATGCCTATTCTTGTGGACAGTTCACAACAGTGATGGATCTAAGTTGCAAACAATTTTATGAAACCCAAACACAAATTATCTCCTCAACTTGCCACTAATGAAGAGAATCAAGAACATCACACATAAAAACTACTTTGTTACATACTTTGCAGCAGGAGTAATTAAGAGGAAACAAAAAACAGTTACCACCAACAGTATGCCAAACATGTTCTCACAACATTCTAAAATGATAATAAGAATGTTTGGCATAGTTCCTTCTAATTAAAAAAAAATAAACCACACTCACCACCTCCCACCAAGGTCCAGCGGTTCTCAGTCATCCCCCCTGTTTTGCGCAATGCTCCATCTGTAATCTGGATGAAAAGATACTCTTTCAATCATCTACTGTGGAAAGTAAGATATAATATACACCCTGGTACAACCTTGTCAATAACAATACAGATAAAAAATAATACTAATAAAACCTAAATCTCCACATAACAGCTTTAATATTCTGTTACACCTTCACAAACTGCACACTAAGGTTAGGGTTGGCATTCCCATATCCACTATATTATGGCAAATACGTTACACTATATACAAAAATTTTACACCTCAATATGAAACTGCCAAGCCGCAGGAAAATTAGTCATCGCCACTGACACTGTAAACTACACGTGAATAATTCAAGGCATCACACCAAGCAAACAAGACAATCCTCTCTCCACAAGAATACCTGAAGATGAAGTCTGTTTCGGACATTCATCGCTTCCTTCACTACGAGATCTTGATTTCGTCTCCCATTTCAACGGTTATCTTTCTTATAAACACAACTACTGAGAAGCTATCCTAAAATATGCACTTCTATCATATTCTGCACTGCGTATATACGGTATAATAATCCACATAATGCACACAATTTAAATTACAATAAAATATTACGGAGCTTGTCAATGTTCTCCCGAAGTTATGCACTCCTAAAATGTTACGATGAACGATGCACCCACAGCAGCAAAACATACCTCTTTCTCGGATCCAGGGTATTTTTCAAAGTTCAGGGATCCTTTCTGCGTCAATAAGCACTAAGTACTCAAGTATAAAAGCACATTATTTTAATAAAATAATTTTCACAAGCAAGGAGAAAAACTCATCTAGAAGATGGCGACCGTCCGTCACTTGCCGATTTATGATCATTTTCCTGCATGGTCACTTTTGAACTGAGAATAACTGCACAAACCTGCATTTCTGTCAACTTAATTCATATTCCAAAACATTCGTCCATCTTAATTATTTGTCAGTTCACTTGGTACAAATTACGAATTTTACGTTAAAAAAATACTTGCCATGCTTCCTACAAATACATCAAAACTACTCCAATTTGTTTCGCAGGTGACAATGACGTCATGTCATGTAACTTTCGGGTATATTCGGACACTTTCGCGGTCAATTTGAGAATGCTTCAGTTTCAATGTCCCTTAACTTATTTGTATATATGTTCAGCTTGTAGTTGACGTACTTATGAGACAATGTTAAAAATATGACCCGCAAAAATTCGTACTTCCCATAAGTGTCAACGTTACTCATTTTCCTTACACTTCCCAAATTATACATATGAAATTACAGTTGGGGTAAAACCCATTACTTTTATTACTCAAAAAAATTTCAATTATGACAGAAATAACAGCAAACAACTGATTAAAATAATAGCAAAACGATCTAATAAATTACCTTAAATCAGATGTCACTGAGGTTTTAATATCCAGTTTCAAGATTGGCACTTTACAGATGAAACACATCCGTTTTATATAAGAATTCAGTGCGTACCGCAAAGTAAACATTCTCTACCTTGGTTATAAAAAAGCCAAACTATTAATATTTTAAAAGAAAAAGCCGCTGTTTGTTCTGAAATCCACAGACAACACATAAGTATAATGTCAGCAGCATGTAGAATTTTTAATGCCAAACCTGGAAGAGCGTAAAGCAAACATTAGGCCTTAAAAGGTTAAAAAAGTATCCAATTAACACAGAATATAACAATTCCTCATGTCCATATTAAAATTTATAAGTTATGGACATAATGTTTGAATTTACAGAGATTTTGACCGACTAATATCAATTGATATCTACAATGTAATAAAACATGCATCTGCAGTCACTCAAACTTCCTTGTGGAATTCCATACACAAAAACAATGGAAAAAAATTAACACAGAAAAATACTTAAATGCTTTGACATTTTAATTGTTCCGTAGTGTCATCATTATTACATATTTTACATGAAATGCATATAAATAAATTATTCATAAAAAAAGAATACTTAAAATAGATAGCACAAAAAGGATAAATACAACTGTATGCAAATATGTTGGAAGACAGAGACATATACAAGACAGAATATAATAATCACATAATAAACAAACTGAAGGGTTCTAAATAATTAAGAAGTCAAACAACAACTACAGTGAGAGTAACAGCAGGTAAAAAAAAAAAGAATAAAAGAGAGAGCAAAATTTTAACAATGTCTGGGGATATGTTTTTTAAATGGAAAATGCTTATGAAGGGATAAATATATCTATTTAAAAGTTACACATTCATATCCATATATAGCAGATACATGGATATGGATGAAGGCACACATTAGCAAACCAGCAGCTATAAAGAGATTTTTAGGAAATATGTGATAAACCAGAAGTGACAGTAAAATGTAAACATGCACAAAAATTAAGCTTAATATGCTATGTTGAACTAATAATAGAATTATATAATGAAGATTCAAGTTGTTATATTAATTGTATATTAATGGTCAAATTTTATCACTTATTGTAAATCAGAAATATGCTTTTTATAAACATGTATATATACATAATATTGACTAACACTATATCCAAAAGGTTTCTTTGACCTCATTAGGATCCATGGAATGTAGTGGAATGAACAAATGATAGTTTTCAGTGGTGTTACGCTGTGTGGACTGGTAAAGAGTCAACAAGAAAGATCATCAGCGTCATGTAATACAAGAAAAATTCATTCCTGGAATACTTAACTCTAAACATGAAGGCACAACAATCCTTCTGAATATCAGTACCTGCTTACCAATCATCACAGCATAACATCCCATAAAACTTGAATCTTCAGTAACACTACTGTGTGAACCTCAAATCTCACAATAATATATCATTTTCAAGAATGAGAGGTGATTTCATCTCAAGGATGGTTCTGAAGGTGAAACTGACAGGAAAACACCTAACAAAATGATGAATATCTTTGGGGGGGGGCAGTGTGAGGAGAGATGTCATACAGAAGAGAAGATAAAGGAAAGGACCTTAAGGAAGCCAGAGTTGGAGAGGCATTGGTTGCTAGAAGACCCACACAAAATAAAAGTCTCTCAAGAGAGAGACAGAAAAAAAGGGGGGGGGAAGATGATAGTACTTAGTATCACCATTAGCACACTGCAACCAACCAATAAATTTATTTTTAATATGTATACAACAAATCTATAAAGTATAATATACTCACAGAAACAACAGTAGATTATACATACAGCCATTAAACTGCACAATGGATGTTATGCCTGTTTGTTTGATAAAAATATTGAAAAATGAAACAATGACAATAAACAGGAAACTATCTACAGAATGGGTAAGAAGTAGCCTTAACGTCTAGGCAAAGACATACAGAACTGGACAATTTATTTAATTATATCTTTAGAAATCAACTGTTCTTGAATGGAGTAACTGCTTGTGCCAGCCATGGTAACAACTCAAAAGACTTTCTGCAACAGATAAAGCCCATCAAAACTATTATAACCAGGAAACCAAGGTGTCTTGTTTTCACTGGACGAAGGGTGTGGCGACTTCTTATCCAGACTGTACAATGACACAGAATATTAATCTTGACGTCTAAATACATGCAGAGGAGCAAAGGAACAACATATACAGCTTCATTTCTTTTCCAACATTGAGACACAGAACTGATACATCAATACTGCAATTACGTTATGTCACCTCTCCATTTTCTAACTGTACATGGAACAGGCTCCTTTACAAGTCAACAAAACTGTCCAAAATTTCTGTCTCATATAACCTCCAAAATTCATTACCACGTTCTACAGCTTACCACTAAGACTCTTCACATTTACTTAACTCCAAAGTTTAACACAAAATTAATTTATTTTTCCAATATTTTCCCTATGAATGTTACTTTTCTTACCCTTTCTTTTGTTTAAATGACTGAGATCCTTGAGACTAAAAAACATTTCAGTTTCTATGACTCAATGAGTATGTACTTCATTATTATATGGCAGTGCATATATTTCTGAGCCTATACAGGATGAAAATATAAATATTATACAGCATGACAAAACAGAGATGCAGAACCACGAATCTCAGTCAGTAATGCTCAATTTATATTCAGAAGGTGCCCAGTTTGAATCTTGACCTGACACTGAGTAATCCTCACAGATTTATGTACTTTTAAATCAGTCCTTTCAGAAGAGTACCACTAATTAGGCCACAATGACTTCCCTCCTCACCACATAATCTGTAATCTGCACCTGTACTGATATACATCTACTAGACTACAAGGCTTCACATCCCAGAAGACAGTAAACTGCATAGTCACTGCCAACGAAACCTCAAATCACACATAATGAATGTTTTTACTTTTATTTCCATCAAAATTAAACAACAAAACAATTACCATTTCATGTATATAAGAAGGCTTGAATAATGAAAGGAACCCAACATACCAGACTGCAATATACGCAATGAAGTACAAATCATGCTACATATTACACCACTGTGTCACAAGTCTCAGACTCAGTTACTAAAAATATTTAAAATCTAGACAGGGGAAACATAGATAATCACAGTGTGTTGCTTTTTACCCCTTTATGTAAGGGAAAACTGTGCATTTCTTTACCTTTAACTGACAAACAGCTGCACTGTGACCTGTATGTAAAACCATGTTGTGGTAAAAGCAAATACTCAGCACACGCATGAAACACAAGTGAATGTGCACGTGCACGCACACACACACACACACACACACACACATATTACAATATTATGTAGGCAACACTCTTGCCTCCATTGCCCCACACACCATCATGGCATGATGCTAAATTATGCAGGGGAAAACTCTAGTTTTGCTTTACCTGTGATGTAGAAGAATTTGTTGCACAGAAGACAGAAATAAAAATAGACCACCATAAATGTATCAATTGGTCACAAGCATTTACCAGGAATAATGAAACTCTCCAGACTCAAACACTCAGATATGTATGCCTCAGTTTCCTGAAGCAGTGAAATTTTTAGTTGCTTCTAACTTACTTGTACAAATGGCTTACAAAATCAAGCTTACAATTAACACCTCAATTTAAAGTTAAGAGCCCTGTGAGATGAACCAGAACAAGGGTCACACAGATACTGGAACACATCAGGAAGAAAGTAAAGAGCTGACACAATATAAAAAATAAAAAACTGTGGTAAGACAGAAAAAGAAGAGAAATTTCCTTTCCATTTGCCTCAGCACGGAATACATCTGCTCCAATTTATTTTGACTGAATTTAAAAATGTCAGACTAAATTGTATAAACTGTGACATTTTCAATGTAAACCTAAAATGGTAATTCTGATTTCTAGCTACAGCCTTCATGAACACTTTATAAACTACATCACATTGTCACTGGTTAGGACTACTACGAAACTGGAAAGTCCTTGAAAGATGGCTGGACAGAATAAGTGGTGCTTTTCTCTAGAAATAATTTTTACAGCAAACTTTGAAGACAGCAAAACGAACTGACAAGTTCTTACTTCACGACTGCTTCATAATGACAGGCCTTTTTTTTTTTTTTGGGGGGGGGTGGGGGGGGGCAGGGGGGTGCATTTCCCTTACTGCGCCGGTCAGGAACAGAA
>Ga0123355_10018577_pt1 | contig 11038 bp, 4 predicted proteins | sample TergutEmb28metaG_3_FD_89872 | JGI IMG/M metagenome (GOLD analysis project Ga0123355, IMG submission 89872) | Embiratermes neotenicus P1 segment gut microbial communities from Petit-Saut dam, French Guiana - Emb289 P1 | ecosystem: Host-associated > Arthropoda: Insects > Digestive system > Gut ...
AAGATTAGGAGTGGGGGAAGGGGTGTGGTGGTTGGGGGGGGGGGGGGGGGGGGGGGGGGGAGGAGGCAGTCTGTTCATTACTTGGGGACCTTGTGTAGTAGCATAACAGCTTACAAAGGCCTTATCAGTAAGCTTCTCTCCTCCGAATGAAGGGTGCATCAGAATGATGAAACAAAAACATGCCTATTACCACAGCCATTACATTGCAATCAAGTTATAAAACAAACACATATACAGTAGTCATTACACTAAATTAAACAACACACCATGAAAGGGAGACAGGAGTAGATACAGCTTGACACAGCCCAACCCTTGGCACTAAATATGTGTATGATCAGCTTCATGCCCCGGCTCCTTTGCAGCCCGGAAAGCATACCAAACTACAGTCAATTGCAAATTAGAACAATAAAGACAATCATAGTACAATGAACAACTATGATGTGAAAATAAAAAAAAAACAAAAACAAACATATTGTAAAGACGCAGCTCACTGACAGGTTAGAGGGAAACTGTTAAGCATAAAACCCACCAAGAAAAGAATTTATGTGCATATAAGTGGCACATAATATATTTCAATGCAAAACATACAAACTTTGTGCTCTACAATATTAAACTTGCTGTGTTAAGAAAAGTCACACCTCACACATACCCCAGAGTGCCATTTATTTCTGCTATTTTCTGTTCATATTCATAATACAATACACAAGTACAGAACATCAAGTATTTTTCTTCTGGTCCTGCATGTAACTATGATTTTACACAAAAGCAGAATAACAAACTTTACCCTTTTACATACAGAAATAATATACTCTACCTGATACTGCTTGAGTTGCCACAGAGAATCCATTAACATAGCAAGTTGTGTTGCTCGGTCAGGACAGGAGTCATTATTGCTTAAAGCTGGTGGAAGCTGTAACTGTTGTGAATAGGGGAATGTCTCCTGAAGAATTTCTACCAATTTATCATAATGCTGTTCATCGTAGAGATGTTGTACCTCATACAAACTCTGATTTCTGAAAAATCATTTATACAAACATATTTATAACTGAAAATGTGTTTGTCTCAAGATCAAAACCAAAATTATAATACCCCAACCATTAATATAGTGAAACCTGAACACTGCACCCCTTGAATTTAGATTTTCCTCAATTCTATGCACGTTGCTATCATTCCCACTAAAATTTCTATACAAAGAAAGTTATATTTTCCTGGAATATATACTTGTTTTTTCTACACATTTCCTTAATTACAGATTCAAACTGATCACAAATTGGCCTGTTGCTCTCATATTTGCAAATGCAAGACAAAGTGTTTCAACAAGCAGGCTCATCTTGAATTCACAATGGACTGTGCCATGCCATGCCAAGGTGGGTGTTGTGAAATTGCTAAGAGTGTAGCCAAAAGAGAAAAGAGCGTGTCTGTAGCAATTACAGTCTGTTCACTGCCATGGTAAAAATTACAAATGAGATCAGACAAAATTATGACACTAACTTTAAACTAATGCTGATTACACCTGTTGGCAGAGGAGCACAGAAGAAATTTTTAACATGAACAACAGTCGGCCAGACTAGCTGCAACAGAAATCAGATTAGAATGGCACCTCACTGTAAGCAGCATCTACTCTAAACTCACACATATGCCAAGAGCCCAAAAGCGTTAAGCAGTGGTATAATTACATAACGTTAAGACTACTGTAACTAGTTATGTAGGAGGCATGTGAATGGAACCAGTGTCCCAGTATTTCACAGAGGCATTACAGACCATGTGAACACTCAATCAGGTCAGTTTTCCAACCAATTTCTCAACTATGGAGCTTCCAAATACAAGTTTACTACTACACAAAACCCAGGTGGTTCAATGCAAACAGTGACCCACTTAATACAGAAATGTGAGCCAACACCCACATACCACCTAAAATATATATATATATATATATGGTATACAATTTAAGAACTGTACCATTACAATTCACACAAGCAAATTGTGTATTCTTCTCCATTTACATCGCAGTTTTCACCAATCACGTTATTATGCCACTTCCTCTTTGTGGTACCAGTCTAATGTGCCCTCCACATGAAGTGATATGACTATTATAAGGGCTTAGCAATGACCCTTTCATGTTATTTATTTATATCATAATTTCCAATATTTAAAAGTACAGAATATACAGTACAATCTGCTTGTAACCACTGTTATGGAATGACTCTTACACAGATCAAAAAACATAATGCATGGCATATAATGAACAATTTTAAAATATATATGGTTCATACACATACCACATTCTGCACAGTAATAGTAATAAGAACAAATCACTCATATTTACCTCATCAAAGCAGCTAGCAACTTCTGTGCTATTTCCTTGTTAATATGATTGTGGTGCTTGCAGTTTGGTAAAAAAACCTTTTCCATATTATTTGTATCACATCTCTCATTAAGGTATCCCAAAACCTACAAAACATGAGAAATTTAAAATAAAGCCACCACTGTACACAGCCAAAATTACGTTGAGTTCGTAGAATAATCAACAGACATTGTAACTCGGACTATGACAGACATCCAGGTAAGTTCTTAATGTACTTATCAAGGAAAAAAGACTTAATAAAATCATACTATATTAACCCTTATCCTGCTAACGTGGAGAATATGGTGTTCCTAATAATGCCAGCAAATGGCACGTGGGATTTAATTTGGTGTTTAAGGGGTTAAGAAAGATTGTCAACACAACTCTTTTTGTTGAACAAGTTACTTTTTTGTTGTTGAACAAGTTAGTTTCTTATAACAAACATAGCTACAGGTTTCAGCCTGACATTAAGTCATCTTCAGGCCACACTAACAGTTATACATAGATGAAACTGTGGCCTGCAGTGGCAAATGTCAAGCCAAAACCTGTGACCATTTTTGTGTTAAGAATCTAACCCATTAAAAAAAAACACAGTTGTGTTGTTGGTTTTTCTTAACCTACTGTGCATACACAACACGATGTCCCATATTATAATTGTATTTGTTTTCAAGCTTCCCTCTGTCAGGACAAGAATATAAAGTGAAAAACTTAACAATAATGCCAATATTTACTTCAACTAACAATGTCTTATAAAAGGTGTATGATTAGATAGTTTCCTTTAAGTATGAATTTTACGGTGGCCTGAAGACAGCTTCATGTCAAGTCGGAACACACAGCCATGTTTGTTGCATGTAACTGACTTGTTAAACAAAAACAGTTGTGTTGGAATCTTTCTTGAGTTACTGCATACACACAATTAAATGGGATGTCCCACAAGAAGATAAATAGCCTTACTGTGTGTAATGCCTGTATAGCTATCTCTGAACTTCCTTGATTCAAGAAGAGATAAGCTTTCAGCCAGTAGAGACGTAGTATGTATTTCAGATGTTCCCCTTGAAACAAACCTTCCCGACCTGACAGGAGCACCAACTGTCCTATTGATTCTGCTGGGATTTGACCTTCATACCTACAAAACACATATAACACTATGCATAAACATAAGTCCTTTTTATAAAAACAGTCATTCAGAATGAAATCTTATGAAACCAATACTATTAAATCAGAAGGGCACATTATTATACAGTTGCCTTTATTCCATCTAAGTAAAACCCCAAACTTCAAGTGAAACAATGGCCATCAAATTTGTACTAACAGGTGGAAGCAACAGCACATACACATTACACACAAAGACCCCATGAACCTGAACAAGTACAGAAAAATCAGAATATTAAGAAGCACAACTTTACCTACTTTTTAAATGCACCTGGAGTGCAGCCTTTCATGTCAAAGGACAAACATACACTAAATTGTGGTGTTTAAAAACAGGGTGCTGATCCTTTGGGTGGGAAGTAACATGGATTTGAGGAAAGTAAAATAACGATGACCTTCATTTACATTCTTCATTGTAAAGCATTACAAGTATCAAATTAATGTGGATAAGGATGGAACGTGTCAAATGTGAGGGACACAAAAATTTACAGATAAAATTTTAGGTAGACAATCTGAAGGAGCAAGTCGGTTTAGGACAACCAGTTTAAGATAAAAGGACAATAATTACATGGACCTTAAATATGTATGGTATGACAGTGCGAATTGGATTTATGTAGCTCATGACAGGAACAAGTGGTGGACACTTGTGAACACTGTAATGAATACTTGATTCTGTAAAAGATGACAAATTTGTTGAGTACCTACTAGATTTTCAAAAGTAGGCTCTCATGTGTGGGGCTAGTTATTTACTGTAACCACATAACCATGGCAACTCCATACTGTACCTAACATAACACAGTTATATGACAATGAATTTACCCATACGTATTTTTCAAAGGGAAGATGCAACTGCATATACACTTCAATTCCACATGTCACTACAGCATAACACTCATGAAAGAATATTTCCAAGGATGCTGTCACCTAGGTCACATGCATCAATCTAATTTTTATATTGGGCAGCAACCATACACAACATACATAAACAACTTCATAGTACCCTTCAATGTGAAGAAGAAAACATGTATTTAACTGAAACCATTCCTAGGATACAACTGGTGAACCTGTGGAAACATGACAAAAAACACATGCACATGGAGGTCATTTCATATATGTGCAGTAAGCTACGCAAGTAACATGCATGCCTTAATACTTCCTGTCTACAATGACAGCTGGCGCACAGGGGCTAAATATGTCACAAGCACAATCATCTAGAAAAACTGAATTACAGGCAGTCCCTGACTTTTGTACACAATTCGTCCCTGAAAATGCGTAGAAAAGTCAAAATGTATGCAAGGTTGAGGGTTGAGCGATAGGCTTATGTGCTAAAATGGGGGATCTGTTGCCATTGCTTACAAAGTATATAACAATCCTATTTATGGGCAACAAATACAACAGTTATAGCAACAATTATGGTACATTCATGCATTAATTCAACCAAGGGTAATGTTAAAGGTCATGCCATCACATGAGCCAATATCCTCCATTCTCTGATGGCTATATAGGGGATGGCCAATGAAACTTATGAGCCATTAGTAACTTTAACACCACTGTTTAAAATATTTTCATAGGTTTGTTTTACAGTACAATGACCATATTTACATGCAAATTATGTAGTGCCACCATCATGATGTAGGTAAGCTCTCTTCCACCATACTACGTTACCAGAATGGTGTTCAGGAGAGCCAACAACAAAGATCAAAAGACCTTACCAAAATCAGCCAACAGTAAAACTCAACCACCCACACCAATAACAAAGTTGTCATTTACATTACAAAATATAAACAATAAAAATAAATTTTCCAGAGTTATGTCTTGTCTCAAATTTACTTATCTCATGTACCTTCTCTGGCAATTTTTTTCATGGCTTGACAGCCCTAGTAGTCCTATGCCACTTCATTTTCAAGGCTTGCTCACATTCAGGAATGGATTACGTGAGGCTACTCTATATACTGTAGGCCGGGTACCTCAGTCGGTATAGCGACTGACTGCAGGCTGGACTGTCCGGGATTGAATCCTGGGGGGGACGAGATTTTCTGCCCATCCAGACCAGCCCTGGGGCCCACCCAGCCTCTTGTAAAATGGGTACTGGGTCTTTCCCAGGGGTAAAGTGCAGCCGGGGCGTGCTGCTGACCACTCAACCCCATCTAGTGATGCAATCATACAAGAGTAGAGCTATACTTGTACCCACCCTCTGGGCCACACCGGGCCTGTAACAGGATCACTTTACCTTTTACTCTATATACTAGTTGCCAGCGAGTTCACTAGCAGGTTTCAAACTTGCTGGCGAATAAATCTGAGTAACAGTAGCTGAAGTCTGTTCAACTTTACTTGCTACTCACTGGCTAGTATACTATCCCACTTTTAAACTTGCTCAGTGTAATTATACAGCCAGTAAGTACCTTGTGATAAAACACTAAAATTCTGCAGTTCATCTCTGAGATGTCAAATGATGAACTAAAGCGCTCCTAGCTGACTGCCCAGCCATTTCATTCCTACATGTAATAGGCGTGGCTAGTTTACTCCCTGCTTGCTCATTTGCTGGTGGATAGCGTGCAAATTAGCCTTGGGTAATCCCTGCCTCAGACACACAACACTCAGCATGACTCCTTTGGACAAGTGATTGGCATGTTGCAGAAATTTATACCTGACAACACACAACACTCATAAGAGACAGACACCCATGCACCCCACAGAATTCGAACCTGCAATCTCAATAAGTGAGCAGCCACAGACCCATGTCTTAGTCTGCATGGCCACTGGGATCGGCCTTTCTAACACTTAGCAGACACAACATACAGTTCAGGTAAGAACTTATAATGTATGAAAGTGCGGGTTGTATGAAAGTTGAAAATCTGGAAATGAGGACCACTTCTATTTGCATATCTCTATTGGTTAAATATTTATGAAAACAAACAAACCAGTACAAGTACAATCATCAAGAAAAATTGGATTATCTGCATGTTCTTACAGGACACTTACTTACTAAAGCAAATGAATCAGTACTAGAATAACCACCATGAAAAGTTACATTTGTGTATCTCTAACAGATACTTATTTACTAAAACTAATATGCCATTGTTATCTTATGTGTATTTGTTGTACTATGTGTGCATTGCTTTTATTTACTTTAGATGCTGGACTGCTGGCTAGAAGTCAGTATTCGGAAGGTCCTGCGACCGGCCACCTCGACACAGGTTTTTCTTGGTTTCCCTGTGCCTGAGATGGTTCCCAAGATTCCAAGTTGCCACCACATGCTTCTCATGTAGCCCTCCCGACTTAAATTTAGTAGTAAGCAATTTCATGTTTGTTTACATGTAAAATAACCACTGCCACCAGGTAACAACCCAATTGCAGTAAATAAATATTATTATTATTATTAAGTTCAATAAACTTTATGGTATCAAACTCCAGTTATTGGTCAAATCACAAAGGGGATGAAACACAGAATAATGGTCCGTGAATAAATTAGTAAGTAAATAACACATAAATGTGTGTTTCTCTATCTTAACTGTATTCAGTGGGATGATAAGTGCAGACTGCATCATTTTATGTCATGTGTAACAGTCTGTGGGGTTCAAGCATAGTACAGTTTGCAGTAAGGTCCACTATTCCCTTGTTCTGCCTTATATGACTACAGCTTCTAATATTCTTCCACGGTTAAAGGAATGTTTGATAGCGTTTCTTATTTCACATATTTCAAAGGCATTCTTCCCATTTTACAATTCCACAAATGCCAACTATATGTTCTACACAACCAGGTAGTTAAGTTTAACATTTCTACAAAAGGTAGAAATTTCTGGACTCTTTGAGAGACTACTACCTCCTCAAGAAAATAAATACTTGACATTTTTCACCTTGAAAAATGGTTTTGTTGTATTTAACTGTGCAATGTGACAAATGTCTATTTTGTAAAACTAAGTCTTACAATAAAAAAAAAAAGTCAAAAGTTATTTTGATGTATGTACCATGCATCTTGTACAGTACAAATGCACTATACACACACACACACACACACACACCCTCACAATATATAAAATATTGTTAATATATACATGTTGTGCATTTCTTGGTCTGGATAATAAACTGTCAAAAGTTATTGTGATAATGTTGGTCAAGGAAACATAGATTGTTTGAAAACTGAATACTGATATATTACATTCTGTGTCACATGCATATGACAATTCACAGGTGTAAAGGAATTATAATGAACATATGCAACAAAAGTCAAATAATGCAACACACTTACTAAACTCAGAACCTAATTCCAGAGACAAAATTGTGTTCCAAGTAGAAGTTACAAAACATAAGCTTACTACAAAACATACTGTTCTACAGTATAGGATTTCTAGCCCCACAAATCAAGTACTATTGTTATTTTGTTCTTCTAAAAAAACATATTTCTAAAATATAGATTTTATTTACATTAAATACTTCATACACAGCCCCAAATCAACCCCAAAGCAATGTTAGTAAATGTTGACTTAAAAATAATGTTTCACACAAGATTTGCTTATATGTTTATGAGCAATTGCACACCAACTTGCTGGTGCCTAAATGAAATGATTCAGCAGTTTTCACCAACAAACTGAAAGCTAAATGACGTTTTTGCAAAGCCTCATCATTGTTTACTTACATTCTAATAAGCTATCTTCACAAATTTCCTTATTGTTCCAGTGTCTATTGCTGTAAGTGATTTTACAGCTCAGTATTGAGTGATGATACTGTTACTCCCACCTTAAAAGTCTGCCCATCTGATATGGTGTTATTACTAATTACAAGTAATCAAAAAGTATGATTTTGGGGTGGCATCAGATGGCATATGTTTTATAATAAGTTTTGTGAAAATCAGACTGTTCAAAGCTCACACAAAGGGAAACATAAGATGTGCACATACACACACACACACCATCACCATGGTGATACCATATGCCAACTTTCTTAGAGTAACAAAATAAAATATACTAAAAATGGAAAGTAAATTACTAGTCCCAATGGCTTCTTTCCTACTGAATGTTCCCTTTCTCTGAACTACAACTACATACTAACCCTGCTTTATCTTGTAGCAGCTTATCAAGCAACAGTTCTCCATACAGTAGGGTTATGTTAGCATCTTCTCTCAGCCATTCAGCATCTTCATCAGAAGAAAATGCAGATGGATGACTGACATGTTGCCTGCAATATATAAATGCATGTATAAACAAAGCACTTAATAATTACTGTCTTTCTGGCGGTGGAAGCAGCAGCAGCAGCAGCAGCAGCAGTAGTAGTACGAGGGAGAATCAAAAAGTAAAGGCAAAATACATTTAACGGCCTTAATAGAAGTAGCTGTGAGCAATTTTACATAACATTTTTCTACATAGTACCCTTGCAACACAATGCATTTGTAACATCGTTCAACTCTTTTCCGTATTCCTGTGGAGAAGAAGCTTTTCGGCTGCGCTTGTGGTCTTGTGTGCGCGATGTTGATGGCCGACCAGAACGACCTTCATCAGTAACATGTGTTCAATCCGATTTAAACCTTTCCACCCACTCATAAACCTTTCGTTGACTCATGGTACTCTGTCCATACTGAGCCACCATACGACAGTGAATTTCCACAGGTTTCACTCCTTCTGCCCAAAGAAACCGCACTACGCCACGTTGTTCTTCGATGGTACAATCTTGCAAAGGAGGGTCCATGTTTTTGCCCTCGTTGCTGCCACTCGACTGAAGGCAGAGCGTTGTACTGCACATGGCTGAACTCTTCAACAGGCATTGTCAATACTGCACAATGTGCCAGCTCCTCTCTTTCCCGTTTACCGTGTAATTTAAAAATTGCCTTTACTTTTTGATTCACCCTTGTAGTAGTAGCAGAACAGGAGTGGTGGTGACTTTATAGCATTATGATGGTAGGTCCCACATAACAGAACAGTTCAAGCCTAGCACTCTGCTTAAAATATCAGGGTCATCACACAGTACTTCATTATGCTTGGCAGTGTCTGATTATGCACTTCACACAATGAACTAATATGTGCTGAACAGTAAGGCAGGGATGCACATATCCCACATACCTGGTCACCCAGGCAACTAGGTTTTGTACAGTAGCACCCAGTATTTTCAGCATGTTTATTGCAATTTTCCCCTTACATATGGAAATGAATATCAGTACACATGAACTGGGCACACAGCAATAGAGAACAGTGAGGTTCACAGGTCACTCCAGAACTGTGAGTCCTGAGTATGGAACTTATTTTGTGTCAGCCAGTACTTTTAAGTGGGACACCCTGTTGTGATGAAGATACCTAAGTACAGGAAAAATAACTGTCCGTCACAGCTCCCTTCAATATTGATTTTATTATGCTACATGTTTTGGCTCATATTCAGGCATCATCAGGCAAAAAGATACTAAAGAAAAATTGCTTGGTAAAATATATAGCCTTTGTTACAATATTTATATTCATGTTGAAATCTCAACTTACAAATCACAGAAAACACATAACAAGCCAAAATATTTAATTACAAAATGTTTATGTAGACAAATAGCAGGCTAAAAATGTTAAAAAGGTTCCACTCAGAGATCATGGAATGCTAAAATTAGTATGTCCATGTGCAATTGTGAATTTAGGTCAGTGATGATGGCCTTGGGGGCTGCTGAGTTTACTTTCCCCAACACACACATTCCTTAAAACCATAACTGCAAAAACTGTAACTATGTGTGTTACACACATACCTCATACACTCATATGCCCGTATAAAAACAGCTGGTAGGGCTGTAGGCCACAGCAGCTGCCACTTACTGCTAAGTGACTTCACATAGCTGGTTAGCAAGTCGATGATGTCACATTGAGTGTTCGACTGAATAAAATCCTCAACATCTTTGTTTTCCTTTTCAGATCCAAAATAACCTTCTTCAGGCAGTACTTTTGTGGTTTCTTCCTTCCTACAAAAATTAATAGTTTTAATACACCACAAAATTACATGAAGTTAACAGAAAGTAGAATTGAATTCATATGTACAAATATTTCATTTGACAATCACAGTTAAGTCTCTACAAAACAACTTCAGACAAAGTCAGAACCAGTGACAGTTTATACTCACTACAGAGTTTGCTGGGTTGGAGACAGCATTTCTTTGTTTTATGGCATTAAAAAAAACTTTTCATATGTTCTTTACCATTAAGACTGAATGTTTATATTCATTGTATTGAATTAATAAGCACCTTGGCCTAATGTTAAAAAATTTGTGCCTTAACAATGGTTTACTGTGAGACTAGACATTCTCACAGCAGGGAATATGAAGACAATGGTCTTCTGCAGTTTGCTGCCATGGTATTAGTTAGGCACCCACCATTTCAAAGTTGTCTCCATTTTCCTCCATGAAGGTACTGCTAGTGAGAAGAAAATAAGAAAGACCAATCTCCAACTTCAGGGTTTCAGACAGAGTGAGCCGTCCCCCAGTAGAGGACGACTAGGTTTTCTGCGGCCGGTCAGGAGGACCGGTTTACTTCCCTCCCTCCCTTCCTTTCCACGCGGGGTTGTCACTACAAGATTGGTCGGGCCAGGT
>Ga0123355_10018578_pt1 | contig 11038 bp, 9 predicted proteins | sample TergutEmb28metaG_3_FD_89872 | JGI IMG/M metagenome (GOLD analysis project Ga0123355, IMG submission 89872) | Embiratermes neotenicus P1 segment gut microbial communities from Petit-Saut dam, French Guiana - Emb289 P1 | ecosystem: Host-associated > Arthropoda: Insects > Digestive system > Gut ...
CGATACCTTTGAAAGCCACTTGCGATTTTTGGAAAGTTTTTTCCGTATTGTTATGGAAGGTATAAAAAACGATGCATTGGAGGCATTAAACGGTCTTGTTGCAAAATTGTACAAGTTAAAAGGTATCGACAGGTTTACCGACTTTTCAGCGTTGGAGGCCAAACATTTCCCGATATTCCAAGAACTATTTGAATTATCACAAGAATCATTTAGGACTTCCACTGACGATTTCTCACGTGTCAACTATCGTACATTGATGATGTATTTGGAAAAGTTTGCCGAGGGTGGGCGTTATTCCGGGCTTTGGAACGGACCTGCTACTATACGTACAAACGAAAATTTTGTTACCTTTAATTTCCTTACGTTATTGTCAAACAAAAACCAAGTGGTTGCAAACGCACAGATGTTGTTGGTGTTTAAATATCTGGATGGTGAGATTATCAAAAATCGTGAATACAACCGCATCAATGGCGTAAAACGTAAGATAGTTATAGTGGTGGATGAGGCACACGTGTTCATTGACGAACAACGCCCCATTGCGCTTGATTTCATGTTTAATATGGCGAAGCGTATTCGAAAATACGATGGTATGCAAATTGTTATTACACAAAATATAAAGGACTTTGTGGGTTCACCCTTGATTGCCAAAAAATCTGCGGCGATTATCAACGCGTCACAATATTCAATGATATTCTCGTTGGCACCAAACGATATTACTGACCTTGTAAAGTTATACAAAAACGCGGGTGGTATTAACAAAGGCGAACAGAACCAAATCGTTGGCAATAACCTCGGTCAATGTTTCTTTATCTCGGGTCCCATGAATCGAACCCTTATTCAAGTGGAAACCAGTGATAATGTAAGAACCCTTTTCGAATAAATCTATTGCAAACAAATTACATTTTTGGTATAGTTATTTATGGAAAGAATTAAATATACAAACGAAATAATCCAAAAATTTGGATTGGGCGAAATCAAAAATGCACATGAGCATGACCCAACATTACGAGACATGTTGGTCAGATTATCTGGTGAGCTTGGGTCTACCCTTACAAAGGGAAATATTAAATCCGCTGTTGAATTCGTTGTTCGCAACGGGTACGAAAAAAGTGTTGACGACAAGCATAACCTGGTCATTAAGTATATAAAGCAAAGACAGGCAATAGATCCAAGTTTCGTGGTAAACGTCGATAATATAGCACAAGATTTATACGTACAGGTTCAACTAACCGCAAAAGAACATCTGCGAAAGGAAAGAAATGCAGAAGGATTAGTAAGTCAGTTTGATTCACTTAACATGGCAGAAATTCCGGATGAATTATATAAAAAAGGGTTTCGCATTCCACCAGATGCTGATATTGGGATGGGGAAAAATTTAATTATTTTGGCTGAATTCTATCGTGACAATGTGATGGCTATTGTTTCAAAGGGTAAGGACTCTGAAGGAAAAGAAATAAGCGACACCGATATAAGGATTTGTTCGCAATCAGGTGATGAAGCAATTAGAAATTTCGAAACGTATCAACGTCTTAACAACCTTTTGCTGTTGGAGTGCACCAAAACATTAGGTGACGACATCATGGTTTACGAAAAACACATCGCAGAGATTGGTGGTTACTGGGGCATTGAAATGGACGGTGTTCCATCATTGGACAAGTTGCGTGTTGAATTGCATAAAAAAGTCAAGGAATTGGACAAAAACAAAAAATGCCAGACCGAGGCAAACATTTGGGATAATAGCCTAAAAGGGATTTTTAAAAGAGTAAGGGACGAGCACGACATCAAGAAAACACATGGAAATCACACTATGGAAAAGAAGGATCTTTTTTATCAAGGTGAAAACTTTGAGAATGATTTAGATGAATTGGTGGGAATGTTGCGTGAAAGAGCAGAAGCTGAGTCAGTGCAAGACATTTTCGACCTTATGAAAGAACAAGAGGATGAAGTTGAGGTTAAAGAGAAAGATGGGAAAAAGACAAAAAAAGTAACGACGATAAATCAGTCCAAGAATCATATAGATGAGCAAATCCGCGGAGTACAACTGCAACTAAATAACGACTATATCAGTCATAGCTTTAACGAAAAAATACACCAAAGATTTAACAATGTTTTTAATTTCAAAGCTGAATTGTCTGACAACGCTAAAAATATATTGAAACCACGATTGGGTGAAGTAAAAACTGCTGCCTGTATTGTTGATGGATATTCAAAAGGATTGCAGAAAAACAGGGTTCAGCACCTTATTGAAAGACATAAAGAAAATGGTATATCAAATATTTTGGATGCAGGGCAGATTCGACGAAATTTCAATATAGATTTGCCAGCGGACGAGAAAGAAGAAGGAACGGCGGCACTGTACCCACCGGTATCAAAGCCACCATATGTTTCTTTTAAGGCGATTATGAAAAGGACCAATGAAATCGCACTGCGACAGTTTTCTCGATTCCAAGCTGGTGTTTACGTTTCAGGTCTTGGTGGAGCACTAGAGGGTGCAGAAGGAATGGATGCATACAAAAAAGAGAGAAGGTACGGAACGAAAATCCCAGAAAGATGCAAATTGGCAAAGGAATATCTGGATGCAAATCCGGGCGCTAAAAAAATGGTTCTTTTGAAGATTGGGGAAATGATGAACCCGCCTGTTACCAAGGAGGACCTTAAGAAGGATCCAGGTTTAAGTGCGAAATTGGTTAGGGTACTTGACCAAAAACTTATTGCTGACGATGGAAAAAATCAAGGCTCGCACAGTATAGACGATATCGAGCAAATATTTGTATGGCTTCCCGGTGGCGAAAATGACAATTTTGTTGCGTGGAAAAAAAAGCAAATGAAAAAGCAAGAAAATGAAGTAATGAACAAAAAAGAGAAAAATGATATAGAAGGTTTGGCTGGGAGAGATATTGGCGAGATAATGTTGGGCTTTGCAGAGAAATCCAAAGAGTACGATGACATTGTCACAGAATATAAATGCCTGCGGGATGACTACAAAAAGCACCTAGAAAAAGGAGAAAACGTAAAGGCAGCACTAGCAGACAAGGAGAGCCGCAAGCGTTTGATCAAGATTGTGTCGTCATACAAAGATAAGATTGAAAAAGCAAAAGACAAATTGACTGTCGCGTATTTTAGCGATGTCAGTAGGCAGTTAAAATTAGAAGAACAGTTAAACAACTATGACGACAAAGATGATAAGCATATCAAATCGCTGAATGAGGCAATCAAGGCGTGTAAAGACCGTCAGGAAGAAATGTTGGATCTTAAACACAGTACATACTCAACAATGGGAAAAGGTGAGCCAGACCAGGGCGGAAACATGATTTACGGTGTCGATGCAATCACAAGAAAGATGAATCGTTTGTTAAGTGGTGATACAAGGTTTTCGTCAATAAAGGTGGATGGTATAGATCAGGTGTCAAATCAATTTATCGACAACATTAGTTCCGGTGGTGTGAAACATCTGAAGGCTGTTTTGGGAAATTCACCGTCTATGTCAATCGTTAAGACCAGTCAAGTTGATGACCTAAACAACAGGGTGGGGGCGCTTTATAATGATATCAAAGTGTCTAAAGAAAAACAGGCAAATTTGAACATAAACAATTTTTGCAGAATTGTTGGACATCATGTAAACACCATAAAGATGGGGGTAAATGACATCAAGCAACACGGTGTAAGCAACGACCTTGAACCATAATAATTACATCTTTTCAACAACAGGAATTGCCAAGGTATCCATTGATTGGGTGAGGGCAAGTTTGACAAGAGAGCACAATTGCAAATGGCTTGCACGCATAAGCGGGCAAGTCGTTTTCAGAATGTTTACATTGCCATAAAAAGCGTTGAAAGCGTTTGCCAATGCCCACGAAGCATCCGCTATTCCGTTAAGTGTATAATTTGTAGCTGCGGTTGGGTAGGAATCAGCCAATTTACATAATGCAGTCAAAATTGCACGTGTATCTTTTGTAGATTTTGTTTTACCATCCGTGAAATCTATCTTGCTTAATATAGAATTAATTCTGGCGATTGTATAAAGTATATAGGGGCCGGTTTTTCCCTCGAACGACGTGAATTTTTCCAAATCAAAAATGTAGTCCTTTTTGACGTTGTTGGAAAGGTCGGCGTATTTTAACGACGCAAGACCGATGTCTTTTGACTTTGCCGAGTCGGTTACCAGTTTTATAACTTCGTCAAATTTAATTGTGCCACCGGCTCGTGTTTTGAATGGTTTACCATCCGCACCGTTCATTGTACCAAAGCCAATATGCGTCAACTTAACATCAGGTGACACAAGTCCACCCATTTTGACTACACGGAAAACTTGTTCGAAATGCAATGACTGTCGGTTGTCGGTAATATAAACAAATTCGTCGGGGGAGTGATTTTTGTTTCGGTAATATAACGTAGCGATATCGTTGGTGGCATACAGGTCGCCTCCATTGTATTTTTTCAAAATAACTGGGGGCATGGGGGCGGTGTCATTTTCGGTTTTGACATCGATTATCAGACAATTGTTATCGTCATACGCAAGTTTTTTCTCCTTTAAAATATCAAGTACGGTATCAACGTATGGTTGGGCGTCAGACTCGCCGTTGTAAAAATCGAATGTACAATGCAACGCGTCATAATTTTCACGGATTTTTGAAACCGATATTTCACGTGCCTTTTTCCACATGTCAAACCAAGGGGATTTCTTTTGTTGAACCGCCAAAGTAATTTCATCGGCACGTTTTTTAAAGTGTTCATCCTCGTTTTTTCTTTTAGAGGCTGCCGGATATATTTCATTAAACAGATCTAATGACATATCTTCAATGCTTAATTCTTGTCTTTCCATCTCCGCCAAAATCAAACCGTTCTGCAAGCCCCAGTCACCAAGATACACATCCGACAATGTTTTATGACCAAGTGCCGCGAACACCCGTTTCAACGCTTCACCGACAATTGGACTTCGCAGGTGTCCAACGTGAAGCTCCTTCGCAATATTGGCACCACCATAATCAAAGAATATGGTTCTAGGTTTCTGATTTTGTAAAATAAGTTTATTGTTTTGCAAAACCACATCGCCATAGTTTTCCAAAGCTTCGTCGGTTATTGTAAAATTGATAAACGCCGGCGGGGACACCGTTGCAACCGCTACTTTAGATTTAAACTCTTGCACAATCTTTTCAGCTGCCTTTAACCCACCCAAACGAAACGCCGAGTTACATTGATAATCACAAGCCTCTGTGCCTGATACTGAAATCACCGCCAAAGCTTCGTCAAGTTTCAATTTGTTAAACGTCGATTGCAAATCCAATTCAATTTGTTGTTTTATGTTCATGAAACATCATATTACATATTGACAATTTTGTCCATTTAATATATAGTGGTAAAATAGAAAAGGAGAAATCATGGTAAAAAAGACAAAAATATCACAAAAGGCACGCGAGTTTTTTAACAAGCTACTTGGAAAAAATAAAGCAAAATTTCGACCAGAAGAAGAAAAAGAGGAAAAAAGAGAAGTTCCATACGGATTTACATGTTAAAAAAGAGCCAAACGGCTCTTTTTTATTTTTTACCCGGATAAGAGTATTAAAGGAGAGACCGCAATTACGCAGCGTCTTTGTCCATTATCATCTTTACACCAAGCAAAAGCGGAAGCAATGAGTAAATAGCCAAAGGCACAAAGAAAGTAACCGTCAACGTGTTGAATGACAGTGCGCTTAATACGTCCGCGATGTTGATAAACGCAATCACGAACAATACAAGGTTGATCAAACCAACGCCCAACGCCACCCATTGCACACCTTCAACTTCAAAACATCTCATGGCGAAATAAACGGCAAGACCAACCAGGAAAATTAAAGTGGCAATTGCAATCGGTTCAAGGAAATCAAAAGAAATACCCGCATCAATCAACGCGATAAGGTACAAAATTGAAACCACAGTAAAGATTACAGCCAACGCACATTTTTCCCAGTGTTTTCTAGTATCCATCATATGTCTCCCTCCTTTTAATTAAAATTTGCGCTAAAAAGCACATAGCAAAGTATATGCATTTGTTTCGACAAATATTTCTGTTTTATTGCAGAAAAAAACCCCGATTAGGGGTCTTTTTTCAAATGTTCACCCAGTTTTTGCATCGCACCAATAAAGTCCGCCAAAATTTCATCGGGTACAGTGGTTATGATGTTGTCGATAAGTTTTTTGTGCCATTTGGTGTGCTCGTCATTGACCATCTGTGCAATAGGGGTAGGGACGATATAAAATATCCGCTTGTCTGTTTGGTCCTGTTCTTTTGTCAGGTATCCCTTTTTTTGCAACCTGTTAAACGATTCGGTTAATGTACCCAAACTTATTTTCAGCAAACTTGCAATCCCCGAAAAGGTGTTTGTTTTGGTTTTTAATGTTTTGAACACCGCCTCTATAACATGTATTTCACGCATCGTTAATTTGCCGTTTGAAAGGTATTCCAAATCCTTTTCTTCCTTGTTAAGGATAGAATAAAAAATATCCACCATAAAGTCGTTCAAAATTTCGTGATCACGTGACATATAGTCATTTATACACAGTCATCCGGAAATGTCAACTCTTGGTTTGCCCTGGAAAAGAACTGCAATCGCACCGCAACCTACATGTGTGCCGATAACAGGCCCTATAACGCGCTCTGTGAATTTAACACTTGGGTATTTTGATTTTAATGTTTCGGCAAAAGTGGTATAAGTATCAGAGTGTGATGTCTTTACAATATACGCCCTTTTAACCTCACCAACCTTATTCTTTTCCACTAAATCGGTAATAGCTGTTATCGCGTTCTTTGTGCCCTTTGCTTTTGCAATAGGAACGATTTTCCCCGCGGTGTTTATTGTCAAAATTGGTTTAACACCTAATATCGACCCAATCAACGCCTTTGTCGCCGATAATCGCCCACCACGTTTCAAATGACCCAAATCATCAACCATGATGAATGCCTGTTGGTTGTTGCGGATAATTTCGATTTCTTTTATCGCTTTTTCTGGTGCGACCCCTTCTCTTTGTAATTCCAAAAGGCGTTCAATCATCATCATCATACCCACTGTTGCAATCAAACTATCCACCACATAGATTTTGCGACCCTTTAATCCTTCGTTCAATTCGTTTGCTGCCAACACTGCACCATTGAATGTGCCGGAAAGCCCACTGGACAATGAAATGTGAATGATGTCACCTTCTTTTTCTTTATTTAATACTTCACCAAAGTATTCCAAAAATTCCTCTGGATTGATTTGCGAAGTAGAGGATAACTTACCCTTTTTGACCGCATCGTAAAATGCGTCAAGTTCTGATTGGTCCTCAACAAGTTCTTCATACACCTTGTCGCCATGAATCCTTTTAACTGGAATACAGTGGATGCTGTTCTGTTGCATTTCACTCTTGAAATAGTCGGCGCAACTGTCCGTTGAAATAATGAATTTTGCCATTATTGTTTTCTCCTTTTATTTAGTTTGGATACCAAACTATTATGCAATATATATGCAAGTACTTTGGGTGTCAAACTATTTTTTCTAGATTTTCACAAGTTTTTTTATCCGTACATATATAACCACATATGAACAAAAATTGTAATTCAACATTAACATCAGAAATGCAGCGTGTTTGGATGGAACATGTGTGGTGGACGCGAAATGTAATATTGGGGATAATCAGCGATTTGCCGGGAAACGCGGAATACACCAAAAGATTGTTACAAAATCCCACGGACATGGCGGATGTTTTTGCACCACACTTTTGCAACTTCCCAAGAAGGCAGTTTATTGACCTTTTCACAACGCATCTTGAACAGGGTGGGCAGATTGTCGCTGCCGCCAAAAAAGGGGATATGGCTGAAGTTGGCAAATTGTAAATACAATGGCATCAAAACTCTGACCAAATCGCGGTAATGTTCGCGACCATGAGCCCAAATTACAGGGAATCCGAAGTCCGCAAAATGATGTACGAACATTTGCGCCTAACCACCAACGAGGCCACACAAAACCTGAACCATCAATATGCTGACGAAGTGGGAACCTTCGACCAAATCCAAAAAGAAGCCATGATGATGGCGGATTATTTTGTGCGAGGCATATAAAACAGTTTCTCGTATTGAAATAGATAACATAGAAAAAGCGGTCAACTCAAACCCGAGAGTGGTTCGCGTTGCTCACGACACCACAGGTGTTCAAATTAGACCGCAGTTGGTGCTATGTGATAAAAAGCAGGATTTTGATTAATTGAAATCAAAATGGCTGGTTTCGTATCTCATCGCACCCTATTGTATCCCATTCGTATCTTTTCGTCAACCATTCGTCAACAAAAAAAGAACCCACCGAGCGGTAGGTTCTTTTCAGTTACGCTACCGCTTGCAATACTTCGCTACCGTTTGCCAAGATGAACTTCAACCAATTAGGTTTCGTATCTTGGCTAGTTATAAGTATTCTATCAACCATGGTGTTAAACACATTGTCGTTGAATGTGGCAATCGGTCTAGTAATGAGTTTCTTCATGTCGGTTAATCGCATGGCGGTTAGGTTGTGTGAGGCGGTGCTGGCTTGGGCGAGTTCGATTTCACTTTGTAGTGAGCGAATTGTGTTCATAAGTTCTTGTATAGACTTTTCACGCCCGGCAGACAATGGGGTTTGCGATATGGCAATTAGTTCTTGCTGAGCCTCTTCGAGTTGTTTGCCCAAACCTTGAACATCTATGGCATTCCTTGCAGTTACTGCTATGTCAATTCTTTCGGATACTTTCCGTTTGAAAGTATCCTTGTCGGCTGACATTCCCATTACCATATCCAAGAAGGCTTGCTCTACCAAGTCTTCCTTGATTGGTTTCATTTCGCACAAGGTTTTGTCTTTCTGATGTGCAAGGCATACCCACACGACTTGGATTTGCTTTTCGCCTAGTTTGTTTTTGAATGTCTGCGAGAATCGTCTAAACCGACTTCCGCATTGACATACAAGTTTTCCGCTGAATGGATACTTGCTTGTGTGTTTCGCACCGCCATGTCGCAAGGTGATTTTTTCAAGTCGCCTACGACCAATTTCGGCTTGAACCTTTCCAAACAATTCTCTCGTAATAATCGGATCGTGATTGTTTTGGATTTCGTATTTTGGAAGTGCATTGATATTGAGTCGCCGCTTTAGCATGATATCAGGTGCATAGGTTTTTTGCAGTATGACATCCCCAATATACTTTTCATTCGTTAGGATGCGGTCAATCGTTTCTTCCCGCCATTCGCTTTTTCCCTTAATGGTTACCACACCCTTTGATACAAGTTCTTGGCAGATTTGGAAGTATGATTTCCCAGCCAAGTAGCCCTCAAAGATTTCTCGCACTATAACCGCTTCCTCTGGGACTATTGTGAATTTACCACCATTCACGATGTAGCCAAGCATTCTACCTGTCCAGTTGACTTGACCTTCCGCATATCGTTTTCGGAATCCCCATGCCACATTGCGAGAGAGGGTTCGGATTTCTTCCTCTGCCATACTTGCCATGATGCCTAGAATCACAAATGCGGATTCGTCTGCGGTATCGATGCCTTGGGTTTCGAATAGGATTGTTACACCAGCATTTTTCAAGTTACGAGCCATTTGGAGACATTCAATCATGTTCCTTGCGAACCTTGAAACCGACTTTGTCACGATTCGTTTTACTTTCCCATCGAATGCTAGTTTGAGTAGGTTTTGCAGTTCCTCTCGATTTCGCATAAACTTACCAGAGATGCCTTCGTCTGCAAAGTGTCCAACATAATCGATGCCCGGCTTGTTTTCATACTTTTTCGTGTAGTATTCCTCTTGAGCCTTGAACGATTCCAATTGTTCTTCGCTATCCGATGAAACCCTTCCGTATGTGGCAAGGAGCAAAGCCTCGGTGGTCATAGTATTTCGTGAATTGAATATCGTGGCTGGGATTTGTCTGACGACTCTAGTCGTTGTCTTTGACATAGCGTCTATGTTCATATTTGTACCTCGCTTTTATTTGCTGACCATTTTTGAATGTGAAAGTTATGGCATAGCCACGAAGAGCGATTTTGTCGATGTGGTCAAGCACCAACGATTCGATATACTTGGTTTGCTTTTTGCCCTGTTTGCGGTAGAGTCCGTTGCCTTGTTCGCTTTCGACCACTTTATCTAAGCGGTCGTATTCATCTCGTAAACCTTGGACTTGTTCGTTGTATTGCGGATAGGTAATCAAACTCTTGTTGAGTAGGTCTTGGAGTACATTTTCCTTGCTCACGAGTTCCGCAATCTCTTTTTTGGCATCGCTGACCGCCGGGGTTTCGTGTTCGGTGTCAAGGTATTCGTTGAACACATCCACGATGATTTCCTTGAGTAGGTCATCGCTGATTTGATTCGCCCGGCAGACCGCTAATCCGCAATTGTTAAAAGTTTGGCATATCCAACCTATTTGGCTGAAGTTCTTTATCTTGCTATTGATTCGCCTTCTGAATGGCTTACCGCAGAGTCCACATTCCACCTTGCCGCTGAGTTCATACTCGTTTGGGGCGGAGATGTATTCCATCTTTTCTCGGCGTTCCTTGCACATCTCTTGAACTCGGTCAAAGGTTTCTCGGTCAACAATGGCTGGGTGAGTGTTTTCCACAAGGTATTGCGGAAGTTCGCCGTTATTTATCAATTGTTTCGTACCCTTGGTATAGGTCTTTTGCAATCGCATATTGCCGATATACTTCTCGTTGCGGAGCATTCTTCCAATAGTCGTTGTAGACCATTGAACCTTGCCTGTGTAACTGACGATTCCATGTTCCATAAGGTGTTTGGCAATTTTCAACCGCCCCCAGCCATCGAAGTAGAGGTCAAAGATGGCACGAACCACATCCGCTTGTTCTTCGTTGACTTCCCATGGATTCTTGGTCACATCGTAGCCATATAATGACCTTTGCGAATTCAAGACCCCTTTTTCAAACTGTCGCCTATACGATTGTTTAACACTTTGAGAGTTGGCATTGGACTCTTGTTCGGCGAAGATGGCTTTCATCTTGACCAGCAATTCTTGCCCCATGTTTTTGGTGTCGAGACCTTCGTTTTCAAAA
>Ga0123355_10018579_pt1 | contig 11037 bp, 9 predicted proteins | sample TergutEmb28metaG_3_FD_89872 | JGI IMG/M metagenome (GOLD analysis project Ga0123355, IMG submission 89872) | Embiratermes neotenicus P1 segment gut microbial communities from Petit-Saut dam, French Guiana - Emb289 P1 | ecosystem: Host-associated > Arthropoda: Insects > Digestive system > Gut ...
ATATTAACATTACAGAAACCACATATTCCTGCCAGTTTCAATACGAATTTGGTAATCAGTAAGTGTGTAACAGCTGTCAAAATTTCAAACTTCACTGGCCATTATCTCCCAAACCGTTCAACTATGGATATAGGTGTTTTGGGTTTTTTTCGGTATAGTTTAACATAAGGAACACCCTCCCGAAGTCTGGTCCGTTCCTCCTGTTACACCCTATATATATATATATATATATATATATATATATATATAGTGTTGTGTGTGTTGTAAGACGATGGAAAATGTCCTTGTACTCACCAGTGGTGTGTTACAAATAGCTTCTTTGTCAAGAAATTTCACAATGCAGTAGGATGATGATGAAATGGGCAGAGCATGTAGCATGTATGGAAGGTGTGCTGTTAGTATACAGAATATTGTTCGGAACTGTTTGGACCGAAGGTACAACTAGGAAGCCCTACGCGTAGATGGAATGTAATATGAATGTCTCTCAAAGCAGAAGGATGAGAGTGTGTGTAGGGAATTCTGTTTTTGATTGATTGATTGATTGATTGATAAGCACTTGGTTCCGAGCCCTTACGGTCCCGATGCACCTAGGCCTTAAAAACGGGCCCTTAGTCCCCCATAATTTGGGACTCCTGTTCATTTGTTAAAGTTTCATATGACCCCCACAATGTGGATTCTGTTGTTTGGTCGTGTGTGCGACTGTCAACGTGTGAAAAAGACTCTCCGTCATGGCGTCAGTGTCGTTCTTTGAGCTCTGCAGTCAAACAGCCAGGTATAAAAAGTAATTGATCGAAAGCCTTCAATATGTGGTGTTGAGCCTTATCAGGTAACGGTTGAAGCATATCAGACAATTTTCCTTCTCCTGAATTCTGACGTGTCCGCGATTGGACGTGCCAGCCGTCACGACACCACGGGCGTGTCAGCAACAGATACCACATGACGGCGCTGCGTAGGCCACCCTGTTTGCACTCCTATTCCATTATTGTTCTCAGCCCATACTGCTTTGTAATATGATGGGCTTTGTCAGATATCTATCGAACGCAGATGTTTGGGGAAACTTAACGAGGATGGCGTATTCTTTCGGTTTCACGTTTGTTGGGCGTGGTCTTTATTTTTAATGCTGCAAAATCTGTGCTGTGAACAGTACTTACATACACAGGCAGTTTTTTTTCTCCCTGTGGCGCAAGAGCCGTACTGAGGCCTAGGCCGCTTCATTGGTGAGGTTTCCAGATCACTCACAATTAGGCACACCACACTTGATAGGACTTCTCTTAACGAGTGATCGGCCTGTTGCAGAGACTTCTACCTGAAAACATACAACACTCAAAAGAGACATCCATGCCTCTGGCGGGATTCGAACCCGCAGTCCCAGCAAGTGAGCGGCCACAGGCTTACGCCTTAGGGTACGGCTACATTGGAGCCAGAACCGACACAACACAGCAAAACAACATTTGTTTGGGTATACATCGCAGACACGTGTGGCTGCATTTAATCCAACATGGGTGTCCATACGTTTTGTCCACTGCAAGGTCACTCGAATCGTACGTGGACTGCAGCAGGTGTCTGACCAGACTGCCGACTAGAAACAAACTCACTTTGTTGGGACCAGACTGTCGGGGGAGATAAAATTCCAGTCGTATCGGCTTCAGTGTAGAAGCTGACGTAAACAGTAATGTTTTTGATTTCTATTTCCTTGTCTGGAGTCTGTCCTGACTCTTGTGTTGTGTCGTTACTGGCTGTAGTGTAGCCGAGCCGTAGATGGCGCGGCTACTGGGATCGGCACTAGCAAGTATATGTGTTAAGCTCAAAGATCGAAAACGCTCATCGAGCGGAAAAAACACCACAACGCGTTGTGGCATTACAGAAACAGCTACAACGCGAAATTTCGTGTTGTGGCTGTTTTTAAACAACGGCAACGCGTTGTGGCATGTGAAGATATGCCATGATGCGAAAGTCGTGTTGTGGTTGTTAAAGAAAATGACCATAACGAGTTCGGACTTTATGAAAATACTACAAACCGCCGAGGAAGTGGCGTATCAGCTAATGGACATCTTTTGTATGTTCGGTGTCCCATTCATACTGCAGAGCGACAATGGCCGCGAATTTGTGTACAAAACAATACAAAACTTGGCTGATATGCGTCCAGGAATGAAGCTCGTGCATGGAAAGTCGAGACATGCTGGTTGCTTGGATGTCCGACAACACGAAAACCTGGTCTGAAGGACTACGGTTTATCCAAATCAAGAAAAACCGAGCTCTGCATTCAGGCATCAAGACAAGCCCTTACGAGGCTGTGTTTGGAACGGCGCAGAGGATCGGACCTGGGGATTCTCCGCTCACTGAAGACATGTACTCTTCAATAGAAACTGAAGAAGAACTGCAACAGCTCTTTAATGCAGGAATGAATAATGATCGAGACTAGGAAGAGGCCAACCAACAGGATAGAAAAGATGAAGATGAAAATCAAACCAGTGACACTTAAGAAGAAACAGTGGAGAAGAAAGACAACAAAAACGTTTACTGTGTGCTTTGTGAGAAGCAGTCATCAGGCGCTCACAAGTGTTCAGTGTGTGACCAGTTTGTTCATGCTATTTGTGGGAGTTACAGTGAAGACAGTGAGGGTTTTGGACCGATAGTCACTTGCAACCTATGTGTAGGGAAGAATCGAATCAACACTGAGCGAGAAGGTGCAAAATCTGGTCAGGAACAACAAGCTCAAAGAATGGTTTCTCTCTCCAAATCAAGACTTCCAGCAGCTGATATTGGGACAAACGTTGTGGTCAGGGTGCCTGACCTTGGTCGAGGACGTCTAGCCCCCAGAAATGTCCTAGCAGTTGTCGTTGATGTCATCTCTTCTGGGCTTTATCTGTTGGGCACGAAGGAAGGCCTACTTGAGCGGCTGTATGCTCGCAATTCACAACTGCCGACAACAACTTCATCGAGGCACATGATGTGCACTCAAGTTCACTATCTCTTCGGTTTGCCTCAATGATAACGTCTGGAATTAAGCAGGGATTTGAAGCTGTCATTGTAAGAGGTACTGCATCGATAAAAAGTGCAAATGTCATTCGAAAAATATGAAGTGTCATTCTAACAGCTCCTGCAAAAATAAATGAGCTTCGCCATTGTTCTTCATTAGGCCTACGTTACATGTATTTCTTATCAGTAAATTACTAAATTTATAAACAGTTAATTTAAAAGACATTTCGCGTTGTGGCTGTGTCTCGCATGCCACAACGCGTTGTGGTTGTTTAAAAACAGCCACAACACGCAATTTCGCGTTGTAGCTGTTTTTCTAATGCCACAACGCGTTGTGGTCTCTCTCTCTCTTTTTTTTCTTTTTTTTTCCGCTCAATGAGCGTTTTCGATCTTTGAGCGTAACGTATACACCATACATATATAACAAGACGGGAAATATACGGGTTACGTAACATTGAAGGGGGCGCGTTTGCATTTTTTGCATCTTGGATTTGTTTTAAATGGTGACATCATGTAATCCATTGAGGTCATACCTTTTGTTATTGTTCACAGTTATAGAATGTTATTACTATCCGCACCTTTGTGGCACCATATTACTTAGTTACAATAACAAAGAAATAAATATTACCTATCACGATTAGTATTTTTGCCCGTCATCTGACATACAGATCGTATCCGTGAGGCGCTATATTGTGTTTCGATCGTCATCTGTATTTAGTGTACTTATCTCGTAAACGTCATACATTTACGTAGATCTTAGTGTAAAGTGACAACTATTTTCGCCCGATTTTAACCAAACGTCAGCAGATGTTCAGTAGAAATTCCCAATATAAGATATCAGTAAATTGCGTCCATTGGACGCCAGAGTTGTTCCATGCGGACAGACATGATGAAGCTGATACTTCTCCCTTTTGTGGGGTGCGAGGGGGCGGACACGCCTATAAGTGAAGTTGCATGTAACTGCTTCATGTGGAACACAGTACAAGTAGATTCAGTGATAATGGGTACCGTTCCGCACCTGTGTTTCAGCGTAACGCAGCGAGCTGTAATATCAAGCTGGGAAGGGATGGTCGGCATAATTGAGTATTGAAAGCTGTTTGAAAACATGTACTATAAAAATGGAGTAATGGAAGGATGGAAAATTAACGGGCCAATTAAATATACTTCATTATGCAAGATGCTTCTTGAAATGTTGAAGCATTTGCAGCCAAGAAAGATGCGGTAGGTATAAGGACCCGAAGATCCATCCACATTTTCACAAAATCCCACAGTTGCAACCTGTAGGCAGCCAGATGCATCTCGTTCGCACCTTCACAGCCAATTTCCCAGAGATTTGTCTCGAAACACTATCTGCTAATTTACGTCAAAATTTTCCATGTGGTTCTACTCTGTTTAGCTTATCGAACTAGAATTTTGTGTGCAAATTTTCGCAGCACGTGTTTCAGCGGAATGTAATACTAAAATGTATTTATTTTGTGTTTCAGAACTGCGTGGCGCGCGCCCTGTACGACAATATTGCCGAATCTCCAGACGAACTGGCGTTCAGGAAGGGCGATACCCTGACAGTGCTAGAGCAGAATACTGGCGGCATCGAGGGCTGGTGGCTGTGCTCACTGCGTGGGAGACAGGTCAGGCGTCTGCTACTATCCTCCTGCCGCCCCGAGCCATCCTTGTGCTTTGCTGTCACCTTATGCTGGTTATTTTCCTCCTGTATCATTCTATTCCCCCTCTTGTATTTATCGTCCCTCTAGTCTTCCTTTTGATGTCTTATGCCGGTATAGTGACTAGGCTACGGGCTGGACGATCGGGGGTTCGAAACTGGGCAAGGGTAAGAAATTTTACTCTTTCGAGATTGGCGACACAGGCTCTGGGGCCCACCCAGCTTCGGTGTCGTTATTTCCCGGTAACAAAGCGGTCGGGGATGATGATGAACGCTGATCTGCATAAGGCCGAGATTAAAAGTGGGTGGAGCTGTACCGCCCCCCCCCCCCGATGTCTTCATAACGTGGATGAGGACAACTTTACATTTTGGGTCTTGTCCTTTAGTTGTTTTCATCTTCTTGTTTTCTGTCATATTTTCTTTCCCTTTATTCTTTATTCGTTCCCTCAAGTTGGCCGTCCCTTTTTCGCTTTTTCCTTTAGTTCTATATGGTTTCCGTGTTCAAACTAACATTCTTCCTTCCCTTCATCACAGCCGCCTGTGAAGCTGTCCGGGACAGGAAACTTTGCCAACAGACATTATTCCTCCGTACACGAGTTCATTTCGCAAAAATGAACGTTATACTATTAAAATTTGTTTCTGTAATTTGGACAATGTTGGTAAGTGAATTGCACTGGTATTTAGGCCCGTATCGGAACCCTACAGGATCACTGAGATCTGTAACTTATTTGAAATACTTGAAGCACGGCGCAGAGGTGGATAGAGTTCCATTCACTCGTAACTTCTGCAAATGATGGCTGTTCAGCTTCGTGCTGCCATCAGGTATGATGCTGGGTGTTGTTCGCAGCCGGTGTGCGCACAGTGCCAGGAATCGACCTTCAGTTGTCCACCCCGTCTTCCGTCCCTCACTGCTAGCCATAACTAAGATATTTTTGATTTGTGTCGCAGGGTATCTGCCCCGGGAACAGACTGCGTCTGTTGGCGGGGGTATACGACACCGGACAGCTTCTGGCCGACAGCCCGGAAATGCTGGAGCTCAACACATTGCAGCGGCAGGGGAAACGGCGCAGCTGGCATGTACAGCCCAATAAGGTGAGTGCTACGTCTTACCGTCATGTTTTCAGACAGAGATATCATAATCAGTTATATATAAAAATGACTTTTTTTTCGCAAAGATAGTGTAGCCTGTACCCAAGCACCGCGTGGCGTGAGGGTGTAGATGATGTGGAGCTAAGATTCCGCACATTTTAGACCCAGGCGCGAGATAAATCGTTACTTGACTGCGATACATTGCTGGAGCAACCTGCGACTATCGGCTGTCAAGTCCAACGGTTGTAACTTGTACTATCGGACTTAGTATCATGTTGAAATCGCACCATATCTAACGGGATAAACAAACAGCAATAAATAATGCTGTAGCAGGAATTAAGAACGGCGATTCGCGACACACATTGCGATCACTTGCGTAATATTCTTCCATTAGGATGCTGTCCCACTGACACATCTGGTTGCATGAAACCGATAGCATGCAATCCGTCGCATGCAACCATTACTTACTTACTTACTCCATGGTGCAGAGTCCTTCTTGAGAAGCTAACTGGTTTGCAGCTACTCAAGAAATTCCCCGCATTTCACGGAACCCGAAGGTTCATTACCGCACTTACAAGCATCCGCCGCCTGTCTCTATCCTGGACCAGCCCAATCCAGTCCATATACCCACATCCCACCTCCTGGAGATCCATCCTAATATTGTCCACCCATCTACGCCTAGGTCTCCCCAGTGGTCTCCTTCCCTCCGGTTTCTCCAGCAAGACCCTATACACCCCCTCTCCCCACCCATACGCGCCACATGCCCAGCCCATCTCATTCTTCGCATGCAACCATTAACTGCTCCAATCTGGAGCGACCAATTTAGTACTGGCTGCGTATGGATAATACTCAAAGATGTGTTCGGACGAAGATAATGTATTGCTAATCAGCCGTAAGAAAAGAAGGTTGTATTGGGTACAGCCATACGTCAGAATGAACCTTGTAGTCTCAGAGCCTTTCTTGCTGCCCAGGAACTGCCACAGGGCGACATAACATTTGATAACTTTACCGAATGAGCAAGAAAGCTATAAATTATTAATCTTCCATTGGCACTACAGCCTACTGTGGGCTTTGGCCTGTCGAACAATGTCCTTCCATTTTTTCCTATCTGCCACCAACTCTCTCCATCTTCTCACTCCCAGCATTTGAAGACCTCTTTCTGCTTCCTCTTTCCATCTTTTCCTGGGTCTTCCCCTTCTTCTCGTCCCTTCCAATTCTTGAGTGAAGATCTTTTTGGGCATCTTATCCTTCTCCATTCTCTCTAGGTGACCTAACCAGCTTATCCTTTGCCCTTTTATCCATTTTACTGTATTTTCTCCTTTGCTCATCTCTTCTAGTTCTCGATTCGTGTGACTTTTCCATTCCCCGTTTTCATATTTAGGACCATATATTATTCTAAATATTTTCCTTTCAAAAATTAGCAGAGCTTGTTCTTCTTTCTTTGTCAACGTCCATGCTTCCGCTCCATATGACACTACCGGTCTTATTAGTGTCTTGTACAATACAATTTTAGTAGCTCTGGATAAAAGTCGACTCCTGAAGAGACTTATAGCGGCAAAATAAGTTGTATTGCCGGCCAAAATACGTCTTTGTATTTCTTTTTCCACGCTATTATTATTACTGATTAGCGTACCCAAGTATATGAACTCGGCTACTCCTTCATAAGTTACACCATTTATGGTTTCCCCTTTCACTGATCTTCGGGATGGGGACGCTGAAAATCTTATATATTTGGTCTTGTCGGGCTTTATTACCAGGCCCACTGTACCTGCTTCTTTGCTTATCTCAGCACACATTGCTTCAAGAGCAAGAAAGCTATAAATGGAGGGTTATTTGTCTGTCGCCTGTACAAGTTAAGTTGCATGTTGCACAATGCACTGTCTTTCGCCATTGCAGGAAACAAATCTCAATACATCACAAGCTGCTACAAGGCAACTGAAGTCCCGCAATATCGCGTGCACGCATTTGCGTCAGTGTAACGGCAGCAGCATTTTTGCCGTTTTCAAGAACCACGCACCCACGATGGGGCGCAGCGTGGATCGCGCATAGTCTGATGGATTCTGTTGTCATCACGTAATCACGCATGCGTTATCACTGATCCATATCACGCCTCATTTGCATCCCAGTCGACTGTTGCGTGCCACGCAGATACATTGGTGTAAACCAGCAGTGGACTGTAAATCCTCTCGTCATATTTTGGTTGAAATATTTCACTTTGTGATGATGTCTCTTGCTCCGTAGCGTTAGATCATGAAAGTTAATAGGGCATGGAACAGTTCACGGGGCCTTGGTGCGAGGGAGTCGAATCCGCGCTAGCTTTACTGATGACCTGAGAAGCTGAACCCCATTTCGCAGGCACATGGTTTCTGTGTTTCTCGTCTACTCAGTTTACAAGCCTGGACTCGAACTAGGCCTGTCGAGGATTCTTCAGCTACACATACATTGCAATAAAGATGGCGTGTGACGCACAGATAAAAGACGCATCGGTTAAAAACCACAATCATGCATGGCATTATCACGCAATAACTTACCTCGCGCATTCACGGATGCAGGGTTCTAATCCCAGCACCGTAAGATAGTGCTCCATGGCGCAGAGCACATGACCTATTTAAAGCCCAATGGTTATTTTATGCACGCAGCATTTCTAATATTTAACAATAGTCACGTTCTGCCCACACAGTGTGTGTGTTCTGTATGGATATCAGAGCAAACAGCGGCTAATTTCCTATCCGGCATTAAAACTGATTGGTTTTTATAACCGAAACGGAGTGTCTGTGCGGTACGGACTGAATCTTTAAATACAATTCAGCGTACATTCAGTCTTGAAGGGTGCGTTTACTTACACCAGTTTAAATTATTTAAAATACATTCCAGTCAAAACACAGCTATATTTTAGTTTATCAATTATACATGTAGCTACATGTTTCGACTCCAGGAGTCATCATCAGGTTAATTACTGAACCATATGTGAGGCGCATAAAGTAACTGTGCACATTTTGGGATCTCAAAAAGTTTACAAAGGTGATAACTATTAGATCGGTAGTATTACTATAACAGAGCTATATTATGTTAACGTTCTGATTGCCAGTCCCGTTACAGGCCCGAGGTGCCCAGAGGAGTCCAGGAAGTTACGGTTTCCAGATTACGTGACATTGGCCCAGGATGGTGGTAAGGTCTTCAGCCTTACGCACCGGCCACTTTTTACCCCCAGGAAATCCTCCTGGTACTCATTTCCGTTAGAGGCTGAGTCGACCCCAAGGCCATAGTGCGATCGGAAGGATTATGTCAATGAAAAATTCCAATGACAGCGTCTGGAATCGAACCAGCGACCTTGTCAGTGCGATTACTAATGTACCTCAGATGTGGTTCAATGATCAGCCTGATGATGACTCCTGGAGTCGAAACATGTCGCTACATGCATAATTGATAAAATAAAATATAGTTGTGTTTTGACTGGAATATATTTTAAATAAATTAGTAAATTACACATCGGGATGGCTACTGTTAAAAAATTACACCAGTCTGCTTTATTCGGCTATAGAGCGTAATAATACTGCTTCGTAGTAAAGTCAAGGACGCTGAGTGTTTGTTGAACACGGTAAAGGAACCATAAGGGACGGCCGAACTCATAAGGGACTAGGAAGAACAGTGGAAAGCCCGCAACACATTTCAGAAGTTCAAAGCGACAGCCCATTTCCGAATGTTGCAAATTTCTTCCAGTCACTAATTCTGATCCAACGTAAGATATCAAACAGCGTTTATGTGCGCGGCACATAGTCGCTTTCTCCACAGTAATAAGCGTTGTAGCAGGAGTGAGATGTTTGGGGACAGAGTGGAGGCTCAGGAGAATCATATTGGAATTGAACAGTAAAGGCGTCACCATAGTAACGGCACCTGATCGATTGTTGAAGGGCCAGTGTTTCCCTGCAATGATTTCTGCCATTTTGAGGCCTAGATGACAGAGTTCATGTAATTTTTTTTCGCTTATGTTAGGCGGGCTAGTATTTGGCTTGATGACGACGAAGATGAATGATGATGATGGTGATGATGATAATAATAATTAGTTAACCATTCTTTTGTAGGTTCTACCGACCGATTAATGCTGGGTTGTGACGGTGCTAGCCCCGTATCATTAAGTACACAATGCTCATAAATCTTTTGTTTTATTAGACCACTTTTTAACTTTGTGTAAATATCTGCCTCGATTTATAACCAGAGAGCTCTTTCATTACAACTTAATACTTTCCTGCACGCAACCCCCTCATTCAGTCAGCCATTTTTAATGTACAAATTCCGTTCTCCATTTTCTGGTTTCTGAACAGCTCTGCAATATGTTCAGCGTTCTCTTTACCTAAACGTAACGGACATTTAACTTCATCTGTTTTCTTTTCAACACCTGCTAACAACAACACTGTACCACGTTATTCCACCCTAGTACAGCATTCGGTGTATGATTAACGATAATACTCGTAAAGCGAATTATATGCTTCGAAATTGGAGTTTTAGCGTACAACTCCGTATCAGGAACTGAATGTCTCACGGACTAGCGATTTCAGTGTACACTCAGAGTCTTCGGATAGACGTAAATGTATGTCCATTTAAGTCAGGTAAGGACCTTGCGTTATTAATACATTAATTAACTGTAGACACATTACAAGGCATACTTTATGTTATTTTACGTAGTTAATTATTCGCCCTTTAAAAAAAAAAAAAGGCGCGGATCTTCGTGATGAAGACCTTGTATATTGAATGTTGTGTATAAATTGTTTTTGTCACGATAGCCGTTTTTGAGAATGCCGAATATCGACAGTTCAGTTTGAGCTGCATGCAGAGTTCGGCTGTGCTGCGCTAATGTACATTGTATTGAAATCCAGTCGACAACGTAACAACGCGCATCTCTTGCCAGATTTCGTCGTTATCGCTGAAGTTGTTTGTGAGATGAGAGATGTGGGCGGACCCGCTTAGCTCATTATTGCGTCTTCACTTCTTTCATTCAGTATGAAAAACGTGTAACTTTTTTTTTTATACTGTGGCGCTTCGACCCGATTCCGCGCCATGGCCTCCCCATACAGGGCTTAGCGATGACACTTATTGGATACACCACACTCGGTAGCCTCCTCTGGGCGAGTGATCAGTCCGACGCCAGAAACCTCTACCTGTTAACACATAACACAATAGATATCCATGCTCCCGGCGGGATTCGAGCCCGCAGTCCCAGCAAGCGAGCGGTCGCAGACCCACGCCTTAGACCGCGTGGACACTGCGATCGGTACGTAAAACATCCCCCCCCCCCCCCCACAAAAAAGCCC
>Ga0123355_10018581_pt1 | contig 11037 bp, 12 predicted proteins | sample TergutEmb28metaG_3_FD_89872 | JGI IMG/M metagenome (GOLD analysis project Ga0123355, IMG submission 89872) | Embiratermes neotenicus P1 segment gut microbial communities from Petit-Saut dam, French Guiana - Emb289 P1 | ecosystem: Host-associated > Arthropoda: Insects > Digestive system > Gut ...
AGGTCAATAGATTGGGCTGTCAACAATGATATTCATGTTGTCTATATAAGACATGAAAATTTATCAGACGGTACGAGGACGTTTAAACCCAATACACGAGGGTCTGAATTGGTTGCAGATTTAAAAATGGTATCAAAAAATGTCTTTACGAAATACAAAGGAAACGCATTAAGCAGTGAGGCGTTCACAGAGTTTATTGATAAAAATGAAATATGTGAGTTCTACCTAACAGGAGCAGATGCTGTCGCTTGTGTTAAATCGACCTGTTATAATTTACTCAAGGCAAATTATAAAGTTACGGTCTTATCAGATTGCATTACAAGTTACGATAAAAAGAAAATAAGCGAAATGCTGGATTATTATAAAAGGAAAGGCAGTGAAATATTTAGTTTGAATGACCTGTTAGGGAGTTAATAAACGTTCGTTCAAGCGTTTCTCTGATTCGCCGCACGATGTCCTTGCTATTCCTTCGATTTCCAAGGTTGCTCCTGCATTTCACGAAATAGGGGAAGTCAAACTTCCCCCGCAACGGTCTATTCCCAAAATAGACTTTACACCCGTCTATGTGTTATAATTTTGCGGTGTAACATATTTCGTGTGTTGCCCTAATATTTTGGGCAGCAGAAAGGAACGTGCTGTGAGCGTGAAAAAAGGAAAGAAATCAAAAATCATAAAGATGTTGTTTTCATACCTTGCTATTTCTAAGATTTTATATTGGTATAGCACCATCGTGCATGTAATCAATCATGGTGATTTAAGCGGTATGGGTGACGTCGTGCTCAATCGGCTTCTTAACCACGATATAATCATTATATTGGGCGTGTTCCTTATTTTTTTCATGGAAGAGTTTCTTGAAGTCCATTTTAAAACGGAAAAACTGGGCAAGGTCTTGGAGCAAATCCTACTCCATTTGATCGCCTATGTGATATTTATGGGAGCTTATCTCTTGTATGCCTTGGTGGTAAACTTGGCTTGGGGCACGCTCCAGAATGTGGCTTGGGGTAGGGGCCTATTCTACAGCAGCCTTGGATATATCGTCACCGTTACCGTGCTGGACGTGAAGAAATATTTCAAGACAAAAGCAATGACCAGGCATACGCCGCCCGCTTTAGATGCAGAGGATACACTTGCCGCACTCAAAACTCTGCTTGACAGCGACCTTTTAACGCAAGAAGAATATGACCGCAAGAAAGAAAGATTACTCGCTACATAGAGCGCCAAAACCATCACTCCAACAACTTCCGCAATTCCTCTACAGCCCGCCGCTCTAATCGGGACACCTGTACCTGGCTCACACCCAGGACTTTTGCGGCGGCGTCTTGGGTCATGCCACGCCAGTAGCGGAGGCCCAGAACCGTCTTTTCCTTTTCCGGCAGCCGTTCCACAGCCTCCCGCAGGGCCACGTGCTCGATGAGACGTTCTTCCTGGCTCGCATCGCCTAAAACCTGCTCTAATGTGAAGCCGTCCTCGCCGGTCTCCCGTTGGAGGGATTCGATTCCGGTAGTTGCCGTCTCCGCCACGGCGATATCTTCCGGGGTGATCCCCGTCTCCTGGCTGATCTCCGACAGGGTGGGCTCCCGGCCCAGTTTTTGCTCGAGGTTGCCTCTGGCCACACGGATGGTCACGGCATTTTCCTTGATGCTCCGGCTGACCTTGACGGCCCCGTCGTCCCGGAGGAAGCGGCGGATCTCGCCGGAGATTTTCGGCACGGCATAGGTGGAGAACTGGGTGCCGTAGCTCAGATCAAACCCCTGCATTGCCTTGAGGAACCCCACACAGCCGATCTGATAAAGGTCGTCGTTATCCACGCCCCGGCCAAAGTACCGCCGGGCGATGGACCAGATCAGGCCGGAGTTCTCCAGCACCATCTGCTCCGCCGCCCCCTGATCTCCCGCCTGTACCCGCTGAAGCAGGCGTACTTTTCCCTCGTCCATTGGCCTAGCCGCCAATCCGCATGGATATTTTCCGCCGCATGGTCACTGTGGTGCCGCGGCCGGGGACGGAGCGGACGGAGAGCTTGTCCATAAAGCTCTCCATAATGGTAAAGCCCATGCCGCTGCGCTCTTGACCGCCGGTGGTGAAGAGGGGGGTCTTGGCCTGCTCAATATCCGCAATGCCCAGCCCTGTATCCCGGACGGTGATCTCAAGGGTATTGCCCTCTAAAATCCGTGCCCGGAGGTGGATCTTGCCGATCACATCCGGATAGGCGTGGACAATGGCATTGGTCACCGCCTCGCTGACGGCGGTTTTAATATCGCCAATCTCCTCCAGGGTGGGATCTAATTGGGCCGCAAAACAGGCCACCGTCGTCCGTGCGAACCCCTCATTGATGCTCTTGCTGGGAAACTCCAGCTTTATGTAGTTCTTCTGCTTCATAAAAAACACCTCACCGATTCCTTTAACTATTTACTGACCTATACCGTCTCCGCAATCTCTACAATCCGATAGACCCCGGAGGCGTTTAACACTTTCATGGGCTGGCGGGGGACATTGACCACCCAGGCCCGTCCGCCGATCTCGTTTAGGCGTTTGTGGGTGCCCAGGACAACGGCAATCCCGGAACTGTCCATGAACGTGAGATCCTGGAAATCCATGACACAGTCCCGGGGCAGGTTCACATCAATCTCCCGTCCGATTTTCTCCATGGTTTTCCGGGCCACATGGTGATCCAGCTCACCGGAAAACCGCAGGGTGAGCCGCCCCTCTAAAAACGTCGTCGCAATCTGCATCGAAACCCCCTCCTTAACGAGTGTTCTCTGTGTTTTCCAAAAAAAATACACCGTGTAAACGAACTTACACAGTGTATTCTATCGGATACAGGCCAAAAAACCTGTCACAATTTGGTCTGCCCTTTGCCCGGCCGGTGTTCCGTCCGCCGGACAAAAGACAGTAGTTTGAAAGTGGATTGGGAGTGTTTTCACACCCCCTGGGGACTAAAAAGAAGTATAGCGGTATAATGTTACATTTGTTTAACAAAAATGAAAACAAATTTTGAACAACAAAAAACCGCTTATTTCACCAACTTCCGATCCCGCCACCACCCGGATATATAGCAGGGGAGGGAGAGGGTGATCGCCAGATATGGTGCGTTCCGCTATGTGCCGTAGTTTAAATATTAGTATTGTTGATTCTTGTGGGTTTTTCTGGTATACTGGCCGCAGTACATGGATTTGTCACGTTTGCCCAATCGGGGCAATGAGATGAGCCGAATTTATAATTGGCGGTGGAGAAATGAGTCAAAAGGAGCGTAAACAGTATAACTTGGTTATATTCGCCCTGTTCGCAGCATTCTTCGCTTTGTTTGGCGGACTGAGCATTTTATTACATATCAGCGGCGACGGACCGTTTTCAGATTTGCACCCGTTTCTAGGGGCGTTTTTGAGTTTTATTTTGTTTGGGCTTTTTGCCGGCTGGGGCTTTACAAGTTTAGTAGGCGGGATATGGTTAGGTAGTAGATTTGTCAGCAAACAGGGTAAGGGATTTATCATTTTGGTCTGTGTGCTGTTTATGTTCACGATACAAATTTTCTGGGTAGTCGGTATGGTTGTCGCACTCCCAACTGCTATCAGAAATGTCATATGGCTTAAACGGAATAAAGGTGCAGAGGATTTCACACAGGAACCGATCGCAACAAAGCGTGTAAAAATCCGAGTGGCGCATGTTGTATCGTTTGTCGCTATATTTGCGATTTTAATTGTTACATTCAGTTACTTTTCTTATAGTTCCCGCAATCACTTTTTTCCCACGATAGAAGAAGCGTTCGCCCACACCGCAGAGCGCGGTGAATCAGGGGAATTCGGTGAAATTTTTTATATCGACGAACAGGAGAACACAATCACGGTCTTTTCTCTCTATGATGACCAAATTATAGTTACGCACTACCTGACAGAATGGCGATACGGAGAACGTTGGTACAATAATAGACCTGTTTTCGGGCATGTCATGCTCGACTTTCACGCCAGTGCCTCTTTTATGGTATATCATGCAATCAATGAAGAAGGTTTTATGGGTCGGAATAATAGGAGGGTTCGAGAAATTTTCGGTCGCCGCCCGCTCTTTGGCACTTACCGCCACGACATCATCCGCAACCTATCCATCAACGGCACCCCGGTTGACCATGTCTTTGAGCACACAAACGAACGGAGCGAGCGCATATTTTTCTGGTACATTTCCGACATTCCTCCATTCACCGGCTCGAGAGAGGATATTGTGATTTTATTTGAGCCTTAGAACTCACCTAATAAGCATAACACCGCCTAGAGCGCAGATAGTTCCCCAATGCGTGGGTATCGAATTAACTACATAGATTTCACAATCAAGGTCTTGTGACGTTTCATGTCACAAGATCTTGACTATTCCACCAACTTCCGATTCCGCCACCACCCGGATATATAATAGGGGAGGGAAAGGGCAACCGCCAGATATGGCGCTATGGCCTGGGCGATAAAGAGTCCGGGGAGGCCCAACCAGAGGGAGAGGAGCCAACTAAGCCCCACCCGGCCCGCCAGTGTCTCGATTCCGGCAGCCAGGAGGGAATAGAGGGAAAACCCCACCCCTAAGACGACGGCGTTAAAGGAGGAGTGGAGGCCGAAGGCCGCATAACTCCAAGCCAAAATTGTGAGATATTGCACCCCGATCTGAACCACCTCCGGCTCCTGGGTGAACATTGCGATCAACGGGGCGGGGAAGAGGAGGGTCACCGTCCCAGTGAGGACGGCCAGCCCCAACGTATACGCCAGAGCCCACCGGACAACGGGGGAGACCCGTTCCGGCTTTCCGGCCCCCATACTCTGGCCGATGATAGTAGACGCCCCGTTGCCGATTCCCATGAGGGGAATGGTGATGAGACTCACAATCCGGCTTCCGGCCCCCAGAGCGGCGGAGGCCGTCACGCCAAATGGATTCACTAACCGGGCGATAACAAGGCCGGAGCCCTGCAACAGTGCCATTTGGAGGCCAAAAGGCACTCCGATTTTCAAAATCTGCCCCAGTTGATTCCACGCTGGGAAAAAGCTTTTCAGGCGGAAATCAAAAACAAATTCCCTCCGCCGGAAAAATAGGTTGCATATCCCCAAGAGGGCCAAAGCCGCTTGGGATATGGCCGTGGCCAGGGCCGCACCATAGATTCCCATGGAAAACGAGCCCATGAGCAGCAGCCCCAGCCCTATATGGAGCGCTGTTGCGACAGCGGCAAAGAGCAGGGGACGCAACGAATCTCCCAGCCCCCGCAAGGCCCCTGCAATGGCGTTATAGAGAAAGGCAAAGGGGAGACCCAGGGCCGTAATCCGCATATACGTGACGGCGCCCGCCATGGCCTCAGATGGCGTATTTAAAAGCCGCAATACGAACTCCGCAGAGAAAAATCCCAGTGCCGCAACAGTTAATCCGGCAATGAGAGACAGGGACAAGAGTGCTCCAACTGCTTGGCCTTGTTCAGCCCGCTGATCCGCTCCTTTGAGCTGGGCGATGAGAATCTGCCCGCCGGCCGCCAGGCCCATGGAAAAGGTGACGAGAAAGAGAATCGCCTGGCCGCCGACGGTGACGGCGCTCATGGCGTCTGATCCGACAAATCGCCCCGCCAATAACATATCAATCAGCCCGTGAGAGGTCTGGAGCAGATTTGTCAGCACCAGAGGCCAGGAGAACAGTGCCAAAAGCCGGGGCACACTGCCGCGGGTCAAATCATATTCGCCAAAATGAGCCATAAACTAGGCGTGTCCTTTCACAGTGACAACTACAGAGGCGGTGGGAGTTTGCCGCCTCTGTAGTTGTTTACATAATGCATACGCTTAGCTTTTCCAATTTTGCGCCGAATATGTACCTATTCCAGCCGATATTGAGGCGGAATATCTCCGATTGTGCGGAAATACCCGTTGGTCATTTTCGTCAGCGATCTCCAGGTGTCACAGCCGACGACCCCGTCGGTGGGGAGGCCGTTTTCTGATTGAAATGTCACCACGGCCTGCCGGGTCAAGGGGCCAAAGACGCCGTCAACGCCGACGCCGGGGATTCCTGCGGTAATCAGGGCATCTTGAAGGGTGCAGACGTATACGCCCCGCTCACTTTGACGCAGCGCAGGATATCCGGCGGCGCAGGCGGATGGCGAGAGCCGGGTATCAAAATGCACCCAGGTGGGGGTTAGATGGCCCGGTTCCACGTAATTCCAGACGCCGATCTCCGCCGCCACTCGGCGCAAATCGTTTCGTTGGGGCACAGAGAGATTTTGTCCCACGTCAAAAGAGGTCCCGGCATAGTGCTGGCTCTGATCGGCGTGGCCGCCCTCGCCGATGCGGCGGAAGGCGAATCCCACATAGATGGGCCGTCCCCAGGCTTCCCGTGTCCGGTTCCAGGCCAGCATAGTCCGCCGATCCGTCCAGATGAGGTTTGAGGCGGAGCGGCTGCGGAATTCTCGCACAGTCAGCGTGCGGCCGGTTATGTATGGCATGGGATCAGATAGGTCGAGCGGATATCGCTCCATCTGATTTGTCGTGTCGTTGTAGAGTAAAACGTTTATCATGTTGAATCTCCAAATGTGTTTTACTACATAGATATGAGCTTTACTCGCAGGTGGTGTCAGCACAGGAAAAGGCGGTACCGCATATAGAAATCACCGAGGGAGGTCTTTGAAGGAGGGTTTTGGCGTTTTCCTCCCTTCCCAACTGAACAAAATTTTTATTTTGTTCAGTTTTATCTATGCAAGTCTATCAATCTATGCTATACTAAGACCATCCCTCCCCGCCGGTTTAGCCGATCTAAGAAAGGAGTTGACGAGGCCGTATGGATTATCGCATCGAGGCGCCGCCAATCTTATTGGATTTTCTCAACTACCACGAACATATCCGAAATCACTCCCGGAAAACCATTGACGAGTATTTTCTCGATCTGCGGACGTTCTTCCGGTTTATGAAGCTCCACCGGGATCTGGCCACGGATGAAATTCCATTTGACGATATCCCGATTATGGATATTGACCTGGATTTCATCCAGCATATTACGGTGACAGATGTCTACGCCTTTTTAAATTACCTGTCCCGAGATCGGATTAAGCACCAGCGGAGCCGGGATACGAAATACGGCCTATCCCCTACGTCCAGAGCCAGAAAAGTTGCCACGATTCGATCTTTTTATAAGTATTTGACGATCAAAGCGAAATTATTGGAACAAAATCCCATGCAGGACTTGGATTCGCCAAAATCTCTGAAATCTCTGCCGAAATTTTTATCTCTGGATGAGAGTATCCAGCTCCTCTCCTCTATTGACGGCGCAAATGTAGAGCGGGATTTTTGTATCATCACCCTGTTTTTAAACTGCGGCCTGCGGATCTCCGAGCTCATCGGTCTCAACCGCACAGATGTCCGGGAGGAGTACCTCCGGGTTATCGGCAAGGGCAACAAGGAGCGGATCGTGTATTTAAACGACGCCTGTATTGCGGCGGTGAACAGTTATCTCCCCGTGCGGGAGAAATTGGTCTGTAAAGAGAAAAACGCCTTTTTCGTCTCCCGCAACCGGAACCGGATCAGCCGGAGTATGGTTCACCTGCTGGTGAAAAAATATTTGCTCCTGGCGGGCTTGGACAGTACCCAGTACTCCTCCCATAAGCTCCGCCACACGGCAGCCACCCTGCTCCTGCAAAACGGCGTGGATGTGCGGACGCTTCAGGAGGTCTTGGGGCATGAGCACTTGAATACGACCCAGATCTACACCCACGTAGACAACACCGAACTCCGCCTGGCGGCCCAGGCCTCCCCCCTCTCCCGGATTCGGCCGAAGGGGGATGCGGAGTGAGTTCCTCCCTCCGTCAGGCTTCGCCTGACACCTCCCTCGTAAACGAAGGAGGCTTTTCCCTTGACCTCTGGCCCCCTCGTTGTGAGGGGGCTGTCAGGCACAAGCCTGACTGGGGGAGTCTGGGAAAGCAAAAATAACAGAACCGGGACGTCCTCAACGCCCCGGTTTTCCTATACATGCCCATCAAATAAAATTCGTCCAAACCCGCTTTTCCTGTGCCGGGAAGTCAACTCCCGCTTCCCTGCCTGCGGCGATGCATTTGAGCAGCCAGGCCATGTTTTTCCCCAGCACCCGCATGACCTGCACCCCCTCTTCGTCCTGCATGACCTCTTCCGGAGTGTTGCCGTGGATCATATTCCAGTACACGCTGGATACGATGGGCATCTGGCTGATGGAAAAATATTTGTGCAGTTGATCCAACGCCGCCGAGGAGCCGCCCCGCCTGCAACAGACGATGGCCGCCGCCGGCTTGCCTTGGAAGAGCTTTCCACGGGCGGAGAAAAAGGCCCGATCCATGAAAGACGTAATCGTCCCCCCCGCTGCGGCGTAGTGGACGGGAGAGCCGAAGATGAACCCGTCGGCCTCCTGAGCCATGGCGAGAAACTCGTTTACCTGATCGTCGATGACACAGCGGTCGTGCTTGAAGCAGTAGTGACAAGCTCTGCACCCCTCCATGGCCTGTTGGCCCAGTTGGAGCATCTGGGTCTCAATCCCCTCTGCTTGAAGCGCCTCCGCCGCAATAGATAGGCCCGTATATGTACAGCCTGTTTGATTCGGACTTCCGTTGATAAGGATTACACGCATAGATGTTGCCTCCTTTGATTTTTCTATCTATATTTTCGCTTATTTTTCCTCTGGCGTCAAGAGTTGGTTTTTTTTCCGGACAAAATTTCCGACTGGACTTGACAAAACCAGAAACTTTCGATATACTCATAAACCATAAAAGAGGTTAGAGATATGAAATTATTTACTGCAATTATGATGATGTGCTGAGGCGTATACTTCTGTTGGTTCGAGAACCGAAGTATACGTCTGTCGCTCGTTCTTTTTTGAAAAGAATGAGTTTTTTTATGGCGAAAAGGAGAACCTGGGCATGATTTCATTACAAGCTGTGAGCAAGACCTTCACCACCGCATACGGCGAGGTCAGAGCGGTACAGGACATTAACTTAGAGGTCGAAAAGGGCGAGATTTTTGGCGTAATTGGACACTCCGGTGCGGGAAAGTCCACTTTGATTCGCTGTATCAACCTACTGGAAACACCGACCTCAGGCAGCGTCATTGTGGACGGTGAAGATTTGACAAAACTCTCGAAAAAAGCGCTCTGTGACCGGCGAAAGAAGATCGGCATGATTTTTCAGCACTTTTCTCTGATGCCCTCCCGCACGGTGGTGCAGAATGTGGCCTTCCCGCTCAAAAACACCAAGCTGACGAAGGCCGAAAAATTAAAAAAAGTGGAGGATTTGCTGGGGCTCGTCGGCCTCAGCCATCGAATGCACGCCTATCCCTCTGCCCTCTCCGGCGGTGAGAAGCAGCGGGTGGCAATCGCAAGAGCACTGGCCAACGATCCCCACGTCCTGCTCTGTGACGAGGCCACAAGCGCCCTCGATCCGCAGACCACAAAGGCCATCCTGGACCTCCTAAAGGAAGTCAACGCCAAGCTGGGCATCACCATTGTCCTCATCACCCATGAGATGGCGGTCATCAAGGAAATTTGTGACCGTGTGGCCGTGATGGAGGATGGAGAGATCAAGGAGATGGGCGATGTGTTCTCCGTCTTTTCCGCACCGCAGAGCGGGGTGGCCCGTGACTTCGTCGCCTCCACCACCAACCTACATAAAGTGTACGAGTTGATTGAGAACAACTCCCCTCTGGTGGCGCTGGCAGAGGATGAAACCCTCCTCAAGCTCACCTATACCACGAGCAACACACAAGACACCCTCCTCCACGATGCGGCTGAGCGTTTCGGGATCAAAACAAATATCTTCTTCGGCAACGTGGAGCTGATCCAAGACCGCCCCATCGGCAAGCTGGTCATCATCGCCAAAGGCCCCCCGGAGAGTATTCAAGGGGCAATCACATACTTGCGGGAACACGAGATCAAGATAGAGGAGATGATAACATGATAGGGCTATTCGAAATGATCGTCCCGAATTTTTCAAGGGCATCCGATGCGCTATGGACGAGTATTATCCAGACGCTTCAAATGCTGTTCGGCTCCTTCGTCGTCTCTTTTGTGCTGGGCGTCGTGTTGGGCGTCTGCCTGGTGGTCATGCGCCGCGGCGGGATTTTAGAAAACCCGGTGCTGTACCGCATTGTAGACAAGGTGATCGACACCATCCGCTCCGTGCCTTTTCTCATCCTTATCGTGCTCCTCTTCCCCCTGTCCCGGCTCATCGTGGGAACTGCAATCGGTGTGATGGGCGCAATTGTCCCGTTGGTCATCGGAACCGTCCCGTTTTTCTCCAGACAGGTAGAGACAGCGGTCTCAGAGGTGGATCACGGACTCATTGAGGCATCTGTCGCCATGGGGCTCTCCCCCACACAGATTATCTTCCGTGTATATCTGCGTGAGAGCATTCCGGCCCTGACCCGTGTGACGCAGATCACGGCGATCAACGTGCTCCACCTGGTCACGCTGGCAGGTGCGGTAGGCGCCGGAGGACTGGGGGATTTTGCCATCCGCTTCGGACATCAGCAAGGCCTGCGAGATTTGATGTGGCTCACGATTGTCATCATTTTGGTCATGGTCAGTATTATTCAGATCGTCGGCAATATTGTCATCAAAAAGACAACCCATTAGCCCCGGCTCAGAGTAGCTCTCCCCCGCCCCAGGCGGAGGAAAACAGAAAAATCTTCAATTCAATAAAGGAGAATGAAACATATGAAAAAGTTTGTAACAGTTCTATTGGCAGTCATATTGGTACTTGGTCTCGCCGCCTGTGCTGGCGGCGGCGGAACCACCGACGATGATGGGCCGCACGTGCTCCGGATCGGTCTGGTGGGGGCGTTTAACGTGCATTGGTACACGATCCAAGAGATAGTAGCGGAAGACAACATCCAACTAGAACTCGTCTATTTTTCCGATTTTGCCATTCCCAACCGTGCGCTGGATGCGGGCGATCTCGACCTAAATGCGTTCCAGCACAAAATGTTTCTGGCAAACGATATCACAACCAACGGCTATGAGATCCAATATATTGCAGATACGTTCATCGCACCCATGAACATTTTCAGGAACCCAGAGCGTATC
>Ga0123355_10018583_pt1 | contig 11037 bp, 8 predicted proteins | sample TergutEmb28metaG_3_FD_89872 | JGI IMG/M metagenome (GOLD analysis project Ga0123355, IMG submission 89872) | Embiratermes neotenicus P1 segment gut microbial communities from Petit-Saut dam, French Guiana - Emb289 P1 | ecosystem: Host-associated > Arthropoda: Insects > Digestive system > Gut ...
TACAAACGCAGGTACTACAAGGATACAAGAACAGGCGGTCGTGTATTTTTGTTAGATGAGGCAATGGGAATAGATAATCAATACGGCTTGGTAAGCGAGAATCTGGCAGAACAGATAGTTGTAGAGTGTACAGAAAAATCATTCCGCAAAGTAGCGACAGGGATAACTAACAACACCGGATTTCTTAGCATCAAGTTCATGGCATATCGGCTCAGTTAACTCAACTAAATTGTCAAAGAGCTTTTGAAGATACTCAACAAAATCCTGTTTGAATCGAGTGATTTTAGAAGCATCAGGGACAGTTTCAAACTCGCAGAATTCACGCAATTCACGGCTCACTCGCAGAATGGTAAGCATAGCAGAGTCTGTATCAATGCCAAGCGTTTTTTGAAGAACGAGAAATTTTATGAAAGATACAAGTGTGCACCCACGAGGTCTGCCGTAACGACGATAGAATGCAAGAGTGAATTCGCCGGGTATCAAATCACTAAAGTTGATGTGTGTGTCAAGCAATGCAAGAAACTCCGGCTTATCATTTTCCATCGTGCTACATACATCATCGTAAGTGTCGAGAAGTGACATTTGCAACTTACTAATTCGCATGATATTTCCTCCTCTTTTGTTGGTGTGTTTTTTGTCTTAACACCATCAATTATACCACAAAAGTGGAGGAAATTCAGTAGAGACATTGCTCAAAAACTCAATATTTGCAAGCGTTTTTGAGTTTCGCAATCGACTAAAAAAGGCTAAAATAAGGAGGAATTATTTTGTACGAATCAAATACTAGAATTGCCTTTATAGAAGAATATCTTTCCAATTATGAGAATAAAATCAAGTTGCGTAATAGTCGCGGACTTTATGATGAAGCAAAGTTTTTTGAGTTATTTGCTAAGGAAATTGCAAAACTGTGGTTTGGGCAAGAATTTAATAATTTGAATACTGAAAACCCCAACCAACCTTGTGTTGATTTAATATCTGACGATGAGCAAACCTATATACAAGTAACCACTGTGAAAAACCTTCCCGCCAAAATAAAAGCAACTCTCGAAAAAATTGAAAAATCCACCGATCCCAAAATTAGTGCGATAAAAGACGTAAAATTTATTGCGCTGAACAATGATAGCATTGAAAAAGTCGGAGACTATTCAGGAGAGAATAAGATCGGAAAGGTTTCTTTTACAACAGACGATGATTTGATTACGACAAGAGATCTTCTTCAAAAGGCAACGAATGATCTTGACTTTCAGCTTGAACTATTTGAACTGCTTAAAAGAGATGTGGATAGCATTGAAAAACCTTTGGATGAGAAAGAAGCAACTCCAGATGAACAGATGCAAAAGTTATTTCACTGCGCTAGACGTAATTCCAATATCCTTGATTTTCTTGATGCTGATCCTATGTGTCGTCTTGATCCAGATATACTTTTAAAGGCGCAAGAGTTTGTCGATGATATTCGAGCAAAAGTATTGGGAGATTATATAGAATGGCATCAATCAACAGTGTATAAACGAATACAGAGATTTGCTTGTTTAACAGAAGAGTACATTGACTTTTTGGCTAATCATCAATATCTGCACACTATTAATAATGGAGTTCAGAAAATTAGAGTCCCCCCAAGCCCTAAGCACTATCAGGAAATAGAAAAAATCAAGAGCGAAGTTAGTGAGTTCAAAGAGAAAATACATGGGAGTTTTAGCCCAAGGACTGATGGGAATACATTGTCGGTGTAATGAAATGCTAAAGGTCTCTTCAATTTCAACAAAATATGCGGTACGCCCTGTGCGTTTATTGTTTTTGGTTTGCAACTTAACAGCTCCCGCAACCAAGTGAGAGAAGAGTGCAACCGTTTTGACTGTAGCCATTTTTATTTTTGCGAGTTGTTGATTCTCTTAATCTGTGGTTGATGATAAGTGCACAACATAGCGGTGGAAACTGATGGAACGTTACACTAGAAATTCAGCAAATCCTGTTGTAAAATGTTAATCAAATTTTTTCGGAAAGGCGAACGAAATTTTAGGAGGTGCATGGTGAAGAGGCGCAAAACGTTAATAGAAAAAAGGCTACAAGGATTATCTCGCAATGATACTGTGCTGTTTGCGTGGCTTTGTGCCGTGCGATGTTTGCCTTTTTTGGAATGGAAAGGCACATTTAATTACTGGCCCAAAGACGAGCGACAAAAGTTCTTGCTCTCTGCACTAATGGCCATAGATACGGTCGCTTATTCCACTTATTGCAACGCTCAGGCTATTGTCAACTATGCTTCTGATGATGCTTTTTATGCTACGGTATCGTTTGAGGGGTGTAGTGATGTTACTATCTTTTCTGCTATGAATATTATTGCCATGTCAACCACCTATGTTACTCACGGGGAGCATGATATTCATGAAATCGCAACTAAGGCTGCATATAGTTCCCACATAAATTTGGAATCCGTTCTCTTACAAGACTTAGAAGACATCGGGTCTGGAAAACGCACTTTCTACAATGACCTTTTGATGTATGGTACTTCATGGGACAACTTCCAGACAGCTTTACGAGATTTGGATTGTGCATATTGGGGAGAATGGTACGCCAATTTATTTACAAAGGGACTTTGCCTTGATGAAAAAGATAAGGCTGAAATAGAATTACGCTTGAACGCTCCGTATTCCGTTGTTGCGCAAGGTGCTACATCCGTTGCAAAGTATATGAGCTCTAGGTCAACTATAGAAGAAGTTGATAGAAATCAATCATCACAACCAAACACTAGCGCCCACGCCTCTCCAGTCTTTAATATTAACAACTCTCAACTAGCTATTGCTACAAATGGCTCATCTCAGCATTTTGATATGAAACGAGGAAAAAAACAAAGTGGTAAAGGCGTTAAAATTGGCATTGCGTTTACAATTTCAGCAATTATAGTATCAGTACTTATTGCTATCTTTTCGAACCAGCTCTCTGATCTTGGAAATAGTCTTTTTGGACGCTCTAACATGAGTGACAGTGATGATAGGTCTGAACTACTTATTGGAGCATGGGAAGTTAGGCACCTCGGCATGCCATCTGATGATGTAGATGTAGATGAAGAAATATTAGACATGTTCACGTTTGTTCAAAGAAGAGTGTTTTTTGAAGATGGAACGGGAGTAGACTCTGTTTTTGTTCGAGGCATTACCTACATTCATGAGTGGTTTACTTGGAGTATTCAAGGAGATTCTCTCTCGGTAGAAGGAGGGCTTTTAAGTGGAGAATTGACATTACCATTCAGAGTTACAGAAACCACTTTGTTTTTTGGATATGATGGGAGTCAAGGCTCTCAATTTTTAGTTAGAGTAGACGATGATGAAGTATATCTTCAAACTCAAGAAGATTTATTAATTGGAGAATGGTTTTATTATTCAATAACCGGAAGAGAGGCCGAGTTGTTTTCATTTTTTAGCGGCGGAGTTGGATTTTTTGCTTTTATAGAAGATCATGAATGTATTTGTGAATATGACTGCCCATGGATATTGTCAGGATTTTACTGGGAACTAATTGGGGATAAAATACAATTATTTTTCCCTATCTCTCCATGGAACACTAGTTATGAAATTTGGGATGCACAGTTTATTATGTCTGAAAATGCAGTTTCTATTACAATACATAACAAGACATATACTCGCAATCCCTCAACACCTTGGTTTGACATGCCCCCATTCTTTGATCCAAGTTTTATGTTAGTAAATTGATTCATAATTGACCCTTTTTAGCTCGCTTTTAACGGAATAATTGTTTGCGGAGCTGGAGGTCTTCCACCAAGACTACTGTGTGGTCTGATTGTATTGTAATACGTTACCCATTGCTTGGTCAATACTTTTGCTTCATACATATTTCCAAATATTTCGCATTTGAGAAAATTATCTCTCATTCTGCTATTGAAACTTTCGCAATAACCGTTTTCCCAAGGACTTCCGGGTTCTATGTAAGCTGTGATAACCTCAACATTTTTTAGCCATTGCCTAATTCTGTTAGATGTAAATTCACTAGAATTAAGTCTGGGGAATTTTCTTTTTAAGAGAAAGAATAATGCCAGACATAAAATTAAAGAACAAGCATCTAACATCAGACGACCGCCGGGAGATAATGGAATGTCTGTAAGCGTCAAGCCTGATGTCACCTACAAAAATAGTGAGAATGTTGTTTAAACTACTCTAAAAAGTTGTAGAAAAGTAAGTGCGACTTTTCTCAACGAAATTGGAGTAAGCGCAATGAATATTAGAGAAGAAACGATAAAGCCCAGAGAGTTGGCGACAAATATCCGAATGACGCAGTGGCTCTTAAATCATTGATTTTACTAACTTTTTCAAAAACTCCTATATCGCTACTCCGACCAGCAGGAGTAATTATACAGAACGTAAATCTGTAAGGCTACTTCTTTTATGGTATTGACGCCCCCAATATTAATGCTTCTACTCTCTGCTAAAACAAGTCTGTGCCTTGCCTCTCTATTTTCAACTTTCTCTTGCATTCCAATAACATTTAAGTTACAATTACAGCGCAAAAAAATTGTTGTGCAAAGAACACGTTAGGATGCTTTCTTTTGTGTACAAACACTCTCAATAACATCAGAAGCTGCGCACTAATGGGCGTTGAACGGAGAAATTTTAAAATGAGTAGACATACGCAACCGCCGGAAGATTTGCTTGGATTTTCAAATTATGTGAAAGGTCTATGTGACTTTGCTACAAGTTGTACAACGCCTATGACCATTGCCCTCCAAGGGGATTGGGGTAGCGGTAAAACCAGCGTCATGCAAATGATGAAAAACAAGCTGGATAAAAGCAGTACATACTGCGTATGGTTCAATACTTGGCAATTTTCTCAATTCGATGCTTCAGAAACCCTATCTCTTGCGTTGATTAGAGAAATTGTCAGAGATTTGAAGATCTCTTGCGCACCTGTTGCAAAAGATATCTTAGGAAGCCTCGATATAATTGAAAAGGCAAAGAGCACCCTCCCTTCGATTATAACCGCCCTCTCAAAGCTGATACCTAACGTCGGTAATGAGGTCGCAGAGTTCATTCAGGCGTTGAGCACCACAAAAACTGCGCCTGCAACAGAGGCTATCGCCGAACTAAGGGGAAATTTTGAAGAGTGCATTAAAGTCGCACTTGAAGAGCACAAGGTCGAGCGGATTTTGATTTTTGTGGATGACTTAGACAGACTGCAACCCTTTCGCGCCATAGAGTTGTTAGAAGTTCTAAAAATCTTCTTAGATTGTGAAAACTGCGTATTTGTTCTGGCACTGGATTATGATGTAGTTATCAGCGGGCTGGACAATAAATATGGCTCTGAGATTGCTAGTCGCAAAGGAAAAATTTTCTTTGACAAAATTATTCAAGTACCATTTAGAATGCCCGTTGACGAATATAATGCAGATGACTTCATTGAAGAAGAGCTTGCTAGGCTTGACTTGAATAATCAAGATATTAGCGAGTTCTCTAAATTGCTTGAGCACTCTGTCGGATACAACCCAAGAAGCATGAAAAGGCTGTTCAGCTCATGTTCCCTGATGCTAAAAATAAAGAAAGAGTTACAAAAGCCGTATAAGAAAAAAGTCTTTTTCGCCCTGTTGTGTATGCAACAGCAATTTGAGATATTGCATGATGCCCTTGCCAAGAACATCAAACAGTTGGAGCTTGAAAAATTAAAAATCTTACTACAGGGAGTAAATATCTTTGAAATTGACGAGAATGACTTTGAAGAAGCGAAGGTTTTTTTGAAACATTTTGCTAGAGTGCTGGGTGGCATAAGTGAAGATTCTTTGGTTCTTCTCCAAGAGTTGCTTCCGTCTTCCGACTTAACTAGGAGTGTGGGAGATGACTCAGCGCAAAAAGGGAAACGCACTGTTACTTTTTTTGAATATAAGAATACAGTATACAAATCTACAGGTCAGTCGCTTCGCCCGGCGACTCTTGCGCTCAGACTCATTAAGGACTACCTATTGAAGGAAAATAAATCTGCTGACAATTTAGAAAAAATGCTAAGCACTGACATCACCGACAAATTCTGGTCACCGCGAATCCACCCATTTAACGATGATAGCGATAAAGCAAAGCTCAAGACTAACGTCTTTTCAGACCAAAAAGACCTTATTACATCAAGCGATGGCAAGAGCTTTGCAGTTGCAAGCAGTTGGGGTTCGTGGGAAGTTTCAAACCTAATTGAACTATTGAAGTTTGAGAATGAAGTCACGATATCAAGCAACGACAAAAACACTGCTCATCAGTAGCTTGCACATCCCATACACTGAAAATAACAAGTAGAGACTTTAACCTATTCCGTTGTTTGAAAAAATAGGTTCTACTGCTATATATATTCCGCTGTAATCGGGCTCTGCCGAGGGCTGAGGAATAACAAACGGCTCGATTATTCGAAAATGCAGATTCAGCAACTTATCTTGATTTAATTAGATTAATAGCACACTCATTGGCACACCTATCTAACTCCAGAACAAACTCTTTTATTAAATTTTGACCAGTCTTTCTTCTGATTGCTGCAATGTAAGGGTTCATAACGGTTGCACGCAGTACAACAAGTCCTTCTTTTTTATATTCGTTTTTTGCATTCCTTATCTCCCATGCATCAAATAAATCTTTGAAACTATCATAATTGTAATATTCATCGTCCATCTTTGTTTTGGATAAAAAGAATGATTGAGAATAACTGTGCTTACTGGATCCCTGTTCAATATCAATGGAGAAATTTTTGTAAACCTCATTGGCCAATGCGTTCATCCTTTTCAAAGAGCGATCTGAATTTCTTTTAATGACGAACACACAAATATTCGTATCAGGTATTAAAGAAAATGTCTTGAACTCATAATGTAAGTCAGCAGAATGATTACTATCATTATGTATTTTTTTCCATGTAGAAATCCATTCGTGTAATTCTCGTGCCACAATAAAAGACTCTCTTATTATTGTTCCGTGATTTTTTCTGTTGAGAGGTATCATCTTTGACGAAAACCATAAAGCAGAAGCAGCCGCACCTGGTTTCGAGCCTTCTAATATAAATGGAGCAAAAGCGTCTGTTTGTATATTGTCCTCCTTGTGCGGAACATCAATTTCTTTGATATACTTCGGTGGATTATGTAGCAAAGCATTATGTTCTGACGAAGTTATATAAGGAGCGCGTTGCATAATGAAATGCCTTACTCTGTCATTCCGAAATGCAATAACACCACACGGATAGGGAACGTAACCGAGCTTATGTGGATCAAGCGTGATGGAATCTGCAAACTTAAATGCCAAAAATGATTCAACTAACGGTTTTCCGCCCCATCCAATAGTTTTGTATTTCTTTTTATGATCTAAAGAAAAATTGATTTCATCTCTTACAAATCCTGATATTATATCATTTCTATCTTCAGTATTTAATGCAAAATCTTCTTTGTTTAACAAATCAAGTATATTGCTGAAATGCAAAGTCACTTTTTTTAAGCTATTTATAAATTGCTTGTCATCAATATCTTTACTTACTAGTTTATTTTTAATGTCGTCTAATTTTCTTTTGTATGATTCTACTATGTAATCCTCACATAGAGCAACATTATTCAATATGTACTCAATAACAAAACTGATTTTTTCTTTTATGCTACCATCATATTTACTCCCCGAAATTTTTTCTGATATTCTATCCAATAACGCCATTAATTGTCCCTCAGTAGCATCCCCAATGGGAGATTTCAGGTTTGCAGAAAAATCCTCTTTTTTTACGATATCAATAACATCAGCATACTTAGTGATTATTTCTCTCAAACTCCTTAGTTGCTCCACATGCTCAATATCGTTATGCATACTGAGAAGTATCCGCATTTCGTCCTTGCAGGACTCAAGCTTATGCTGTCGTTCTATTAGGCGCCCTTTTTTCAGAGATGATACTTTTTCTAATACTTGAGTAATAATAAGATTTTTCTTTTCATCCACATTTGAGTTTTGACATTCGTTACTAGATAGTTTTGAGTATATTTTATTCAATAAAATGTCTAGCTCTTCCTCTGCATCTAATCTGAATATTGATGAAACATATCCACCCCACGCTGAATCGATATGAACCCAAAAACTCTTATTATCCATTTCGTACTTTTTTCTCAAATCGATAACCTTGTGAATAGGGTCAACAGCGCCTTCCTCTGTTGTTCCTGCAATCGCAATTACAGCAATAGGTATTTTATTTGAATTAATTGCAGAATCAATTTTATTTTCTAAATCTTTCATGTCAAGTCGAAAACTCGAGTCAGAATTAACTAGTACAGCATTAGAGTGACCTATGCCAAGCAAGTCGGCAGCTTTTTTAATTGAGTAATGAGCTGTCCCTGAACAAAAAATAACAGGTGGAAACTCTGCGAAAATTTTGCCCATATTATTGCTTAAACTATATTTTGACTTTTTTAATAGTTCAGACGATTTCTTGCTTGCTTCTTCGATTGAAACATCAAGTTTTCTTCTTAAAGCTGATATGAAACGAGATAGCAAATATATTGATTCATTAGGCTTAATAAACAACAAGTCTTTTTTGTGAATCTCTTTTATATCTTTTAATGCAGGAGTTTCCTCAGTGTGGCTAGGGAGTTTTATTTCTATGTCTAATTTTTCTCGAATTGCTACATCTTGAATTGCTAAAGGGTAATACTTTATAATTCTCGCTACCCATAAGGCTTCGATATTTGCTATTGTGCCTCCTGATGCAATATGTGCCCATCCAAATTCATCTTTTAATTTACCTCTATATTCTTCCCATTCTGATGGTGTCGCATCTTTCGACGGTGGTTGTGGAGGTGGCGTAAAACCAAGCATTTCCAATATATCATTGCAAGCTTCAATTTCCCAATCTACAGTCACGGGCGCAGCTTCAGGGGTGCAGTTATTAGAGTTATGCAACATTCCAGCAACATAACCTAATGTCGCTGGAATTGACACATCCGACAACATATGACCAATATAGCGAGGGCTATAAAACGGAAAATTTCTCCTGAGTTTAGCAATCATATCCATTAACCCTAAATGAATTTTGTCAAATTCTGCTTCATTTTCGCGTTGAGTTTTTTTGTCAATCAAAATTGCATCACTTGGATAATAATTACGCCTCCAATGTACATAGTCTTGGAGTATTGTTGTTACTGACTCAATTAGAAAGTCAGAATTTTCTCCTTTGGGACCCAAAAACCAGTTCAAATGTTTCATTCATGATTACTCCTTGTTTGTATTTTCCGTGTACTTGACCATGATGCTTGATGTTTAAGTAACCTGCAAGCGCTACGCTAGCCTGATACTTAACGTACAAATCTTAGAACTTGCTCATAATGTATAAAAACTTTATAAACAATTCATACGCATCAAAACAATGCTGTCAAATGTTCCATTTTATCATACAATAATGAGTTGTAGTTTGTAAAATTATTAATCTTAATTCACAATACTTTTTTCTAATCAATGACAATTCAAGACACATATGTTATAGACATTAAAAATAGTGCATTTGATATTTACACAACTCGCACATATATGCTATAATACTTGCATATTATTTTGCTTAATATTTGCGCCGTTTTGTATATTATTTTGCTTAATACTTGAACAGCATGAAGGGTGTCGGTCTTATGAAGAAAGGTAGCACACACGGTCCGTATATAAACGTTCTTTCACAAAACATTCAATATCTTCGCAATGCACACGGGCTTTCGCAACAAAAATTAGCTGATCAACTTTCATTGACGCAAGGGACAATATCGCATTATGAGAATGCTCAGGCTATTCCTGAACTGTCCACAGTGATTAATATAAGTAAATATTTCGGCGTAAAAATAGATGTTCTTATTGAAAGAGAACTTACCGATGACAATATTTCAGAATTTTGCGATTATGACTTTATCCCCGATAAATTGCGAAAAAGCAACAGCTTTGGATTTGTTGAACAAAAATTAAAGCGATTTGCGAGTAATGAATATTATTGTTACTATTGCAACACTGATAAAGACAAAATTCCAGACCAAAATGATCAAGAGCAATCCGTGAAGATACAAGAGGGATTATTAATGACCGGCGAAATTTTTGGTCCAAAACATCTATTAGTAGATGCCTCTTTTGGAAATCATGAATATAGTGGCAAGTGGATATGTAATAATTTTCATATATACATTTCGCTCGAAAATAAACATCGTGAGGAAAAATGTTTAATAGTCCTTCCCCATACCTATTCACCCAAACCTTATATAGGGGGTATGGGATGCATTCTTTCAATATCTACGGGGTCACAGCCGGTGCCTTGTTACCAACATATAATTATATCATCAACCAAAATTGAAAATGCGTCTCTTCTTAGTTACGGGTTTATGGATAGATTTAAGCTAGGAAAAAGAAGTTATCATTGTCATTTTGATAGCAAAATAGATATGTATACATATAATGATATTAAACATTTGTTGAGTGTGGAAGAAGAATATATAAGAATTAAATGTTGAAAAATTCCAGATTATCCTGTATGGTCGCAGGCGAGATATACTCGTTTACCAATTAAATTTAGCATAATCTTGCAATTTCGCAGAGCACTGTTATGAAAGTCTCCGCAGGATATTCGCTACCGGCTGTTATCTTAAAGGATGATGTTTCTATGCAGATTTGATTTCTGCCAATACTTCCCGCTAACGATGGTTCAGTTACCTTAACTTCTGCAAAGCTACGCACAGCAATTTGGCTTGACTCTTCTGAACGTTTTGCTAATTGTTCTCCTGCTACTTTCCTGAGCTTTTGTTGCCAGTAGTAATATTTATGCTCACCTATGCCTTTGCGCAAACAGAACGCGTCCGCTGTTTCTCCGCTTTCTGCTCGCTCTTGCAACGCCGCAACCCACTGCGACATTCGGATATTTGTCGCAAACTCTCTGGACTTTATCGATTCTTCTCTAGTGTTCATCGCGTTTACTCCAATTCCGTTGAGAAAAGTCGTACTTACTTTTCTACAACTTTTTAGAGTAGTTTAACAACATTCACACTATTTTTGTAGGTGACATCAGGCTTGA
>Ga0123355_10018584_pt1 | contig 11036 bp, 9 predicted proteins | sample TergutEmb28metaG_3_FD_89872 | JGI IMG/M metagenome (GOLD analysis project Ga0123355, IMG submission 89872) | Embiratermes neotenicus P1 segment gut microbial communities from Petit-Saut dam, French Guiana - Emb289 P1 | ecosystem: Host-associated > Arthropoda: Insects > Digestive system > Gut ...
TGAAGATGGTCGTATTAACGGCCGAAACATGTTGAGCATTGAATGAGTATTGAATAAATAATAAAATAAGTGGCATCAAGTTGGTTTCTCTTTACTCAACTATAAAGATGATGCACGGTCCCAAAAACAAAAGATTAAAAAAAAAAAATTTAACACAGTGTGGTCCGAGATAGCAGGCAAGCGAGGGGTTGGTTATGGCTGTAAACAGGGGACAACCAGATGAAGGGTGGCTGTTACAATAGTGAAAGTTTTCCCAAAATATCTCAGTGAACGCCAAGCCACGCCATCTGTACACTCCCTGAAATAATGCATTTTGCCTCTCGTATTCTCTCTTAGAACATTTTATATTCCTTGGTGAAGGATCCTACCTGACACCTTGCTAGCTAATCCGCTGGCCAAAACATTTCTCGCCTTCTAAGGAACCAAAGGATGTATATAATGTTCTACTTTTGAGCTTCTCCGCCGTGTGGTGGTTAAATGTTACTACGTTTCAGAGGAATGATCTACCTCGGAGCATTTATCCACTACACGATGCATAAGCCCAAAAGAAGACTGTCATCTCAACAGCCACCGCGAAAACCTGCAAACTGGACGAATAGGTTCATTACCGAATTCACGAAAATGATACACGTCCTAATTACGGCCTTCCTGACAGCGGTGACATGTAAACTGACTGACAGGTACCAAAGGCAGAAGGTGCCTCCCAAACGCTCACCAATAAGCCAGACAACACGGCGTTACACTTCAAGAGACCTTGATATCCATGGCCGTGACAACTTCATATTTCAAGCATAACATCTGACACAGAACTCCATACCTAGTACGGAATATCTAACACATAACCACATACCGCGCGAAGGATATCTGACACAGAACCATATACCTCGCGCAGAACATATGGCAGAACTCCATACCTCGCGCATAACATCTGACACAGAAACGCACACCTCGCACAGAACCCCATACCTCGCACAGTACCACATACCCCAGGCAGAACACACACACAGAACTCCGTACCTCGCACAAGACATCCGGCACAGAGGTCCACGCCTTACACATAACTTCACATCTGACCCCAGGCATTGACAAATCCTGGGCATCACGTCGACATGGCGTCAAGATAATTTGTCGTGGCGCCTAGAACGTCGGAAGCATGTACTGTAATTAAGACATTCTTTAATTCCGGTTCCACAAGCACTTCGTCATTACACAGGTCGTTCTTCGCCACAAACGAATGGTGTAACTACCACAATCAGTTTAGCGTAATACGAAAACAAATGCGTGGAACGCTAGGCGTGCTGGCCGCGATTAGCGAGGAGGACACTACGACAGACATAAGGAGCGGGGCCTCAGAGTGCGTGGTACTTTGAACATTACTTCTGTTTGACTGCGGACTTTTAGCATGGAAACTTTTTATTCTAATGAGTTTCTAGGAAATCTTAGTTTTTTATGTTTTTCAATTCCCTTTAATAACAAGTCACAAAAAGTGGCACCATTTCAGAGGAATTTCCTCAGTGTGCTTAATATCTCGTCATTTATTAGACACACAGACAAACAAAACGAGCAACAGTAATAGGTGAAGGTTTAACACACACACACACACACACACACACACGCACATACACACACACACACCACATTCCGCTATGTCACCTTAATGTCATCCTTCCAATCCTCATTACACAATCCAAGCGATTTGAATAAAGAGAGACCAACTTGATGTCACTTGCTTATTATTTCATTATATAATGCTCAACATGTTTCGGATGTATTAACATCCGAAACATGTTGAGCATTAAATAATGAAATAATAAAACAAGTGACATCAAGTTGGTCACTCTTTATTCAACTATTAAGATCACGCACGGTCCAATAAACGTAAGATTCCAAGCGATTTGTTTTCTTTTGCGTTTAACTTACTTCTGACTTCATGAAGCAAGTGCGTATTAAGGAGCTGACAGCAGCACGACAGAGCACGCAGGTTCATACCATGTTCATGAGATTCTATTACTGAACAATACCCTAAGCCAGCTGAATCCGGCCGAGAATATCGTAATTACTGTTTTTAAGATGCAACTTTCGCCGATCCCAGAGGCCGCACGATCTAAGGCGTGGGTCTGCGATCGTTCGCGTGTTGGGATTGTGGGTTCGAATCCCGCCGGGGGCATGGATGTTTGTCTCTTGTCAGTCTTGTGTGTTCTCAGATAGAGGTCTCTGCAACGGGTCGATCCCTCGTCCAGAGATGTCCTACCGAGTGCGGTGTGTCTGTGTGTAATCTCGAAACCTTAGTAATGAGGTGGCCCCGGTCCAAGATGGGCCGCTGCACCAGAGGGAAGGTAACGGGGGGGAAAAAAGACAGAGTGAGAGAGAAACTGTCACTGTTATTTTCTTATGAGCCTGCAGTATGTACTTTACAATTACCCCATGCGTGCTACATGTTTTGCCCATCTCACCAATTTTTACTTAATATCCCTAACAGTATTAGGTGATCAGTACAAACGACATTCATCGTCGGACCTCCGCTGTGGATCGTCAGACACGAAAACAAGGCTGAGTTTGTACACGTGCATACGAAATGCGTTCTTTGCTGTCCTGTAAGCCTCACTGGGCCCTGTGTTTGTTTACAAGTCTGTTCTATGTCAAGTACGGGTTTATGTACTATGCGCCCCTTCCTTAAAGAAATTCATTTCAGTCTGCGGGATGAGACGTTCACGGTGGTGACAACGAACATCAACTGGTGTTACTGAATCCAAGCCTGTGATCTGACAGCTCGTGTCCAATGTGTCGGGAGAATCTGCCAGCTCCTCCTTCAGGGTAGAACATTCACCCTCCACGCGGAGGTATCTTTCTCGTAAATGCTGGTACCCACCTATGCACCAAACCACACGGCTTTACACGTCGTAACACCGTAATTTAGGTGAAGTTTGATGTCTTGAGTATCTGCTATAGAGGGTCGATATGAATCAAAAAGGGATTCAGTGGGCAATTTTTGGCTGAGACAATCCAACATGAAGGAGATGATGACAGACCCAAACTGACAGGCAGGCTCCCCCCCCCAAAACACGTACACAAGTGCCCAACAAATATAAATGGTTTCCAAATATTTGTATCTTGTACAAGTTAGGTTCGAATAAATGTAAATCCCACTGCAGCATATCACACCATTTCTTTGCCTTGCTTCTGTCAAAGTTGGCAGATGTTTCTACCGACTGCCGACTTCATGAAAATTTCGGTGAAATTTTGTTTTAGGTCCTTTTGCGCCTTAAGCTCATGCAGATTATACACACAAACACAATTCCTACCTCATAGTAAAACAACATATCCACCATCAGACCAACCGGTTAATGCTGTTTTCCATTATTTGAAAACCACAGATAATTAGTTTAAAATTCTTAAAGACGACACTCAAGGTTTCTGTCATAGATAGCCACTTTCTTGGATGTAAAGCCGTGCAGTCAGAGGAACCTGCTGCCTCCAGCATCAAGGAAGATGACAAGATATCTGGTTCCCACGGGTACTACTGTTAAGACGATAATCTTTAAACGATTCATCAGTTTTATCAATGAAAGGGACAAACCTCCTGTCCAGTTTCATGAAGATAGATGAATTTATTCTTCAGACGTATGAGGACACATATACACAGAGAACACACACAGCCATTTTAAACTGTTTTTTTTTTCTTCTTCGGAAACGAGCTTAATTAAAAGGAACGTTAAGTATGTTGGGCAAAGTGCTGTGTTCGCATTGCTTGACACAACCACTCCATGAAGCCGTATGCCTCTCCTTGACCCCTCAAAAACGTGGGTGTAAAACTGTACCAAGTCTGAAACCGTGTACGTATTCATTTGCTGCTTATTTGAAAACGCAGTCAGTAACAGGCTACACAGCGTCCATGGGAATTGGCAGGGATTTGGAAGAAAGTGTCTGTGGCATAATTAAAGGTACTTTCCGCAACTCCTCCATCTTCAGTGTAAAAGTTTACCTCATCCAACGTTAGTGCCCACCCACCAGGTATTAGCCGGTGTTAATGTGGGAGGGGCCTATTGTATTGTATTGCACACACAACTAAACAAACATAGCACGACCAGAAAGCATGGCGTCACAAGTCGGACTACAGCATGAATGTATTTGACGGGGTTATCATGGCGGTGACCGTATAGATTACTTTGTTATGGGATGTGACACCGTACAGCATAGAGACAACCAGGCCTACCAACATTTCGGAGAAACCTGCTACCTCCATCTTCAGGACAGAACAGTAAGCCTCTACCTCGAAGATGGAAATCAACAGATCCTTCCGAAACATTCGTAGGCCTTTCTACCAGACTACACGGCGACACAGCCCCTATACAGTTCTCTTCAATATGAAACTAACCTGTAACTCCAGAAAGTTGCATTCACACAGCAAGTCAGTCCACCCTTCTAACTTGTATTCGGGATGTGTCCGGTTCGAACACCGGTAGGGACAGACACTGTCGTGACTGAGGTATTGTATGGGTTCCTTCACGGCCATTTGCTTTCATGTTTCTTTTTTCTTTCTTTCTGTATTCAGTAATAATTCTACCATTCGATTCTAAAGGACCTAGCTTTGAGATACTGACAGCGAAGTTTAATAAACTGCAAATAAACATAAATATTACAGTCTTCTGCTGGCCCCGTCGTGGAGCCTGGCAGAAATTTACCCCCTCTTCAGGGTAGACGTGCCACCAGACGACACAGTGTCACATCCCAGCAGGCTGAAATTTTCGTGCAAAACTCTGTGAGAACCTAAAATCTCACTGACGTATAAATAAACCAGTAAGCAAGCAAACAAACTAACTAAAACACTGCCTTCACATATGGTCTAGCATTACGGGAAGGGTACTGGTGTCGAGCTCTGCCTCCCAACAAATCTCTGTAACACTGTACCATGCCTTCGTCTTCTTCCTCGTCATCGGTGGCCGCCAGGACGGCGATGTCACTGCTGCTGCTGTCCTCTCGGACCACTGTGCAGGGCTCGGAGGCTCTCCTCAACCATGACATGGCAGTGTTCTAGCAAGAGCGGCACATGTCACTCCAGTCACACTCACTCACACACTCCTCTCACACGCGAGACCCGATCGCTACTGATCGAGAGGCACTCCGAGTCGCTCCGCCTGGTGCAGCTCTGCTGCATGGCGCACGCTCGCTCAAATCGTCTCAAACTTTCTCCAGTTGGGGAGGACTGGGTTTGGGGCTAGCTGACTGGAGCCGGGATAGCTCTGTCGGTTTAGCGATTATGCTACGCGATGACTGACCGAGGAATTTGGGTACCGCAGCGTTCAGATCGGCTCTGAGGCCGATGGGTACCGGGAGCTGTTTGTCTCGCGATAAAGTAGCCACAACGTGAAGCTGACACTCACTTCCACACAGCGCTTATGTTTAGAATACGTAGTACTATTCTACAACTGACCTTTTTTATGTTTTGCTGACCGTGCATCTCAGTATAATCTCGGTAATTAACCAACTTAATGCACAAATTCTTGTTTTATAATAAGATTTATTATATGCCTCTACATGTTTCGAGCCCTATGTGCTCATCATCAGGAGGTCAAAATTGTGTTATACAGCATCTGATATCACACCTGTAGGTGGCCGTCCCATCCCGTCCTCTCTCAACCTGTGCACCGGACGGCCACCTACAGGTGTGACGATACCAGTTGCTGTATAATACAATTTGACCTGATGATGAGCACGTAGTGCTCGAAACATGTAGAGGAATATAATAAACTTATTATAAAACAAGATTTTGTGCATCAAGTTGGTTAATTACCAAGATTACCACTGGCGTGAAAGCTTACGCCTTCACCGCACAGGGAAAATATATAGATCGTGTCAAAAACATGAAATCTCTTTCAATGCATGACCGTCTTCCCACCGTTTACCACTTGTTAGGTGTTTCGTTTATGACATGCCCAAAGTCAAATTTATGCACGGCTCTAACTACACAGAACACCAAATAAAATAACTGTATTATCCAACACCCACAAAACACGATCGCAATCCGAGCTAAATGTTTTTAATTGGAATATATCGGTCATTGGTCACAAACGAGAAGCGGTCGACTTTCCTAAGCACAACTGAAAATTCCTCAGTCACTATCAGTAACTGCATGGGACATGGTCCCCTAGAAACTGTTACGGAATCCATGTACACAGCAGGCCGCCACTGGGCTTTGTCTAAATCCTGTGCACGCCCTCTCATCCTATTTCTTTAAAATCCATTTTAATGTTATTCTTTCATATACGCCTAGAAACTCCAAGCAGTACGGTTCATTCCCTTTGCTTCTCCAACTCAGATGTACGAATTTATCTGCTTCTATCGTGCAACACACCAAGCCCATCTCATCCTCCTGGAGCACAGTATGAACCAGTGAATGACATACTTGAGCGACGGGTGCAGAATGACTTCATGACACAAGTACAGTGCAGACGAGTCCTCTCTAAAACTGAATCTGGTCGAAACTGGGCGGCCTGTAACCCGACATACATCTTAGTACAGGCAGATCATTAAATCAAGCACTTGAAGAGACATGGGGAAATAAGAAACACATGCAAAACAGTATTTGGGGAGTTTCTTCTAAAAGGACATTTACTGAGATTTAGAAGGAACATGCGACATGACATGAACATTACGGAGTGCGAGGAAGTGGAATGGGGTGAACCGGGCCTAGGAGTGGGCGCAATGACATGCTTGTGTGAGCAATGTCATGAATCTTTCGAGCTCCATAAGGGTATGGAACTTCCTGAGCACTTGGGAAGCTGCATGTTCAGAATGTCCGGCCGTCCGTCCGCCTGCCTTCGTTAAATATGTGTGATTTGAAGACGTCAAGGGTAATGACTGATTATGTACCGCAGTATATATTTGACAAACATGCGCCAATACATATTCAAACACATCAGTTTCCGGAAAAGCAGAATTATTGCTAACACAGTGAACAAGCAGTCGGAAATCGGACAGAATTTCAAATCTGAATAAGACCTGAACTGCTCAACAAATATCAATTTTTAGTTTGTCGAATGAGCTTTGTGTGTGTGTGTGTGTGTGTGTGTGTTTTGTATGTGAAGAAAATAAGGCTCGATCTGTACAAAGAATGTACAGTAGCAATTAACATCTCTGACATGAAAATAATTCAGATCCGCCCAAAAAGTTTGGTGTAGACCCACAATACCAAATTTAATCAAAATTAGCTCTGTATTGAAATTAAGAATACCGTATGAGAGGACATAACCTGCCCATCACGAACGTTAACAGCCTTCTTGCATGTAATGTCACGTTGTCTGGTAGGCACATACCGACGGTTCGGAGTAACCAGTTGCCTCTATATGAAACGAGAGGCCATATATACCAGGCTAGACGGCGTGGCAATCAGACGAATGTTATCCTCATAATAACTACCGTCAGAACTTCAAATGTCATTTCCCGTTAAGAGTTCATGATATCTTCAAATAAAACGTTAGAAATGATGGTATATATACAGTACACTAAGAAGAGTTGGTTATTCAGCTTGCACCATTTATCCCAACAAAGCACAGTGGTTACATCGCACAAAGACACCAGTTGCTCTGTAACAGTCTAAAATCACGCACATTGCCCAGTGTTTCATGTCATTCTTCACAACAACCATCGATTATTTACTGTGGGGTACTAAACGAACCTTCACAAGGCCGTGCCATGGTTAAGACGAGTAGATGCCGGACTGTCACCACGAAGGCCCGGGCTCGATCCTAGCTCAGTCCACGTGAGATTTATGGTTGATAAAGGGGCATTGGTACGGGGTTTTTCCGAGTACTTCGGTTTTACCCTGTCAGTAACATTCCACCAACGCTCCTTACTCACCTTCATCTACACGCTACTCTCACCAGAAGGACAAATGGGAGAAGCCTGAAAGTTTCCAAAAACCAGTGCTCTTTCAGAAATCGGGGAGCAATGGATACGAAAGAACTTTCACTATTTCTTTTGTTTAAACTTTTGTAAGGAGTCAGCTATTTAAACTCTAGTGCACGGTTTAGGCAAAACGTATTATTTGAACAGAAAATATGTAATACGAAATAAACGGTAAAGGTAAAAGTAAAGCAGTCCCATTACAGGCCTGGAGTGGCCCAGAGGGTTCCAGGAAGTTAAGGTTCCTAGATTACATGACAACGGCACAGGATGGTGGTAAGGTTGTCAACCTTACGCACCGGCCGCCTTTACCCCCAGGATATGCTCCTGGTACTCGTTTCCGTTAGAGGCTGAGTCCACCCCAGGGCCATAGTGCGATCGGAAGGATTTTGTGTCAATGAAAAATTCCAATGACACCAGCTGGGATCGAACCAGCGGCATTCCGATTTGTAGCACAGCACCTTAACCACTGTGCTAACGCGGTCCCCGACATAAACGGTATTTTGTGGAAAATAAACCATTATGCAGCATTTCTTAAAAACACAGTATATTTTCTCGTTGCCTACACATATAAAACTGTTCTCTAGGGGCATTTTCCTCAGCAAAAGGCAGGACTTTAGAATCTTGAACAGGTAACAGAGAAACTAAAAATTTTACCCACACTACAATAAATGTACCAAACGTCTGGGCGTCAAAAAGGTCACGCTGCAGCTCACTTTGATTCTGTGTGCCCAACACAAAACTACGACCCTGCCTTGTGTCTCCAGTGTGGGATGCTGCGAGCGGAAATCACATCTCTAGACAGGAGGGAGAGTAGACCCCAGGAGCCAGTGTGCCGCCTTACACCAGTGTTGCCAACTAACCTCCCCCACTACGCAGGCTGCCTAAATTATGCCTGTTACGACTCCAGGAATATAAATAAAAGGGTATAAAGGCGCATTAGAAATGCACACAAGTCTTCTGCGATGTTATGCCGTGCCGACCGGTAAACAGTTACCGGCACTGTGGAAGAGCGCAGTGCCTCCATCTTCAGGGCAGGACGATGCTTATATCAAGAACTCTTACTTACTCCATAGAGCAGAGTCCTTCTTGAGAAACTAATAGGTTCTCAGCTAGTCAAGACATTCCCCGCATTTTATGGAACCCGAAACTTCATTACCGCAGTCACAAGTGCCCGCCACCTGTCCCGAATCCTGAGCCAGCTCGATCCAGTCCATACACCCACATCTCACTTCTTGAAGATCCGTCTTAATATTATCCTTCCATCTACGCCTGGGTCTCCCTAGTGGTCTCTTTCCTTCAAGTTTCCCCACCAAAACCCTGTATACGCCTCTCGTCTACCGCCCTCCCCTCCCCAAAGCGCTACATGTCCCGCCCATCTCCTTCTCGATGTTATCACCTGAGCAATATTGGGTAAAGAGTACAGATCATTAAGCTCCTCATTAATATCAAGTACACTGCTCATCCAAAATGCCGGTAAGTTATGAGTCAACGCTGCGTAACATCAGTGAAGACTTCAACCTTCAACACCACTGAATCTCAGATCTTGGGGTCTTTCCTGTTGGGCACGCTTCTACGTCATTGAAGTTCGTCTGTTGCAAGTTAGTCACACTAGGGGTGCCACAATACACGGTCCGAAATGTATTTTGTAAAAGTCACAAAATCGGACAAGCTTTAAATAACACCCATAGACGTACCCACTTATCGTACATACGTCGACTTCCGATAAGCCCGACGGCGTTCCATTTCACCTTCTCGTACAGCAGGGTAAAGTACAGTAAAGTAAGGTTGCTACTAATATCCTTACTTAAGCACCACGCAGTGAAGACACAGGGAAAACGTAGGTTTAACTCCCGCTATTTTCGACCTTAGCACCAGAAGAATTTAAGTGAAAGCACAATCTCAGTGTAGACAGCCCGGTACGCTACTGATGAGTTCCGGTGGTGTCGTTCCTGATTGAACGATTCAGCGAGCGGACTGATGGGAAATGGTTCTCGGCCCCGTGGATACATCGTTCAGTCTATCCAGATGGGTCTCTACTGATTGTCCGTCTGCAGGTTTCTTTCATTCCACGGATCTCCTTCATCCGGTCCCGTTAATCCACAGGTCCTCTATCGTTCTTATACTGGCCTCATTGACCAACTCCTCCTCCTTCTCCCCCTTCTTCGTTTTCTTCATCTGTGTTGCTCCGGCCGGTTTTCGGGTCATGGCTGGCCTCCCTGATCTTTTTCCCCCAACTTTAGCCCTGGCATTAGTTTCTGCTATTGAACGGCAGCAGGCTACAAATTACGTAGGATTAACACCACATTTCGTTCATTTCTGTGTCTATTTACAGCACACTGCGAATTCCTTCCACTGCAAACGTGATGCCCTACATGAGGGGTGCACAAACAGGGACGCCCTTTATGTCACCCTTCTGGCGCACAGATATTTGAAGTGGCTCCTAGATATGTGGAAAATTTTTTATATCTTTTGATGGAAAATGTTGTAACACAAAACCAGAACAAGTGTTACAAATTTTCAGGTTTTCACGATGGGTGTTCTGCAAAGGATGGTAATCTTTTGGAGGTTTTCACATCGTGTAGTGCATTTGGTTTCTTCCTATGTAAATGGATCAATAAATAATGTTCAGTCACCCTGAAGATTGAGGCAGAAAGTTCCACTGAAACGTTCATAAGAACCATCGTATTACTCATACAACTATCATTCACTGCACTCCAAAGTACAACAGCGAAGTCACATGTACTGTTTGCGATTCGTCTTTCCCTGGATCCCAGGAAATCTGCACTTGCAGCCAAAGTAATCCTACGTACAAATAGACAATGTGTGACGGACGGTATAGATTGAACTATTAACGTTAAGGGACGTGTACTGCAGGTGCCGGGTGTTGGCAGGCACGTCCCTGGAAATGTGTTCTGGCGACTCTAATAATAATAATAATAATAATAATAATAATAATAATAATATCTTTCACGGGCGAAATAACATTATATGTGGCACAAATTGTAAATTCAGAACAGTTGCAATACTATATACCCTAGCAACATGGTTTGTTTCAGGTATATAATTGTCTTGGTGGGGAAACCGGAGGGAAGGAGACCACTGGGGAGACCTAGGCGTAGATGGGTGGATAA
>Ga0123355_10018585_pt1 | contig 11036 bp, 9 predicted proteins | sample TergutEmb28metaG_3_FD_89872 | JGI IMG/M metagenome (GOLD analysis project Ga0123355, IMG submission 89872) | Embiratermes neotenicus P1 segment gut microbial communities from Petit-Saut dam, French Guiana - Emb289 P1 | ecosystem: Host-associated > Arthropoda: Insects > Digestive system > Gut ...
CTTTCAGCGGTAAAGGTTACTTGGATTTTGATGAATTTCACCCCAAACTGGGGCTAAAATGGCACTTGAAAATGTTTAAGTAAGCCATTATTTGTCCAAGAAACGGCTTGATTACGCCATTTGTGCTAAAGTAAGTGCCTATGGGGTTTGGGGGAGAACCTTTTGTTTTACAAAAGGTTCTCCCCCAAGGTCTTAAATCTTTTGACTTTTAATCTTTAAATCCCTAAATCTGCGCACACTGAATCTCGTCGAGTAAATCCTTTACCTCGTCTAGCTTGACCATGAGGTCTACTACGCGTTGCTCGTGCGGGGGTAGCTTGTCGCGCATGGAAATTATTACATTCCATGGTGGCATCTCTGGCGGAAAATCTGGCATTCCTTGTACCGTCTCGCCGCCTGCGCCTTGTAGCAAATGCAGTAACCATGCTGTTTTTGGGTTGTTCATTGTCAAGCCTCTCTTCGTTCTTTTAATACTATGGTATTCGACGGACGCGTTATTGTGATAGTGTATAGTTTATTGATGACGGAAAATAATAATGCGTGGTGATTAGCGTGAGAATTGCGATAATTTTGCTGGCGTTATTTTTTTTGCCCGAAACAGTGATTGCGAAAGAAATTTTATCAAGCGGCGAATGCGGTAGGGTTGTTGTGCATTCGGCGGAAGATTTACGGCGAATTGAAGCGCAAGGCGATTATGTACTTGCGGCGGATATAGATTTAGAGTTTGGCGAATGGACACCCATTGGCTGTTCGGAACTTGCGTTTAGCGGAAGTTTTGACGGCGCGGGGTTTGTTATTCGTGGGCTTTCGCAGAGTTTGTTTGGGGTAGTTGACGGCGCGAGTTTTGAGAATGTAAAAATTGTTGGCGCGGAAATTTCTGCGAATACTTTTACGTGCGATAATGGTAATGACAACGCAGTAATAGGCGGGCTGACTGGAAAAGCCACCAACACACATATGACGAATATTCTTGTGTCTGACTTATGTATATCTGGCGCGGATTACGATTTTGCTTTGCCGCAAATTCGTGCAGTTGGCGGAATCGCGGGGTATTTGGAAAATTGCACAGTAGAAAACGCAGTTTTGCTAAACGGACGTTTCGCCACAAACGCCGCATCTTCTGGCGGGGTTGCGGGGGAAATACGTAGCGGAAGTTTTGTTTCATGTGGCGCAGAATTTGCGTCCATAAGCGGGCTGGAAGCAGTCGGCGGATTCGTCGGATTGGTGCATGATAATGCCGTTTTTAAAAATTGCTACGCGGCGGCAGAAGTTCGCACAACTGGCGACAGCAGTTTTACAGCAGGCTTCGCCGCCCGCGTGAACGGCACGGAATTTCCTGATGTCAAAACAGGCAATCTAGGCGCGGAATTTCTACGTTGCCGTGCTTTCAGCTATGTTGAAAACGACGGCGAAAACTCCCTAGCTGGCGGTTTTGTTGGGCTATTATCGGGGCGTAGCCGCGTAACACGTTCTCATTCCACCAGCGACATAATCGCGCTAGACACAAACGGAATCGCAGGCGGCTTCGTAGGCGAAATAACAAACGCCTCTCGAATAGAATTTTCATCATCAAAAGGCGCGGTTTACGGCAACGAAGTAGCAGGCGGATTCGCAGGAATAATATCAGCAGAAGGCGCACCAAACACAATAACAGAATGCCTAGCCCTAAACAAAATAGTAGCAGGCGAAGGCAACACCCGAAGATTCGCAGGCCGCGCAGACCACGACGGCATAAACGGTTGCTACGCATACCTAGGAATGGCAGTAATCGCCAACGGCAAACAAGCCCACACAATCCCCAACCCATTCGGCAACGACGGCGGGGATATAAGCCGTACACAAATCAACGCGTGGTTAGCGTCCTTGCAATCGCCAAAATCAAATCTTTGTTGTTCTCAAAAATAGACTTGTCTTCGTTATAATGCAAACCAATTATCTCATATGTTTCATCTGTTGCTATCTGCGTCTAATCAACGAGAAAATGCGGGGACGTGTATTCATGCGGTTATGGAAGTTCGTCTTGCGCTATTTCGTATTCTTCTTTTGTTTCAATACTCGCTGCACCTTTACTTCTCAACGAAGTTCAACATAATAGAATCGCAAATAGCCGTGTACCCGATTTTCTGATAAATGCTGTTTGACGTGGGGTTTGCTAAATCTGTGTACAATGCGCATTTTGCAAACCCTTGGTCAAGTAGCAGTTGGCTAAGTTTTGCCACGCAGGAAGTAGCATATCCCTTCCCTCGAAAATAAGGCGGCGTATAAACAGGCCCAACTGCGCAAATCGTAGGCGTAGCCCGCGGAATCCCCGCCATTGAAACAGGAATGCCTTCTACTTCCAAAATGTAAAGTTTTCGGTGCAAAATGCGATTGTGGTAAACGTCCCAATCTTGGGGAACTTTCATCATTTCGGCAGACTTATCCACGCCAACATGAAAATGAAAACCTTCAACCCAAAACGGCAGAAAAGACATATCACGCTTTTCCACACGGCGTAACGTCCCCACTCGTGGCACGGGGTTTACTCGCGAAAGTTCATACACACGTTGGTTGAACTCCGTTTCATATGCCAAACCATTAACATCACAATACGCCTTCGCAAACCGAGAAGCCAATTCCTTCTCCGTAGTTACCCCAGTGATTTCATGCCCCGCAAGCCCTTTAACCAAGCATTCCAAAACCTCGTCATCTATACGATTATCTTTCGCATACATGGTCAAATGATGCGGCGGCGTTCTCAAAGCTACCAGTTGTACGCCGTTTTCATTTTCAACAGTCGCCATCAACCACTTTGCAGGGTCGCGCCATTCAGATTTATCCGTACCCTCATGCCCAATAATCAAATTACCCAAAACCAACGAATTTTGCGCTTCATGCCGCATAAGCAAATCAAAAGATTCACGGTAAAAATCATGCACATCTGTAAAAAGTTTAAACATCATATCAAAAACCCTTCCTATATATTGTAACTACCTGCAAAGCTACAGCGATTCCATTCAATGCAAACCCCAAAAAAGCGGGGTCAAGGGGACTGCGTCCCCTTGCAGGGTTTGGGACAGCGTCCCAAGGTCTTAAATCTTTTGAACTTAAAATCTTTTGAACTTAAATCTTTTGACCTTCTACATAAGCGGCGCGAATAAATGTAAAACTGCTTCGAGTAAATCGTTCCATAGCCGCCACCTTACGGGGGTTAGTGCTACTTGTCGGCCGTCTTCGGCGACGCGAAGAGCATCGTCACGAATGTCTTTGATTACGCTTACATTGTATAACAGTGCGGCGCATTCAAAGTGTAGATAAAGGCTGCGATAGTCTAGGTTTATTGTACCTACTACGGCGATTTCATCATCGCAAACCATGCTCTTTGCGTGCAAAAACCCTGATGAATACTCGTAAATTTTTACGCCAGCTTCCAGCAAATACCGATAATACGAACGCGTCAAACGAAAAACCAGCTTCTTGTCGGGAATCCCTGGTGTAATAATACGAACATCAACGCCACGTTTTGCGGTAAGCTGAAGCGCACTAACAAACTTCTCGCTAATAATCAAATATGGCGTGAAAATATAAACATAATGCTCCGCCTGCGAAAGAATATCTACATACACATTCTCGGCAAGTTGCTCGTTATCAAGCGGGCTGTCGCCGTATGGAATCACAAAACCGTCAGTAGCAATTCCATCATGCGACTTAACTTTGTACGCCTCATAATCGCTAATATGCTCATCTTGCTTACAAAAAGTGTCCCACATTTCAATAAACATCAGCGTAAAACTCCAAACGGCATCACCACGCAAACGCAAACCCGTGTCCTTCCAAATTCCAAAACGCCTTTGTACATTAATATATTCATCAGCAATATTAATTCCGCCAGTAAATGCAACCTTGCCATCAACAACCAAAATCTTCCGATGGTCGCGATTATTCATAAACAACAGCAAAAACGGAACCATAGGATTAAACCGCATCACACGAATACCCAGCTTCCGAATCTCACGCAAATAAGCCCGCGTAAACAATTTATGCGAGCCAAGATGGTCAACAATAAGCCGAACTTCCACGCCCTCCGCAGCTTTTTTCGCAAGCAAATCCAAAAGCGCGTCCCACATTTTGCCCGACTTGATTATAAAAAATTCCAAAAAAATAAACTTTTCCGCTTTTTCAATTTCCGCAAGCATGTCCTCAAACATCAGCTCGCCCATGGGATAATACTTAGTTTCCGTATTCCGATAAGCATGATAACTGGACAAACTACGAATATACTGCATCAAACTATACATACGCCCACATTGAATCTGGTTAATAAACGGCAAATTACCATCAGCGTCCAAAAGTTTAGCAATCAAGGCATGTTGCTTAACATGCGCAGAAATCCGCCGAACAGGCCGTTTATTACCAAAAAACAAATAAAGAACCCCACCAACAGAAGGAAACGCCAAAACAACAACCAACCAAGTAATCTTATAAACGGCCGCCTCGTCCTTTTTAAGCACAAACGAAAAAACCAAAATACTAACAACAACCCCAACATAATAAACAACAACAGAAGCACGAACAATCCACCCAGCAAAGACCCCAAGCGCGACCATTTGCAAAAACAGCAAAAACAGCGTCAGGTGCATACGAGTAAAAATTTTCCTAAAAATTTTCATTCATGCTAACTCCTAGAGATAAAACCGTGGGGGAGAACCTTTTCTGAAGAAAAGGTTCTCCCCCACACCCCCTCTCCAAAAAACTTTTTCATTTGCGCCTATAGATGAGAAGAAATTTAAGAACTGACCACTCATGTATAGCCGCAAAATTAAAGTTTTGAGGAGAGGGGGTTTGGGGGAGAGGAACTTGTTCACAAGTTCCTCTCCCCCAAGGTCTTAATCTTTTAATCTTTAATCACTAAGCCTGTGCCAAATGTTCTGGTGGGGACTTCTTGCACGCCCTTACGAATAGTAGGAAGAATATGAATTGTACTACGAATAAACCTGCTAGTATGATGTATAGGGTCGTTAAGGTGGATAGGCTGCCTGTTGAGTATATGCCATCGGCACCATCTACTGGGTTGCCGCCTAGATATAGTATTCGTGAGGCAATTTGTGGGCCTACTAATGCGGCAATTGCCCACGCTGTTAGAATTACGCCTTGAATTGTGGCTAGTTGTTTCATGCCGTAGTTTTGGTCAAGAATGCCTGGAAGGCAAGCAAAGCCGCAACCGAAGAAGAACTGGATTACGAAGATTGTTCCTATCGCAACCGCAACGCCTACTGCAATGCCCGTTCCCATACCAACAGCGGGGCTTTGAAGGAAAAATGCTAGTACTAGCACCACTATTGACGCGATTGTCATTACGTAGTAGGGCAAATGCTTTTTGGGCGTTCTGTCTTGCGAGGACGCGCATATAAGTCGACCTACAAGGTTAGAACCCGCGTTTATACTACAAAACGCAACAATTAAAGCGCGTTGGGTTTGGAAATCCATTCCCAGCAAAACGTAAATTTGTTGTTCGTGACTCATAAGAGCCAAACCGCCAGCAATGTTTATAAAAAGCACGAGCCACAAGAAAATAAATTTCTGATTGAAAATAACTTCGCGAATAGGAAGCGTCCGTGCCGCCGCGTCTTCTGCCTTTAGCGGTGGACGGTCGATTAAAATGAATGCTACAAAGCAGGACACACCATACAATGTTGTTAAAATATAAAACACGATATATGGTCTGCCTTGGAAGGCATTTAACAAAACACCAATAATCGGGTTGCCAATAATTCCCGCAAGACCAAACGCCGCAATTGCCAGCCCAGCCGCAAAGCCTTTTTTCCCATCAAACCACATCATCATGGTTTTAACGGGGGTTAAGTACCCAAGCCCCAAGCCGACTCCTTGAACAGGCCCAAATCCAATCAACGCCAAAACGACCCCAGCCGTTCCGCCGATATGAACCCCAATGCCCGTAAGTAACCAACCCAAAGTAAAAAATATAAACGTATAAAGTGAAGCTTTTTTAACATTTCGTTCAACAAGCCCGCCGCCAAACGCGGCCGACATACCTAGGCAAAACAATGCCAATGAAAAGCACCATGTAAGAATATCGTTAGTAAAAACGGGATGCAACGTCCTAATGTCTTCTCTAAACAAAGTCCAGCAATACACCGACCCTGTTGAAAAACTCATCAAAACCATTGGGATAAAACCTTTTATCCACTTGTCACTTTTCTTCATTAAATATCCTTCTTTCGGTCAATTTAACATGCTCGTAAACTATAGGGCATTTTCTAGGCATTGTCAATGTATAAAACCTCTCACAGGCGGCAAGAATTTGGTTACAAAATAAAGGAAAAGAGGGACTAGAAATGCTAGAGTTAATTAAAGAAGAAGGCAAAATACTAGCAGTGTCAGTGTGCATAGGAATGTTACTTGCCCTAGGCGTGGCAGCGTTCACATATGTATATTCAGAAACGACACAAAGAAATATTTCAGAAAACGTAATAAGATTTCACGTAATGGCTCACAGCGACAACGAAGAAGACCAAGCCCTAAAAGACCACGTAAGCAAAGAACTTCTGGAGCATTTCGCAGAAACCCTATCCACCGCAACAGATATAGAATCCACAAGAGCAACCCTAACCGCTCTACTCCCAGAATTTCAAGAACACGCGGAAAACGTAATCCGCGAAGCAGGATTCAACCATAGCGTAACCGCCAACATGTCAACCGTTTTCTTCCCAACGCAATTTTATGGAAACATAGCCTTCCCATCAGGCAAATACGAAGCCGTGCAAATAACAATAGGCAATGGCGAAGGTCAAAATTGGTGGTGTCTGATGTTTCCGCCGCTATGTTACGTAGACATGACCGCAACCGAAGAATCCCGCCAAATACTAAACGAAACAATCTCCGAAGAAGGCTTCCGCCTACTAATGCACCAAGAAGAAAAATCACCAGAACTAGCAGTGCGCTTCCGCATAGTAGAATGGTGGCAAGACCGCAACCAGCCAGCACAAGAACAATCTCCAACCCAGCAAGGCGGCGGCATAGCCGCGTATCGCTGATAATATGTATTGATAGACCACGCATACATCACGAAGCCAGTTGCGCTTTTCGCAACGGCAAAATTTCATATAATATATGAAAAAACAAATTTTCCGAAAAATGCGCTAGACTTATACCCGTTAAAACATTCTATAAAATCCCCCGAAAAAGCATTGTCATACACCACAATGCGGTGTATAATAACCATAGTTAGAACAGAAGCCAGTGCGGAAAACACTGACTTCTGAACACACCTAGGGCGTTACCGACTGACCCCACAAATATTATTGTTACGTTATATTGTGGTGCTAAATAAGCCGTTATGCCTCTTCTAAGGGCGGCTTACTTCTTTTTCCTGTGAGAGTCCCAAGCTATAACGAGAGCAATAATCATAAGAATAACACTCAAAATTTCAAACAGTGTCATTGGAATCACAGTCATGGCTTCCCCCTTTCCAGAGGTCAGCCGAAATAACGCCCTTGGTGCATGTTCATTTTACCACTAACAGGAAAAACATCAAGCATTTATTTCTTTCGCGCTTTTTCGTGTTTCGTACTTATCCAAATCTCTTATACGTATTAAATTTCGAGCCGTCCTAGCATAGCCTAGGACGGCTCGAAATTATTGACCGTAGGTTCGTAGTGGAAACACGCACTAATCTTCGCGGCTACTTTTTCTTTGCGCCATTACTAGGTCGTAATAAATGCCTTTTTGCTTCAAAAGTTCGGTGTGAGTGCCTACTTCTGCTACGCCCTTTTTGTCTAGCACTACTAGGCGGTCGGCGTTGCGCAGGGTTGAAAGCCGGTGGGCTATTGCTATTGTTGTGCGGCCTTTTGTTATGCGCGCAAGGCTTTCTTGTATGGAAGCTTCGGTTTCTACGTCTAGGGAAGAAGTTGCTTCGTCTAGGATTAGAATGTCGGGGTTTTTTATTATTGCGCGAGCAATAGAAAGCCGTTGGCGTTCGCCGCCAGAAAGGGTTTGACCGCCTTCGCCTATTAGGGTGTTGTAGCCGTCTGGGCTTTGCGTAATGAAATCATGCGCGTTGGCGGCTTGCGCGGCGGCGATTACATCTTCCAATGACGCGCCATGTTTTCCATAGGCAATGTTATCGAAGAAAGTTCCCGCAAACAGAAAACTATCTTGAAACACCACGCCCGTATTTTCATGCAAATGTGCTGGCGACATATCGCGCAAGTCAGTTTCGTTTATAGTTACGCGCCCGTTGTTTGGGTCGTACAGACGCATTGCTAAGTTGATTAAGGTTGACTTGCCCACGCCCGATTTTCCTACAAGACCAATCATTTCACCCGCTTGAATTTCTAGGTTTATGCCCTTTAGTACAGGCTCGTATGACTTATACCCAAAGTGAACATTTTCATAGGCTACCTTGCCTGCAATTGGTACGTTCTTAGGTGCGGTTATTTCTTTTATTTCGCTTTCGTCGTCCAGAAGTTCAAAGACCTTTACCATGCTTGTGGTGGTATTTGCCATCCAGCGCGGTACGTTTACAAGCCAACGAAGCGGCTCATAAATTGCCCACAGATACATATTAAACAGCACCATAGTTCCAAGGGAAAGACTCCCATTAAGAACCATCATACCACCCACAAACAGAATTAAAAATTCGCCAATGCCAATTAAAAATCCCATAGGAGGGAACATCACGCCCCAAAGAACTTCATTCTGCGAAGAAATAGAAGCAAGGTCGTGATTAGCCTTTGAAAACTTCGCGATTTCGCGTTTTTCGTTCCCAAAAGATTTTACTGTTCTAATCCCCTTAATAATATCGTGCAAAATAGAATTAACTCGTGAACTTTTACGCCATTGGCGTTCAAAGCGGGCGTGCAAAACTTTTTGGAACGCCCACAGAATAACCGCAACAATAGGCACAGGTACAAGAATCAACAGCGCAAGCCGCCAATCCGCAATAAAAAGAATCACCGCCGCAATCGTAAACAACGAAAGCATTTCCAACACCCAACGCGCTAGGTCGGACAGAAACTCACCCACTGTATCGGTATCGTCCATTATGCGGCGAATCAAGTCACCAGGCGTGCGCTTCGCAAACAGCGTCATAGAGTGGCTTTGCAATTTTTCATACGCCGCCGAACGCATATCTGCAAACACAGAAATAGTAGTGCGATTATACAACCGCGCCGCAAAAATAGTAATCGCTTCACAAAACACCCGCGTAAACAACAAAACCCCAGCAATCAAAAGAATTTGCGTCCAAGTTCCATTTGGCAGACCATAAACAGGTTCAAGATGTCTGTCAATCAACTGTTGCATAATAACAGGCGGCAAAAGAAACGCCACCAGCGACAAAATATCCAGAATCCGCGACAACGTAATAGTTTTGGCATATGGTTTCAAAAAGCCCAACGCACGAGCAACAACACTGAACTTATTGTAACAAAAAACACAGACGCTAATTTCCGCCACCATAGGTCGCCCACATTTTTCACAAACAAGTTTCTCCGTCTCATCAGGAAACGCCGCCACCCCCGAAGAAACATAAAAATTAACAATCTTACAAAACTCCCCTGCCGTTTTCAGTCCACTCATGGTAAAACGGCATAGTACGCGGTTGGGTTTTTGCGAATTTGAAGACCTTGGGGGCGTTGCCCCCAATCCCCCAGCAGGGGACTCGCCCCCTGCACCCCCTTCTTTTGAGGGCGTTTCAGATTGGGATTCGTAGTTTGCGTAGATTAGGCCGCAGCCTACTCCTGCTTGTACTTTTGCTTCTGATATTTCCTTGGCTGGGAAGGTGAATTTTATTTCGCCGTTTTCTTCCGCGCTAATTGTTCCGTCTTCCGCGAAGATTAACCGTCCTGTTGTTGGGTTCATATCCAGCCCAAGGTCGTACTCAAAAATGAATTGTTTCATTACGTTGCTCCCTTGAATTATCTAGGTTGACATTATCCTATATTTTCGATATTTTACTTTTGAGGTGAGTTTATGAACATTGATACAAGTATGCTTGCGCCTATGACAGAAGAAAATTTTTCAAAAGTGGCGCGTTTGGTTGATGAGGAATTTTCGAGTGCCGAAGCTGAACAAGTTTTACCCGACGAGATTGTGATGCAAATTTCCCAACGCCTAATGGAGAAAAATCGGGAAGCATACGAGGTTCTCGCCAAATGAAACGACTGACAAAGGAACAAGTGCTTGCATTGCACCGTCATCTAATTGACGGATTCGGCGGCGCAGATGGTTTACGTGATGAAGGTTTGTTGGATTCAGCTCTTGCTGCTCCGTTCCATGCTTTTGGCGGGCAACCCGCATTTCCGAGTATTCCACAAAAAGCGGCGCGACTAGGGTTTGGACTAATCAAGAATCACCCGTTTTCTGATGGAAATAAGCGTATCGGCACACATGTAATGCTAGTGTTTTTATCCATGAATGGAATTGAGTTATCCTACACACAAAAGGAATTATACGAAACTATTTTGCAAGTTACTGGAAGCGAAATCACTTACGAAGAATTTCTTCACTGGGTCATAGACCACGAAGCATAATCCAATCCTCGTCGTTTTCGCGAAGGATTTCATATCCCAGCCGCTGATATAATCGCGTCGCTGGGTTTTCTTTTTGCACAGAAAGCGATGTTTGTGCAAACCCGCGATTGCGAAGAAGTTCAAACAAATGCGTTAGCATTCGCGTGCCTATGCCTCGTTTGCGTGCAGTTGGTGTAACAGACGTTGCGAGTTCTGGCGTGCTATTGTCGATATGCCCGAACGCGGGAATAATTCGCGTCCACGCCGCGCCGATAACTTCACCGTCGCGCTTCGCAATAACGCCGCAATCGCCGTGTTTGTTACCAAAGCCATCAATGTACATAAAAATTTCGGGCTTGTATATTTCATCTCGCGGGAATGGTTTTTCGTTTGGGGGTACAAAAATCGCATGATATAGAAAATCCTCCAGCAGTGGATATTCATACTTTTTCCGCTTAAACAGTGACATATCAGCCTCACGAAAATAGTGCAAATTTGCAGGATTGTTGCGGGGCTGATATGTCA